>ENA-OPVG01001329-OPVG01001329.1-human-gut-metagenome-genome-assembly--contig:-NODE-1329-length-18215-cov-3.441189_pt1 | contig 18215 bp, 10 predicted proteins | sample MGYA00241093_ERZ501975 | MGnify/ENA primary metagenome ERZ501975 (study PRJEB25962, sample SAMEA2042993) | human gut metagenome | biome: human gut; feature: human-associated habitat; material: faeces... | reverse complement strand
TTGCCACACAAATGGAAGGAAAACAGAAGTAGAATCTGAAAAGAAAAGGATTATCAGATTTTTTGAAGAAAAACACGGCATCGCCGAGACGCTTACCGTTTTTATGTAGAAAACAATGAGAGATACCTTGCAAAAGAAGTATCTCTCATTACATATCACACTGATTATATGCTATTTATCTCATATAGAATGAGAGTATGAGACTAATATTTATTTTTTTATTTCTAGTATGCACTGCATTCAAGTTACAGATGCGATTTATTTATCCTGTTTTCTATATGCAGAAGGAATCTCGCCTTTAATAGACTTGAAGACTTTACTGAAATAACGCAAAGAAGAGAAGCCGACCACTTCGGAGATCTCAGTAATATTCATGGTGGTAGTAGTAAGCAACACGATTGACCGCTCAATACGCTGCTTGTTCACATAATCTACAATCCCCATACCGGTGATGGCTTTTACTTTGTTGAACAATAATGACCGGCTAATGCACATATTGGTGGCCAGAAATGCGACATCCAGTTCCGGATTACTCATGTTGTCTGCAATCAATGAATTTAATTTCAAAAGAAAAGTTTCATCCGCATTACTAAAGCTCACTTCTTTATGTGTCAGCAGCTTATCATCTTTGTATCTCGCCCGTATCTGTTCGCGCAATCTCAACTGATTATGAATCAATGCCAGCAAACCGTCTATCTCAAAAGGCTTCGGCAAGAAGGCATCTGCTCCGGTCTTATAGCCGGTATACATATTCTGAGAATTGTGATAAGCGGTCAGCAAAATAAAAGGGATATGACTGATATCCAAGTTAGTCTTCACTTCCCGGCAAAGCTCAAACCCATTCATACGGGGCATCATAACATCACTGATTATGATATCCGGCAATCGGTCCTTAATCTGTTCCAATCCTTCTTTACCATCCTTAGCGACATATACACGAACAAAGTAATGGCTCAGTGTTTCTTTCAGATAACTTCGCAGTTCGGGAGTATCTTCTACCACCATCACCGAATATTTCTTTAAGAAGGTATAATCAACCTGATCGGGTTCGTTCACTTCAACGCCTGCAGACGTTTCTGTAGAAACCGGTTCGAGTTGTCCACAGGCATCTGTGAATAATGGCAACTCAAAATAGAACACCGCTCCTTTTCCATCGGCATTCGAAGCACCTACTTTTCCCTTATGATGAGTAATAAGACTCTTTGCATAGGATAATCCGATACCACTTCCTCCTTTCTCATGTACCCCTTGATAGAAACTGGAGAAAAGAGAATCCGTATCCACCATATTCAGTCCCATCCCCTGATCCTTGACAGAGATCCGAACCCTGTCTTTTTCCGGCGACAAAGTGGTAATCAATGTAGTGGTCGTACCCGACTCACTAAACTTCAGCGCATTCATCAAGAAGTTGGACAGAACAAATTCACACTTGTTCTTATCGAAAGGAACGTCTTTTATCTCTTCGTCCAGCTCGTATTGCAGTTTAATGCCTTTCACGTGATATTCACCGACGAATTTATCTCCGACCGAACGTACCCACTCATTCAAAGGATGTGGCAGAATATGCAGCATATCTTTTCCTTCCTCCAACTTTCTCACATCCAGCACCATATCAATGATACTCTTCATCTGATAGGCCTGCTTATAAATCGGAACCAACAGCTTTTCCACATCTTTCTTGTCCGACTCCTGATTTATGATACGCTTCAATGGCGCACAAATCAGCGTAAGAGGAGTACGAAGCTCATGACTGATATTCGTCAGGAAATTAATCTTCTCCTCATACATCTTATTTTTCAGACGCATAATTTCCCGTTTCTGTTTGGCCTTCTTTTTACGGTAGAAGTAGTAGACAATGCTATATGCCACCAGCCCCAGCAATATATATAGCAGCATATAAAACCAGCCTGTCTTCCACCAAGGCGGGGTAACAATGACATGGAGAATCTGCTGTTTCGTGCTCCATCCCCCATTGCGGGCATAATAAGAAGCGGTTATCGTATACTCGCCTATCGGCAAATAGTTAATGACCAGAGAATTCGAGTTGGAACTCGCCAGCTCCTGATGAAGGCCTTCAATATTGAAGCGAAAGAAATTCTTGCGGAATACATCACCTTCATTCAGCAAAACTTTCAGTTGCAGGGAAGAGAAGTTCCAAGGAATCTGGATAGTCCTGGTCGTTGCATGTTGCTGCTCTTCGGATAATGAGACAGGAAGACCATTTAATAATACATCCAGCAATTCAACCGTATAATCCGAATCTGTATCAAAATGAACGGCAGAGTTTACAACCGTCATACCTGTGGTACCACCGACAAAAACATCTCCATTCTTGGCCAGAAGAGTAGCATGAAAAATATATTCATTGGGAAGGACACCGTCTACCTCATCCAGAGTGGCGAAGTTATGAGTATGGGAAGAATAAACAAATAAATGACGGCGCGTTCCGATCCAGATACGATACTGGTTATCAGCAACGACAGAGGCTACATCCTGAAACAGGCTTGTTTGTATCAGTTCACTCTTCCCGGTGCGTGGATCATAACGTAGCAGCCCTTCGGTAGAAGCCAGCCAGAAGACACCATCCTTATCCATAGAAGCATCATTAATAATATGCTGCCCCTGATAAATCGTCTTGAAAGTGCCTTCGGAAGAATCATACTCACATATATTTTTCAGATCGGAAAGATATGTTTTCGTTCCTACCGTAGCTATAATCAGCGGAGACTGCCGTTCATATTCTTTTCCCATAGTAGCCACTATATCGAACTTACGGGTAACGATATCATATATAAAAATATGCTGGGCACTAAAAAGAATCTTATTCTTCGTAATCCGCTGTATATTGACAGAAAATCCATTGATACAAGTCTGATCATTCATTTCCTTATCAATCAAGACAAAGGGGCGTATCTGTCCCGTCTGCTTATGAAAGATGAAAAGCCCTTTATTAAAAGAAAAAAACAGGAGCTCATCAGGAGTATACTCTACGATAGAAACAACTTTCTCATATTTGGTGGCAGGATAATGTTGGAAAGTTCCCGATGCCGGATCAAAACGATTGATACCGCCGCCATCAGTTCCCACCCAGATCATTCCGTCGTCATCCTGGAAAAAACTATTTATCGTCTGATTACTTAATCCATACAAATTGCCAAAAGGGACATTCTGATAAGAACAGGCATATACCCCCTTTATACCCACCAATCCTCTCCGGATACTGCCTGCCCACATATTATTGGCAGGGTCCAGATAGAGACGGTAGATCGTATTGGCTGGAAATGAATGGACATCATCCTGCTTTTGCTGAATATTGGTAAATGAAAAATCATCTAAAGAAATAATATTGATCCCGCCACCGTCGGTTGCCACCCAGAGTTTGTTTTCTCTTTCAGTGATGTCATGAATGACATCATATGTCAAAGGAGAATTGGATGCCGTAAAGTGCTTGATCTGCTTATCGTCTTGATAGCAATACAATCCGCTGCCATAAACGCTTACCCAAAGACGGTGATAAGAGTCCAGATAAATGCAGGTATAGTTTTTTTCTGTAAACGACTCTATTTTCTTCAGCTCATAAGTCCTCATATTGAAAGAGTATATGCCATGCCAGCGCGAATTGAGCAGAATATTCTCATCATCAAAACGTATCATTTGCCAAAAAGGCGTATAGTAAGCCGGATCTTGTGCATAATACAGAGGTTCGAGCTTGTTAGTGGCATAAGCATATTTATAGATCGCTCCCGACCCACTTAACAAGACACCGCCTTCAACCAACAGATAGGAAGCAACGTAGATCGGTTTGCCACCATTCGATAAGGTTCTAAAATTATCATTTTCTCTATCGTAAAGACAAATTCCTCCCATTGTAGCTACCCAGAGATTACACAAAGAGTCCTCAGCAATAAAAGTTATATTATTAGAAGGCAACGTCTTTTCGTCTCCCGGCTGATGCAGGTATTGTTTCAGATGGTCACGGTCATAACAATTCAAACCAGCCTCCGTACCAATCCAAAGATAACCTCTGTGGTCATTCAGAACACTCTGTACTTTCGACTGTGAAAGCCCCTCCCTTATTCCGAGTTGTTTATAATAGTAATAAGGAGACTGGCTCCAGATAGGCTGTGCAATTCCTATAAAGAAAGACAATAGATATATTTTAAATAGAATCTTATTCATACATAGCGCATAATACTGTATCGAGGTGTAAATATAGGAAATTCTATTTAAATAAAACTGTTTTATATTAAAATCTCCTGCTTTATGGAATATTTCCTCAATAATTCTTGCACATACAAAAGAAACACGAATTCAAGTAAAATCTTTTTTTTCCAAAAAAATATTAGATTCTCCTTATATTATAAGGTAGGGAGAATCTTTTTTTCTACTTTTGCCCCGAAATATCATGGTACAAGCCATCATAAAAGAAAGAATTATGCAAAAAAACCTTGTCATTGTCGAGTCTCCGGCAAAAGCAAAAACGATTGAAAAATTTCTCGGGAAAGATTTCAAAGTCCTTTCTAGTTACGGACATATACGCGATCTGAAGAAGAAAGAATTCAGCATCGACGTAGATAAGAATTTTAAACCCGCTTATGAAATTCCGGCAGACAAAAAGGCTTTGGTCAACACGCTGAAAGCAGAAGCGAAAGAGGCAGAAACCGTATGGCTCGCATCCGATGAGGACCGCGAGGGAGAAGCGATCGCCTGGCATCTGTATGAAGTATTAAAACTAAAACCGGAAAACACAAAACGAATCGTCTTTCACGAAATTACTAAAGGCGCTATTTTAAAAGCAATCGAACAACCACGCGATATCGACCTCAACCTCGTAAATGCGCAACAGGCACGACGGATTCTGGATAGAATTGTAGGTTTTGAGTTATCTCCCGTACTCTGGAGAAAAGTAAAGCCTTCTCTGTCGGCTGGTCGTGTACAGTCAGTAGCTGTCCGTCTGATTGTAGAACGTGAACGAGAGATTCATGCCTTCAAATCAGAAGCTGCTTACCGGGTGATAGCTGTATTTCTTGTCCCCGATACAGACGGCAAACTGGTAGAAATGAAAGCTGAACTATCCCGCCGTATCAAAACAAAAGAAGAAGCAAAAGCATTCCTGAACGCATGTCAGGGAGCGACTTTCACGATTGAAGATATAACTACCCGTCCGGTCAAGAAGACACCGCCGGCTCCGTTTACTACTTCCACCCTGCAACAGGAAGCAGCCCGCAAACTGGGATATACTGTAGCACAAACAATGATGATCGCACAGCGTTTGTACGAATCCGGATTCATCACTTATATGCGTACAGACTCCGTCAACCTGTCGGAATATGCAACAGCAAGTAGTAAGGATGCCATCATCCATATGATGGGTGAGCGTTATGTACATCCCCGTCACTTTGAAACAAAGACTAAGGGAGCACAGGAAGCGCACGAGGCAATTCGCCCGACTTACATGGAAAATCAATCCATCGATGGTACGGCACAGGAAAAGAAATTGTATGACCTGATCTGGAAACGCACCATTGCCTCGCAAATGGCAGATGCGGAACTGGAAAAGACTACTGCTACCATATCTATAAGTAAAAGCGGCGAAGTATTCACTGCTGTCGGTGAAGTTATCAAGTTTGATGGTTTCCTGCGTGTATATCGTGAATCTTATGACGACGAGAGTGAACAAGAGGATGAAAGCCGGCTGTTACCTCCTTTAAAGAAAGGGCAGAAACTGGAATATGGTCCGATTGTTGCCACCGAACGTTTCACCCAACGTCCACCGCGTTATACGGAAGCAAGCCTTGTGCGCAAACTGGAAGAATTGGGTATCGGTCGTCCTTCAACCTATGCGCCTACCATTTCTACTATTCAGCAACGTGAATATGTAGAGAAGGGCAACAAGGATGGCGAAGAACGTACATTCAATGTGCTGACGCTGAAAGACAGCCAGATCAAAGATGAAGATCATAGCGAAATTACAGGTGCGGAGAAGTCCAAACTCTTTCCTACAGATACCGGAACAGTAGTAAACGATTTCCTCACCGAATACTTCCCGGACATTCTGGATTATAACTTTACCGCCAGTGTAGAAAAGGAATTTGACGAGATTGCAGAAGGAGAAGTACAATGGACTTCTATCATGAAGACTTTCTATGATCAGTTCCACCCGTCAGTAGAAAAGACATTATCTATAAAGACAGAACATAAAGTTGGCGAACGTATTTTAGGAGAAGAACCCGGCACAGGAAAGACTGTTTCTGTAAAAATCGGTCGTTTCGGCCCTGTAGTACAAATCGGTACGGTAGATGATGAAGAAAAGCCACGTTTCGCACAAATGAAGAAAGGCCAGTCCATGGAAACAATTACATTGGAGGAAGCATTGGAACTGTTCAAGTTACCACGTACTATTGGTGAATATGAAGGAAAGACTGTCAGTGTAGGTATAGGTCGTTTTGGCCCTTATATCCAGCATAACAAAGTATATGTATCACTGCCGAAAACACTTGATCCGATGAAAGTTACTTTGGAAGAAGCAGAGCAACTGATTCTGGAAAAACGGGCAAAAGAAGCAGAACGGCACATCAAGAAGTTTGATGAAGAACCGGATATGGAGATTCTGAATGGCCGGTACGGACCTTACATTGCTTACAAAGGCAATAATTACAAGATTCCCAAAGATATTGTTCCGCAGGATTTGAGTCTGAAAAGCTGCCTGGAATTAGTCAGAATACAAGACGAAAAAGGTCCGAGCACTTCTTCCAAAGGCAAACGAACTGCCAAGAAGAAATAATATTTGCACCAAACCCTGATATCAAAAGTCCGGTAACCTATATCAACTGGTTACCGGACTTTCGTTGTATTTACAATGCAATATATTTCTTTCTAAACAATTTATTCTCAAACGCTTTGTTTTGATATATTAAATACATATATTTGCAGATCACAATCAAATTATCAGAACACAGTTATGCAAACAAACAAATTCAATTTTCTCCTTGTGGGGGTACTATGCGCACTCTCGTTAGTCGGTTGTATGGAAAAGGATTTATACGAAGCTCCAAAAGAAAAAACTGCAGATAACTATTTTGGCTTTACAACATCTTCCAGTTGCACAGTTGATTTAAATTATGGTTTAAATTATCAGGTTGTTTTTGAATTATATTCCGAAAATCCGTTGTCTGAAGATACGGATGGAAACATAATCAAAACTAAAGAAGAGCCTGTCTATCGTGGGGCTACCGATAAGAAAGGGATTTTCAATGATTTCATATCCATTCCGTCTTATCTTACAGAACTTTACCTCTATTCAGATTATCTGGGAACAGTCAGTCCGATTCAGCTGCAGATTGTGAACGGTAAAGTATCTTTTGACCAGAAAGCTTTTATACAAAGTAAAAGAAATGCCAAAAGTACAAGCAGAGGAGTAACAGAAAACGGCTATAAATACCCGGAAGGCTTTAAAGTTCTAGGCGACTGGAGTGTAATAGGATGTCCTACTTATCTTTCTTCCACTCCCACAGAGATAGATGGCCAACTCTTATATAATATCCGCGAAGTTTTCATTAAGCCGGGTGGAAGCGCAGCGATGGAAGATCATTATCCTGAATATATAGCTGATAATGTAAATATAGAAATCAATATCAAGAAACCTACAGAAATCGGGCTGGTTATGCTTAACAGTACAGGCACCAAGCAAAATACTGTGGGCTATTTTACCTATCCTACCAATCAAAAGCCGACTGAGGCAGACCAAATTACACCGATTATTGCCTATCCACGCATATCGACCGCCGTGTGCAATTCCAGCAGTACAGCAGGGAGCATGTATACCGGTGACAGAGTTGAGCTGAAATATTGGGATGGTACAAAGTTCGTGGACGAATTCCCTGCGGGAGTAAGTATAGCATGGTTTCTTATAGAATCTTCCTTTAATCAAAAGACCTCGGAGGTCCTCAACAACAAACGCACTTTCTATTCTATCCGCAACTTGAACAAGAGCAAAGAACACCGCACCATTGCTCTAAAGAACAAATCCGGGGAAGTTGTAGCGTTCGGAATGGAAGATGCAACTAACTTCGAACCAACAGATAATACCAGAAAAGGGAACTTTGGAGATGCTGTATTTTATCTTGATTTCTCAGATGGATCATCCATCGAAACTGGCGGGGTAGAAGAACTCCCCGATGCACCTATCGAGAACATACATACTTCCTATAAAGGTGTATTATCATTTGAAGATTTCTGGCCATCCAAAGGGGATTATGACATGAATGATATGATTGTCGAATACAAACGTGATATTCACAAAAGTATTCTAACCAATAAAGTTGAAAAGATTATAGACACATTTATACCTAAACATGATGGTGCAAACTGGCAGAATGGGTTTGGTTATCAGCTCACAGGTATATCAAATAGTGATATAAAAAAAATAACCATAGAATCCGGCGGAATAGTTTCACAGTTTATGGAAGGAAAGGATAGGGAACCAGGGCAGGACTATCCCACTATTATTCTTTTCGATAATCAAAAGACAGCTATCAACAAAACGTTTACCGTAACAATAGACGTCACTCAGGAAAAATTTACAGAAACCGCATTTATTCCTTTCTTTAACAACGATTATTGGGAAAAGACGTACAGCAAATTTAATATGAACCCTTTTATCATCATCTCTTCCGGCACAGGACGTGACAAAGAGGCACATATTGTAAAATTCCCTCCAACCAGTAAAATGAACTTCTCTTATTTCGGCACAGGCAGTGATGTATCCAAACCAGATGAAGGACTGTACTACGTAAATAGCGAGAATATGCCGACCGGGCTACAAATTAGCGGTGTCAGGGTAGGAACTAAGCGAAGCGCCGACTTTCTTGTACCAATAGAAAAGACAAGTATATTGGAAGCGTATCCTAAATTTGGAGCTTGGGCATCCAGCTTCGGTGCTTCGAATGGATATTGGTGGAAAGACCCTGATAATTCGAAAGTAATTACTCAATAATAAACTTTCAATAATCTTATCCAAGCAAAACAATGTAAAAGCATGTGACCCAAAAGACATAAATCAGGTCGAACAACAACTCAGAATAAGATACGGTAGCTGTTTCCGTTTCTCTCTTTCTGAACAAGGGATGAGGTGAATAAAACATACGGGATTCCTTTAATATACCTATTAAAGAAACCCCGTAAAAGAGTATTTTGTTCAGAGCAGGTATTACATTCTGGAAGGAACCTCAATACCCAGCAAGCTCATTCCCAAACGAACTACTTTGGCCACATTGGCAGACAAAGCAATACGGAATATTTTTACCGCCTCATTCTCTTCACGCAGAATACTATAGTCGTGGTAGAACTGGTTATATTCTTTCACCAGATCATACGTATAATTTGCGATAATAGACGGACTGTAGTCTTCTCCGGCCTGTTTTACAACTGCTGCAAAATCAGCCACCATCTGGATCAGTCCTTCCTCTTTCTCGCTCAGTTCGATACCGACAGGAATCTGTTCCGGTATCACAATACCGGACTCAGCAGCTTTACGAAGCACAGACTGAATACGGGCATACGTATATTGAATGAACGGTCCTGTATTACCATTGAAGTCAATAGACTCTTTCGGATTGAAAGTCATATTCTTGCGGGCGTCTACTTTAAGAATAAAGTATTTCAAAGCACCCAGACCAACAATACGGGCAATATCATCTGCCTCTTCCTGTGTCAGACCATCCAGTTTTCCCAATTCCTGCGAAGTTTCTTTGGCTGTTGACACCATCTCTTCCATCAGGTCGTCAGCATCAACCACTGTACCTTCACGAGATTTCATCTTACCTTCCGGCAGTTCCACCATACCATAAGAGAAATGTACAAGACCTTTTCCCCATTCAAAACCCAGTTTATCTAACAGGATAGAAAGTACTTGGAAATGATAATTCTGTTCGTTACCCACAACATAAATCATCTTATCAATCGGATAATCAGCAAAACGAAGTTTCGCTGTACCGATGTCCTGAGTCATATAAACAGATGTGCCGTCGCCGCGAAGAAGCAGTTTATGATCGAGCCCTTCAGCAGTCAGGTCAGCCCAAACAGACCCGTCCTCTTTTTTAAAGAAAAAGCCTTTTTCCAGTCCCTCCATCACTTTCTCTTTTCCTTCAAGATAAGTGTTGGATTCATAATATATCTTATCGAAGCTGACACCCATCTTTTGGTAAGTCTCATCAAATCCGGCATACACCCAGCTGTTCATCATTTCCCATAAAGACCGTACTTCCGGATCGCCGGCTTCCCATTTCACCAACATTTCACGGGCTTCCTGCATCAACGGAGAAGCAGCTTCTGCTTCTTCTTTTGTCATGCCTTTTTCCATCAGTTCGGCAAGTTCCGCTTTATAATGCTTGTCAAAAGACACATAATAGTCGCCAACCAGATGGTCACCTTTCTTGCCTGTACTTTCAGGAGTTTCTCCATTTCCATATTTCTTCCATGCCAGCATGGATTTACAGATATGAATGCCACGGTCATTTACTATATTCGTCTTTACCACTCTGTTTCCGTTTGCAGCAACGATGTTAGCCAGCGCATTTCCTAAAAGATTGTTACGCACATGCCCTAAATGAAGCGGCTTGTTGGTATTCGGTGAAGAGTACTCAATCATAACTAACGGAGAAGCCTCGGTAGCTTTTACCAAACCGTACTGTTCATCTGATTGAATCTCATTCAGCAACTCAATCCAGGTAGCCGACGCAATAGTCAGATTCAAAAAGCCTTTTATTACATTGAAAGCAGCTACAGCAGATTCATTTGCCTTCAGATATTCACCAATTTCCTGAGCTGTCTGTTCCGGTCCTTTTCTTGACATTTTCAGAAAAGGGAACACTACCAGCGTCAAATGTCCTTCAAATTCCTTCTTGGTTTTTTGCAACTGCACCATCTTCTCAGGGACTTCCTGACCGTAAAGTGCTTTTAGTCCGTTGATGACGGACGCTACAAGTTTATCTTCTATCTTCATAATCAAGTTGTTTCTTGCGCGCAAAGATACAAAAAAAGGAGACGTATCGCGCCTCCCTCTTCTAATTTCTTTCAACTATATGTTTATTCAACAGCTGCAGACAATTCAGCACCAGCTTTAAACTTAGCTACTTTCTTTGCAGGAATAGTAATAGCCGCCTTTGTAGAAGGATTAATACCAGTTCTTGCCGCTCTTTCACTTACAGAGAACGTTCCAAAACCAACCAAAGCTACCTTATCACCAGCTTTCATAGCGTTAGTAACTGAAAAAATGAAAGCATCAAGAGCTTTCTTCGCATCGGCTTTACTCATTTGAGCTTCAGCAGCCATTGCACTAATAAGTTCAGACTTATTCATGATACGTAAAATGATTAATTAATATATATGTTACACAAAAGATTTCCCATTACGACTTTACAAATATAGATGAACAAAACAATATATCAAATAAAAACATAAAAAAAACGCAGCAAATTATTGAAAAAGAGCTAATAGGGAAGCTTTTCCATGCTTTAAAACAGAATTTATTCGTACTTTTGCGTTCATTACTTAAATATTCAGAATATAAAATTATGCCAACTGTAACTAAAAACCTGATAATTATCAATGTACTAGTCTTTTTCGGGACACTTGTCGCTCAACGATACGGTATCGATCTGACTAATTATCTGGGATTACATTTTTTCCTCGCCAGTGACTTCAATCCGGCACAGCTTATCACTTATATGTTCATGCATGGCGGGTTCAGCCACATTTTTTTCAATATGTTTGCTGTTTTCATGTTTGGAACTGTTCTTGAACGGACCTGGGGACCGAAACGTTTCCTTTTTTATTATATCGTCTGTGGTATCGGCGCAGGACTTATCCAAGAAGGAGTGCAATACATTAAATATGTAGTGGACTACAGCCACTATTCACAGGTGGATATAGGAACAGGCATCATTCCCATGGGAGATTTTCTAAATATGCTGACTACCGTGGGCGCTTCGGGAGCTGTATATGCCATTTTGCTCGCATTCGGTATGTTGTTCCCCAACAACCAGCTATTCATCTTTCCGCTGCCTTTCCCTATCAAAGCCAAATACTTCGTTATCGGTTATGCTTTGATCGAACTGTATGCCGGCTTTGCTAATAATCCCGGAGATAATGTAGCCCACTTTGCCCACTTGGGAGGTATGATATTCGGATTTATCCTGATTATGTATTGGAGAAAAAAAAGTAGAAATAATGGGACATATTATAGCTGATTTAAAAGAAACATTCAGAAGAGGAAACACTTTCATCCGACTGATTTATATTAACGTAGGAATCTTCGTTATCGGTACGTTAATTAGTGTAGTATTGCAGTTGTTCAACCTTAGTGCAGCGGGGATATTCGATTTATTCGCCCTTCCGGCTTCCCTTCACCGGTTTATCATCCAGCCATGGTCATTACTTACCTACATGTTTATGCATGCAGGTTTCCTGCATATCTTGTTCAACATGCTCTGGCTATACTGGTTCGGAAGTTTGTTTCTCTATTTCTTCTCGGGAAAACACTTGCGGGGGGTATATGTATTAGGAGGTATCTGTGGAGGGTTGTTCTACATGGCAGCTTATAACATATTCCCTTATTTTAGCGAGGTATTACCGCACGCTACATTGGTTGGTGCTTCTGCCTCCGTGCTGGCCATCGTAGCAGCTACCGCTTACAGAGAACCGAACTATCGGGTACAGCTTTTCCTTTTTGGCGCCGTTCGTTTAAAGTATCTGGCACTGATCGTTATCGGAACAGACTTACTCTTTATTACTTCCAATAATGCAGGAGGACATATCGCACACTTAGGCGGTGCACTTGCCGGACTCTGGTTTGCAGCCAGCCTGAGCAAAGGAAAAGATCTGACTTCCGGCATTAACTGGTTCATCGACGGCTTCGCTTCCCTGTTTCAGAAAAAGGCATGGAAACGCAAACCCAAAATGAAAGTACACTATGGAAGCGATACAAGTCGCGAGAAAGATTATGATTATAATGCCCGTAAGAAAGCACAATCGGATGAGGTAGACCGTATTTTGGAGAAGCTGAAAAAATCCGGTTATGAAAGCCTGACGACGGAAGAGAAGAAGAGCTTGTTCGACGCAAGCAAAAGATAAAAGAATGGAACACATTGGCAAATTTGTCCTTTATTTGATATTAGCAATCAACGCCCTCTTTGTAGGGATGTTGATTTTGAGTGCCTATAGCCCATATCTCCAACCCAAAATACATCCGATAGCTTCCTGTCTGGGGCTTGCTTTCCCTATATTTCTGGCTATCAACCTATGCTTTGTTATCTTTTGGACCATCATCAGCTATCGCTATGCCTTACTGCCGATCATCGGGTTTCTGGTATGTATCCCACAAATACGGACCTATATCCCCATTAATTTTACGGTAGAAACGATACCGGACGGCAGCATCAAGTTCTTGTCCTACAACGTTATGGGGTTTAACAATTTAGAAAAGAAGGACGAAAAAAATCCAATATTATCCTACCTTGCCGACAGCAAAGCTGATATCATCTGCCTTCAAGAGTACAATTCAACTGGAAACAAGAAATATCTGACAGCAGAAGACATTAGGAAAGCATTAAAGGCATATCCTTACCGCTCTATCCACAATCCGGAAAAAGGAGGCAGCCAGTTAGCTTGCTTCTCTAAGTTTCCCATACTTTCGGCACGTCCCATCCAATATGAAAGTACTTACAATGGATCAATGCAGTACACTCTGAAAGTAAATGAAGACACCATTACCCTCATAAACAACCATCTAGAATCCAACAAACTGACGAAAGAAGACAAGGTAATCTATGAGGATATGATAAAAGACCCGGACGCAAAGAAAGTAAAAACGGGGCTCCGACAATTAATAAAGAAACTGGCGGAAGCATCAGCCATCCGTTCTTCACAGGCGGATTCCGTAGCCAGCATCATTGCAGCCAATATCCCACTATTATTGCCTGTGGCGACTTCAACGACGCTTCCATTTCGTACACCCATCGCATCCTTACACAACAACTGGATGACGCTTTCACACAATCCGGCAGGGGACTGGGTATCTCCTATAATCTGAATAAATTCTATTTCCGGATAGACAATATTCTGATCAGTCCCAATCTGAAAGCCTATAACTGTACCGTAGACCGTTCGATTAAAGATTCGGACCATTACCCGATCTGGTGCTATATAGGCAAGCAATAAAACAGAAAAAACTTTAATAAATACCATGATGATTAGAAAAACTTTAACCATTTTAGCAGCAAGTTGTATGATGTACTCCTGTGGAACAAAAACAGAAAGCAATCCTTTCTTCACTGAATTTCAAACAGAGTATGGTGTTCCTTCCTTCGATAAAATCAAACTGGAACATTACGAACCCGCCTTTTTGAAAGGTATTGAAGAACAGAACCAGAATATCCAGGCAATTATCGAAAGCCCGGAAGTACCTACCTTCGACAACACGATTGTAGCTTTGGACAACAGCGCACCCATTCTGGACCGTGTAAGTGCCATTTTCTTCAATATGACGGATGCGGAAACAACCGATGAACTGACCGAGCTCTCTATCAAAATGGCACCAGTCCTTTCCGAGCACGAAGATAACATCTCTCTGAATCAAGAACTTTTCAAACGTGTAAACGCTGTATACCAACAGAAAGATTCAATGAATCTGACCACAGAACAGAAACGTCTGCTGGATAAAACCTACAAAAGTTTCGTCCGTTCGGGAGCTAATTTAGATACAGAGAAACAGGCGCGTCTCCGCGAAATCAACAAAGAACTTTCTACCTTGGGTATTACATTCAGCAATAATGTTCTGAATGAAAACAATGCCTTCCAACTTTTCGTAGACAAAAAAGAAGATTTATCCGGATTGCCCGAATGGTTCTGCCAAAGTGCAGCCGAAGAGGCTAAAGCTGCCGGACAATCCGGAAAGTGGCTGTTCACCCTTCACAATGCCAGCCGCCTGCCGTTCCTGCAATACTCAGAGAATCGCCCGCTCCGCGAGAAAATGTATAAGGCATACATCAACCGTGGAAACAATAACGACAAGAATGACAATAAAGAAACCATCCGGAAGATTGTCTCCCTCCGTCTGGAAAAAGCTAACTTATTAGGTTTCAATAACTATGCCAACTTTGTACTGGACGAAACAATGGCAAAGAATGACAGCAATGTAATGAGTCTGCTGAATGACCTTTGGAGCTATGCCTTGCCGAAAGCGAAAGTCGAAGCCACAGAACTCCAACAGTTAATGGATAAAGAAGGCAAAGGCGAGAAATTGGAAGCATGGGACTGGTGGTATTACACCGAGAAACTTCGCAAAGAGAAATACAACCTCTCCGAAGAAGACACCAAGCCTTACTTCAAACTGGAAAATGTACGCGAAGGAGCTTTTGCAGTCGCCAACAAATTATATGGTATCACTCTGAGCAAACTGGAAGGTATCCCAACTTACCATCCGGATGTGGAAGTCTTCGAAGTGAAAGACGCCGACGGCTCCCAACTGGGTATTTTCTATGTTGACTATTTCCCCCGTTCCGGAAAAAGCAGCGGCGCATGGATGAGCAATTACCGCGAACAGCAGGGAACAACCCGTCCGTTGGTATGCAACGTATGCAGTTTCACCAAACCTGTCGGCGACACTCCTTCTTTGTTGACAATGGACGAAGTAGAGACCTTATTCCACGAGTTCGGTCATGCGCTGCATGGCTTGCTGACAAAGTGCGAATACAAAGGAACCTCCGGTACCAATGTTGTACGCGACTTTGTTGAACTTCCTTCTCAGATCAACGAACACTGGGCCACCGAACCGGAAGTACTGAAAATGTATGCGAAACATTATCAAACCGGTGAAGTAATCCCCGATGAAATCATCGAAAAGATTCTGAAACAGAAAACATTCAACCAAGGATTCATGACTACCGAGTTACTGGCTGCCGCCATTCTCGACATGAACCTTCATATGATAACAGATGTAAATAATCTGGATATGCTCGCTTTCGAAAAAGAAGCGATGGACAAGCTCGGACTGATCCCCGAAATAGCTCCCCGTTACCGTGTCACATACTTCAATCATATCATTGGCGGATACGCTGCCGGATACTACAGTTACCTTTGGGCGAATGTACTTGACAATGATGCCTTTGAAGCGTTCAAAGAACATGGAATCTTTGATAAAAATACAGCCGACCTGTTCCGCTACAACGTATTGGAGAAGGGAGACAGCGAAGATCCGATGATACTTTATAAGAATTTCCGCGGTGCAGAACCGAGTCTGGAGCCGCTACTGAAAAACAGAGGAATGAAATAAAACGGCAAAAAAGCCCTTAAACATCAAATATTTGAGGGCTTATTACATATGAATGTGAAAAAAAAACTATATTTGCAGCCTTGTATGCGGCAAAAAGAACTTGTATACGACAGAATTTAACTGAAAATTAAATTAAAAAAGTAATCATCATAAATTAAAAGTAAAATGCAAAACAAAGGATTTGTAAAGGTTTTTGCGGTACTACTCACGCTGGTATGCGTGTTCTACCTCTCCTTCTCCTTCGTAACTCGCCATTACACAAATAAGGCGAAAGAGATTGCGAACGGTGACCCGAAAGTAGAACAAGACTACCTTGACTCTCTCTCCAATGAGAAAGTAATGCTGTGGAACTGGACGCTGAAAGATTGTCGTGAAATGGAGATCAGTTTAGGTTTGGACCTAAAAGGTGGTATGAATGTTATCCTTGAAGTCTCTGTGCCTGATGTTATCAGAGCATTGGCTGACAACAAGCCAGATGAGAATTTCAACAAAGCGTTGAATGAAGCTGCAAAGCAAGCTGTCAACAGCCAGGACGACATCATTACCTTGTTCGTCAGAGAATACCAGAAGACTGCTCCGGGCGCAAAACTTTCTGAACTCTTCGCGACACAACAGTTGAAAGATAAAGTTAACCAGAAATCATCAGATGCTGAAGTAGAAAAAGTATTGAGAGCAGAAGTAAAGGCTGCCGTTGAAAACTCATACAACGTGCTTCGTACCCGTATCGACCGCTTTGGTGTTGTTCAGCCGAACATCCAAAGCCTCGAAGATAAGATGGGCCGTATCATGGTGGAACTTCCGGGTATCAAGGAGCCGGAACGTGTGAGAAAACTTCTTCAAGGTTCGGCTAACCTCGAATTCTGGGAAACATATACTGCAAAAGAGATTCTTCCGGCTATGCAATCGGCTGACTCAAAATTGCGTGCTATCCTGTCACAGGAAACGGCTGCTGACTCTACAGCTACTAACACAACAGCAGACACAATCCCTGCAGCCAAACTGACAGAAGCTACTCCGGCCAAAAAAGCCGTAAGCGTTGCCGACAGCCTCGCAGCTACTCTGAAAGGAGATGCCAAAGACGAAAAAGCTGGAGCAAACATGGAAGAAATCAAAAAGCAATATCCGTTGCTGGCTATTCTTCAGTTGAATTCAAGCGGTCAGGGTCCGGTTATCGGCTATGCTAACTATAAGGATACTGCTGATATCAACAGATATCTGAGCATGCCCGAAATCCAGTCAGAACTTCCGAAGGATCTTCGTCTGAAATGGGGCGTTTCTCCTTCTGAATTCGATAAAAAAGGACAGACATTCGAACTGTATGCCATCAAATCTACTGAACGTAACGGTAAAGCTCCGTTGGAAGGTGACGTAGTAACAGATGCAAAAGATGAATTCGACCAATACAGTAAACCGGCTGTCAGCATGACAATGAACTCTGACGGTGCACGCCGCTGGGCACAGTTGACCAAGCAGAACATCGGTCGTTCTATCGCTATCGTTCTTGATAATTATGTATATTCTGCTCCGAACGTAAACTCTGAAATCACAGGCGGACGCTCACAGATTACAGGTCACTTCACTCCGGAACAGGCAAAGGACTTAGCTAACGTATTGAAATCAGGTAAGATGCCGGCTCCGGCTCACATCGTACAGGAAGATATCGTAGGTCCGTCTCTGGGTCAGGAATCTATTAACGCAGGTATTTTCTCATTCGTTGTAGCTTTGATACTGTTGATGATCTATATGTGTTCCATGTATGGCTTCATCCCGGGTATGGTTGCCAACTGCGCATTGTTCCTGAACTTCTTCTTCACGCTGGGTATCCTTTCATCCTTCCAGGCGGCACTGACCATGTCCGGTATTGCCGGTATGGTGTTGTCACTCG
>ENA-OPVG01001326-OPVG01001326.1-human-gut-metagenome-genome-assembly--contig:-NODE-1326-length-18269-cov-4.134786_pt1 | contig 18269 bp, 16 predicted proteins | sample MGYA00241093_ERZ501975 | MGnify/ENA primary metagenome ERZ501975 (study PRJEB25962, sample SAMEA2042993) | human gut metagenome | biome: human gut; feature: human-associated habitat; material: faeces... | reverse complement strand
ATATTTGTGGTCTCGGAGCAAGTGTTGGATGCGAGCGCGTGGAGCGAACATTCAATACGCAGCGACTAAAAGCACAAATATGCCTTATGAAGTTCACTGGCTTCGTCTGTAGTTTGTCTAATGAATTAAATAGTAAAACATCCTTTTATAGTACCATGCAAATGTTCGTTTTTTGATGCTTTGTCTGGCATAAATTGGATAGCTGCGATAAGGTTTCGAATCAATGTAGAGCACGACTGAACCTACGGCAGTACCTTTTTGTACAGGAGCAGTTAAGGAAGGGGACAGGCTGATAATACAGCGAGTTTTTTCCGTAGGGGAAATGTACAAGCTGGTGGAAGCGGGAGCGGAAAGCGTGCAGGTAGATTTGCGGCCGTTTTTTACTGGAAGTTTAGAAGGAATTCCCTGGTTTAAGGGGATTTCTTTTTTGTTATAATTTTTTATTCCATAGTCCATCAGTCTTTTTGTATCTTCCCATTTATAGCGGCGGTTAGGATACCAACCACTGCCCAGCACGACAGAGATTAAATAATGGCCGTCTTTTTTAACTGCGCCCACAAAACAGTAACCGGCATTGTTGGTGTAGCCGGTTTTTACACCGATTGCGCCATTATAGGAAGTTAAAAACAGATTTTTATTATTTAAAGAGTAAGACTGCCCATTTTTTAGCTCTTTAATGGAAAAAGACTGTTCTTTAATAATTTTACAGAAGTTTTCATTTTTTAGGGCAAGACAGGTTAACAGAGCAAGATCATGGCAGGTAGTATAGTGTTTTGCACTATCTAATCCGTTAGGTGTTTCAAAAGAAGTATGATAGCAGCCATAGTCTCTGGCTTCCTGTGTCATATCCCCACAAAATTGTTCGACGGAGCCTCCAATATGTTCCGCAATCGCAACAGCGACATCGTTGTATGATTCAAGCATTAATGCATAGAGCAGATCGGACAATAAAAATTGTGAACCGCTTCTGGCACCAAGCCGTACTTTAGGAGCAGAAGCCGCCCTTCTCGAAAAAGTAACTTTATCTGAAAGATTTCCATGTTCAATGGCGTACAGGCAGGTCATGATTTTTGTCGTACTTGCCATAGGGAGTTCTTTTTCTTCCTCTTTGCCAAATAAAACTCTTTGATTATCTCCATCCATAAGAATGGCTGCTTTCGCATGGAGTGAAGAAAGCTCAGCAGGAGCAGAATTTTTGGACGCATTATCTTTTGCTGATTTATCAGACACCGTAAAATTTCTAATTGTTTCTGTTTTTGAAAATGCATAGACATCCAGATAACAGGAATCAGCAAAAAATATAGTAAAAATAGAGAAAACAGAGAGGATAAACAACAATGAAAAAGCGCAGGTTTTATATTTGAAAATACGTTGCTGGTGATTAAAATAGTGGTTCAAAAAAGCACATCCTTTTTAGAATAGTGGGTTTTCTATAACTATGAGAAAAAAAGAAAAAATATGATAAATAGTAATTTGCCGCAAGCAAAAGAGACTCTCTTCGGGGGCGTCTCTTTGCCTGCGGCAAATCAGAATTGCATTGTTCATATCTATGCGATATAATTAAAGCCATAAAAAATAGCAGAAAGAAACTGAGGATAAGAAATGGCAGCAATTAATAATGACTGGGCGGAAGCTCTGAAGGAAGAATATAGGAAACCTTATTATAGAGAACTTTACAAAAAGATAAATGAAGAATACAGAACGCGTGAGATTTTCCCTCCATCAGATGAGATTTTTAGTGCATTTCATCTGACACCATTAAAGAATGTTAAAGTCGTGATTTTGGGACAGGACCCATATCATAATAATGGACAGGCGCATGGACTTAGCTTTTCAGTAAAACCGGGAGTGGATATTCCACCGTCACTGGTGAATATTTATAAGGAACTGCACGATGACCTTGGCTGTTACATTCCAAATAATGGATACCTTGTAAAATGGGCGAAGCAGGGAGTCCTTTTGCTGAATACGGTACTTACTGTACGGGCGCATCAGGCGAATTCTCATAGAGGAATCGGCTGGGAAGAGTTTACTGACGCGGCGATTCGTGTGTTAAATGCACAGGACAGACCACTTGTATTTTTACTTTGGGGAAGACCTGCACAGAATAAAAAGCCGATGCTCACGAATCCGAAGCATTTGATTTTGGAAGCGCCACATCCTAGTCCATTATCTGCTTATCGTGGATTTTTTGGATGCAGGCATTTTAGTCAGGCGAATGAGTTTCTTCGATTTCATGAGTTAGAGCCGATTGACTGGCAGATAGAGAATATTTAAATGACAGGTAGAGAATGTTTAAATAATATTTAAAGTAAAAAACTTCGGTTTTTTTATAAGTCGAGATAAATCACATTAAGCCGGAATAATTCGCATTTAGAAGGGAGACAAAATGAAAGTATTATTTGTAGAGTATCCAAAATGTTCAACCTGTAAAAAAGCAGGAAAATGGTTACAGGAACATGGTGTCGGGTACGATGACAGACATATCGTAGAGCAGAACCCGACAGCAGAAGAACTTAAGGAATGGCATGAGAAGAGTGGACTTCCATTAAAACGTTTCTTTAATACCAGTGGACAGGTTTACCGCAATAATGGAATTAAGGATAAGCTACCAGGAATGAGTGAAAAGGAACAGTATGCTTTACTTGCGACAGACGGCATGCTTGTAAAGCGTCCAATTGTTGTTGGGGAGGATTTTGTACTGGTTGGATTTAAGGAAAAAGAGTGGGAAGAGAAGTTGTAGAAAATATTTTTCAAATATGCTCTGGGGAATTAAGCGAGAATCCCCGACAAGTCAATTGCCGGGGATTTTACAATTACATTCTATCTATATATTCTCTAATCCTGTTAAAGGTGGAATATCCAGCCGATTCTACGGCTTTCCAGATAGGCTTTCTGATTTTATTTTTTCTTCAACGATTCCCGATGAATCCTATCAGCAATTGCCAGTATGTAATTCTGTATAATATTTTCCGTTCCGCATTCAGCATCCGGGTGTAAGACGGCAAGTTTTAATAATTCATTGGCAGCAATACGACATTCCGCAAAGGATAAAAGTCCCCAGCTTAACTGGTCAAGTAAATGTGCATACAGAGAAGTGTAGGTTACCAGTGTATTATCTGTCCGGATGCGGTCCAATATATCAGTGAATTCTGCACGGATCAGATTACGGTATGTTTCTTTGTAGCAGTCCCACAAGGCATCTTCCGTTACACCAAAACGATCCATTCGGTGAATAATATCATGTTGTATCTGTGGAGTGATTCCCTGCTGCAGTTTCAGTGCTTCTTTGATAGAAGAGATGACAGTACGCCCAATAAGTTCACCCAGCTTACTGTGCTTTCCGGCGTTAGTAAGGTGGGTCTTTGATTCTGCATTTGATATAATAATAGCACCATCTGTTCCTGTTCCGGTAGCAATCCCACAGGAGTAGTGGCTGGCAATCAGTAGTTCCTGCATAGCAGCAACCTTTGCTTCAGTGCAGGAAACAAGGGCAGAAGCCAGGGCTTCTTTGGAAAGGTCTGCATCAATGTAAAGAAGGATATTAATAGTTCCGACTGGTAATTTATCTTTATCTGAAATAATTTTACCTGAAATATTTTTACCTAAAATATTCTTAGTAAGATTTTGAATGGGATTTTTCTTTTTTGTGTCAGAAGATGTGGTATCTTCAAAAGTATTTTCCGACTTTTCGTGCCATGAAGCAGGATCACCGATGCGGCCGCCATTGTTTCGGACACCTGCTGTAGCAATAGATGTTACAGAAAAATCATCATAGGCCAGCGTGGAAATGGCGGAATTATCCATGCTGGCAACGGTCATAAGTCCGGAGCAGGAAGAAGGGTCAAGACCCAAATCTTCCTTTGCTAAAATATCCATATGCTCCCGGTAAGTATCCGCCCGAAGTTTAACCTCCATGCCATCTCCGAGATTTGCATCATTATTAAACACGGCGGCTAAATCAGTTGTAAATCCACCATTATTTGGTCCGGTACTCAAGACATTCCTTTTTCCTTTAAAAGAAATGACGATAGATTTTTTATATTTATGCACAGTATCGCCACTTGGAAATTCATAAAGTTTCAAAATAATTCCTCCTGATTGGTCAGTTTATCTTTTTATTGTATCATTTTATTATAGCTGATTCATAAATAAATGAAACAGGCTGCCATTTGCCTTATGTTATATTATTTTTCGGAGCTTCAAAGCTTCTGTCCAGCGTAATGATACAATCCACGTTCTTTTCCATTTCGTGAAGGAGTGCTATAAGCTGGTGCATAACGCGGTTTGCGTCTTTTTCTGTATAAGAATCTGGAACAACAAGGTCAAAAATCAGATTTTTCTGTTCATTTTCCTTTAAAACACGAAAATCATGAAAATGCAGTTCTGGGTCAAGTGCATGAACAATGTGGGACGTTTTATCGCGAAGTTCGAGTACTTCTTCATCACGCATTTCTACCGGGTCCATGTGAATCACAAGAAGAATATTAAGTTCCTTTTTCGCGTCACGCTCAATTCGGTCGATGATTTCGTGAGATGCCTCAATACTGACATCGTTCGGTACCTCTGCGTGAATTGTCGCCATACTGCGATTTGGCCCATAGTTGTGAACGATTAAATCATGCGCTCCGACAATTCCTTCATATGATTCCACCATGTCCGTTATTTTCTGATAAAGCTCTGACGGAACACGTTGGCCAATTAGTGGCTCTAACGTATCTTTTGCAATGGAAACACCTGACCAGATTACAATTCCAGAAACAATCAGTCCGGCAATCGCATCGACATTAATAGAAGTAAAATGACAGATAACAATAGAAATAACGGTAGCACTCGTTGTAATAACATCACCGAGAGAATCTGCGGCTGTCGCAAGCATTACTTTTGAATCAATTCTTTTTCCAAGTTTATTATTAAAAAATGCCATCCATAACTTTACAAGAATCGATAAAATAAGAATAATAAATGGAACAGGGTCAAATGTAATTTCCTCTGGATGCATTATCTTTGAGATAGAACTTTTAAAAAAGGTAAAACCAACTTCGATAACAAGAAATGAAACAATCAGAGCGGCAATATATTCAATCCTTCCGTGACCGAAAGGATGCTCTGCATCTGCCGGCTTTCCTGCCATTTTCACACCAACAAAACTGATAATTGAAGAAGCAGCATCGGATAAGTTATTGAAAGCATCTGCTGTAACAGCAAGAGAACTTAAAATAAGACCAATGGCAAGCTTCACAGAAAAAAGCAGGACATTGCAAAAAATCCCAACAACGCTGGCAAGCATACCATAGCGAGTTCGGACTTCTGTGCTTTCGATATTGGCACTGTCTTTTATAAATTTGTTTACGAGAAACTCAGTCATATAAAAACCTCCATGTGTTAATTACGATATCTATTTAACTATAGCAGTTTGAGAGGAAAAGTTCAATGATAAATAGCAATTCCATCCCTAGCCAAAACACAGCCCTCTTTTGATAAATAAAGCATATTTGTGGCCTCGGAGCAAGTGTTGGATGCGAGCGCATAAAGCGAACATTCAACACGCCGCGACTAAAATCACAAATATGCCTTATTGGGAGCAATGGCTTCGTCTGTAGTTCGCTTAATGAATTAAATAGTAAATTTCTGTTGCATTTTGTTGAAAAATCCCATATAGTAGAGTTAGAAGAATGACAAAAGAATCAAATTTTTGTAATTATCTGAATTAAATCCGCGCAGGTATATTTGTGAGTTTTTTGTTTTGAATAGTTGCAGATTTACAAGAGAAGGAGGCGAGCTTATGTTTTATCGTTGTAAAAGCTGTGGTGGTAATGTAATCTATGATCCGAAGAAGAAAGCGATGGTGTGTGAAAGCTGCGGAAACGGAGGAGAACCGGATCTGATTTCACAGGAGAAGAAGCATGTCTGTAATAACTGTGGTGCAGAGATTGAAGCAGATAAGATTGATTTATCGCTAAAATGCCCATATTGCGGAACCTATGTTATTTTTGAGGACAGGATGGAGAATGAGTACGAACCGAATCTGGTACTGCCTTTTGCACTTGATAAGCATAAGGCATTGGATCTTTTGAAAGAAAAATTTGCTAAGCAGATGTTTCTTCCAGGCAATTTTTGTGCTGCCTCCACAATAGAATCAATGCAGGGTCTCTATGTACCATTTTGGATGTATGATTTACATACTCATGTGCATTTTGAAGGAGAAGCGGATAAAGTAAGGACATGGGACGAAGACGATTATGAGTGTACGGAAACAAGCACTTACCGCATTTTAAGAGATTTTGATGTGGATTATGATAAGATTCCGGTTGATGCCTCAAAAGTAATGCCTGATAAGATGATGGATTTGATGGAGCCATATAAGTACGGAGAGCTGGGCGATTTTGATGCGAAGTATTTGTCTGGTTTTCAGGCAGAAGTGTATGACGAAGACAAGAATACTCTTTTGCCAAGAGCGAAAAAGAAAGCAGATAAGTACAGCCAGAAGTATCTTAGCAGTTATAATGTAGAATACGATGCAGTAAGACCGACAGTGAATGATAAGAAGAGTACGGAAAAAGAATCCTTTTATTCATTTTTACCAGTATGGCGTTATGTGTACCGCTATCAGGGGAAAAATTATGAATTTTATGTCAATGGACAGACAGGTAAGGCGGTAGGAGAAGCACCGACAAGTACCGGAAAGATTATCGCATGGTTTATCGCCGTGTTTGGTTCTCTTTTCTTCACTGTGGAAATGTTGCTTTATTTATTGGGGGTGTTATAAATGGCAAAGACATACCGTGGAATATTAATATTTGTTGTTATACTTGGAATTGTGATGGGACTGGCCGGCAAAAAGTTTGACGGCTATGTATACACAAATACGGAACCTCGCAGCAATACAGAATGTACATTGACTCAGAGAGTATTTGATGATGCAGATGTGCTTACTGATGAGGAAGAGGCAAAACTGGAAAAATTGATAGCAGAGAAAGAAAAACTTATCGGTGGAGATATCGTTCTCATGACAACAAATGATGCAAGTCTTAACACGATGGAGAAGCTTCGGGATTATGCACAGAACTACTATAAAGAGAACAAAATCGGATGGGATAAGCCAATTGGAAGCGGTGCTATCTATGTAGATGACTGGGAGACAAGACACACCTGGCTTGCCACTCGAGGAACTGTCAAAGATAAGTTATCCAAAGACAATACAGATTATATTGTGGATGAAACTAATGATATTGTGAATAAAGACCCATATAAAGCCTACACACGGTTGATAAATCTGTTGGCAGATGAGACACAAAAGAGTCATCTTTTCCATATAAATATCAGTCCGTTATGGGTAGCACTTGGCTGTCTTGTTGCAGCAATTGCTTTCGTAGTATTCCAGCTTTCTGATTCCGTAGGTAAGGATACCGTCAAGAAGTCTACCTATGTGAAAAAAGATGGCGTACAGTTAAACGATAAACAGGATGTATTCTTACACTCCCATGTTACAAGGACAAAGAGAGAAACCGAAAGCAGCAGTAGCGACTGCGGCGGCAGCGATGGCTTTGGAGGCAGTGGCGGTTCTCACTAGAGAGTGTTTGAAAAGATAGATGAACTCTGAAAACGAAATAATCTGTATCTGTGACTTTAGTCGCGGCGGTTTGAATACTCGCTTAAGTGCTCGTATCCAAACCTTGCTCCGAGGTCACAGATATAGGGGATATTCTCTCTGGGGGTTCGTCTGTTTACTCCTCCCGGCAAATTCCTATTTATCTATTTGTATCAAAAAAAATACTTGACTTCTCCACCAGCTATGATATATTTGTAATCACTTGCTTTGGTATTCAAACTATTTTAATTCAAAATAATATTATTTCAAAACAATAAGATTTGAAAATAAAAATATTCACATAGAATATCAGAACGAAGTGATCAGAAGTAATCATATGAGCAAGAAAAGGAGAAAGTGATGTTTGTCAAAATAAAAGGGACAGGCTCCTGCCTTCCTGAGAAAGTGCTTGATAATTTTGAAATTTCTCAGTTGGTAGATACGAACGATGAATGGATTCAGAGTCGTACCGGAATCAAGAGCCGGCATATTGCCAGGGAAGAGACAGCAGTTTCTATGGCAGCGAAAGCGGCGAAGAGGGCATTGGAAGATGCCCAGGTTGCGGCAGAGGAGATTGACCTTCTCATTGTGTCAAGTGTTTCGTCTGAACAGCTTTTGCCATGTACAGCCTGCAGTGTTCAAAAGGAGATTGGTGCTGTGAATGCAGCAGCATTTGATTTAAATGCGGCATGTTCAGGATTTATAGTAGCTTATCAGATGGCAGCCGGACAGATTAAGGCCGGGCTTTCGAAAAAAGCGCTGTTGATCGGTGTAGAATGTCTGTCGAATATCGTGAACTGGGAAGACAGAGGTACCTGTATTTTATTTGGTGATGGTGCCGGAGCTGCGGTTGTCAGTGCAGATGAAGATGGGAATATAGATGGAAGAGGAAACATTGAGATTCCTTCCGTACTTCATTCCGATGGAAGCAGAGGCGAAGTACTTACCTGTCAGAATCCGACGGGAAAGAGAGCCGATGGTTCTTTAAAGGGTTATGTGGCGATGGATGGCAGAGAGATTTACAAGTTTGCAGCCAGACAGGTTCCTGTTGTAGTGAAGGAAATTCTTGAAAAGGCAGGAAAGTCTGTAGAAGAAGTTGATTTATTTGTTCTTCATCAGGCAAACCGAAGAATTGTCGAGGCAATCGCTAAGCGGTTAAAGCAGCCAATTGAAAAGTTTCCGATGGATATGATGCAGAATGGAAATATGTCTTCTGCGAGTATTCCGGTGCTGCTTGATGAATTAAAGAAAGCCGGAAAGTTACAGCCGGGAATGAAGATAGTTGTTGCCGGGTTTGGCGCAGGCCTTACATGGGGCGGCATGTATTTAGAATGGTAAAAAGGTAATTCCCGGAATTTCCGGATTACATAAAGAAGAAAACAATGTAAGAGTATAAGAAAGAATGAGGTTTATATTATGTTTGAAAAAATTAAAGAATTAATCGTGGAATCTTTAGGAATTGAAGAAGACCAGGTAACAATGGAAGCATCTTTCAAAGAGGATTTAAAAGTAGATTCTCTTGACCTTTTTGAGATGGTTATGAGTCTTGAGGATGAGTTTGATGTAGAAATCCCTACAGAAGAGTTAGAGAAGATGGAAACTGTTGGAGACGTTGTAGAGTACATCAAAGAACATAAATAGGCAGAGGGACAAAGAATGAAAACAGTGATTACAGAATTGCTTGGAATTGAGTACCCGGTAATTCAGGGCGGTATGGCATGGGTTGGAACAGCCGAGCTTGCTGCCGCTGTTTCCGAAGCCGGTGGACTTGGAATCATTGGTGCGGGCGGTGCACCTGCTTCTTGGGTGGAAGAACAGATTCATAAAGTAAAGGAAAAAACAGATAAGCCATTTGGCGTGAATCTGATGTTATTAAATCCAGAGGCAGATGCAATCGCTGAACTTCTTGTAAAAGAGGAAGTAAAGGTAGTAACAACCGGTGCAGGTAACCCGGAAAAGTACATGGAAGAATGGAAGAAAGCCGGTGTGCGCGTCATTCCAGTTGTAGCAAGTACTGCTCTTGCAAAGCGAATGGAAAAGGCTGGTGCGGACGCGGTTATCGCAGAAGGTACCGAGTCAGGCGGACATATTGGAGAGACAACAACAATGGCATTAGTACCACAGGTTGTTGATGCAGTAAATATCCCTGTAATTGCAGCCGGCGGAATCGCAGACGGAAGAGGAATGGCAGCCGCATTTATGCTTGGCGCAAAGGCTATCCAGATGGGAACGATTTTCGTTGCATCTAAGGAATCCATCGTAAGTGAAGCCTATAAGAATAAAGTAATTAAAGCAAAAGATATTGATACAAAGGTAACCGGAAGAACAACAGGACATCCAGTTAGATGTTTAAGAAATCAGCAGACAAGAGAGTATTTGAAGTTAGAGCAGGCAGGCGCTTCCTTTGAAGAACTTGAGAAGCTGACACTTGGCGGTCTTAGAAAGGCGGTTGTTGACGGTGATGTCATTCATGGAAGTGTGATGGCAGGCCAGATTGCCGGTCTTGTAAAGGACAGCAGAAGTTGTAAGGAAATTATCGAAGGAATCTGCAGAGAGATGAAGAACGTTGTTCTTTCACAGGCAGAGAATATCGGGAGGTAGAGTAAATGAGTAAAATAGCATTTCTTTATCCGGGACAGGGAGCACAGGTCGCAGGAATGGGTAAAGATTTTTATGAAAAAAGCCCACTGGCAAAAGAAGTATTTGATAAGAGCTGTGAGATTTTAGGACAGGATATGAAACATATCTGTTTTGAGGAAAATGAGCTCCTTGACAGAACGGATTATACACAGGCTGCATTAGTTACTACCTGTATGGCAATGACAAAAGAGATTATGGCAAGAGGGCTTACACCAGACATGACAGCCGGGCTTAGTCTTGGAGAATATTGTGCGATTACAACAGCAGGCGGCATGGAGCTTGAGGATGCTATTAAGATGGTGTGGCTCCGCGGAAACCTCATGCATAACGCAGTACCGGAAGGTAAGGGCGGTATGGCCGCTGTACTTGGTCTTTCTGGAGAAGCGGTAAATGAGGCGATTGCATACATGGAAGGTGTTTACGTTGCAAACTATAACTGTCCGGGACAGATTGTTATTACCGGAGATAAGGAAGCGGTAGAGAATGCAGCACCAGCTTTAAAAGAGGCGGGAGCAAAACGTGTCATTCCATTAAATGTAAGCGGACCATTCCATTCCATTTACTTAAAAGAAGCAGGGGAGAAGCTTTATCAGGCACTTTCTGAAGTGACATTAGGAGAGTTAAAGATTCCTTATGTGACAAATGTGGATGCAAGTATCGTGACAGATACGACAAGAACAAAAGAATTATTAAAAGAACAGGTTTATTCCTCCGTTTTATGGGAGCAGAGTGTGCGTGCCATGATAGCAGACGGTGTGGACGTTTTCGTAGAAATCGGTCCGGGAAAGACTTTGAGCGGTTTTATGAGAAAGATTGACCGTAACGTAAAGATGTTCCGAATCGGAACGATGGAAGATATCGACAAGACAGTGGAAGCTATAAAGGAGTTATAGATATGTTATTAGAAGGAAAAACAGCAATTGTGACCGGCGCGTCCGGCGGAATCGGAAAAGCAGTTGCCATCGCTCTTGCAAAAGAAGGGGCAGCAGTAGCCGTACATTTTCACGGAAATGAAGAAAAGGCACTTCTTGTAAAAAAAGAAATTGAAGAGGCGGGTGGAAAAGCAGAAATTTTCCGTGCCAATGTTGCAGATTTTGAAGAATGTAATGCTTTAGTAAAAGCGGTAGCCAAGACATTTGGCAGCATTGATATTCTTGTAAATAATGCAGGAATTACAAAAGATGGTCTTTTAATGGCTATGAGTGAAGCAGATTTCGATAATGTAATAGATACGAACTTAAAGGGATGTTTCCAGATGATTCGTTTTGCGAGCCGTCGCATGATGAAGCAGAGATATGGAAGAATCATTAATGTAAGTTCCGTTTCCGGCGTCGCCGGAAATGCCGGTCAGGCGAACTATAGTGCATCCAAAGCAGGAATAATTGGATTAACCAAATCCGCAGCAAAAGAATTAGCGTCCAGAGGAATTACCTGTAACGCTATTGCTCCGGGATTCGTAAAAACAGAGATGACAGATGTACTTCCTGATGAAGTAAAAGAAAATGCAAAGAAACAGATTCCACTTGGCCGTTTTGCAGAGCCAGAAGATATTGCGAATGCAGCAGTATTTTTAGCTTCTGACAAAGCGTCTTATATTACCGGTCAGGTACTTTTAGTGGATGGTGGTATGGTGATGTAAGTGAGAGAAAGGATTTTTCTGATATGAAAAGAAGAGTAGTAATTACCGGAATGGGTGCTGTGACTCCAATCGGAAACACATTAGACGAATTCTGGAATGGAATTAAAGAAGAAAAGGTAGGTATCGGAGCTATCACAAAGTTCGATACCGAAGATTATAAAGTAAAGATTGCAGCCGAAGTAAAAGATTTCAATGTAAAAGAAAGACTTGATAACAAGGCAGCAAGAAGAATGGAAGTTTTCTCCCAGTATGCCGTAGCTGCATCAAGAGAAGCATTTGCCATGGCAGGTCTTGATATGGAAAAAGAAGATCCATACCGTGTCGGTGTTATCATTGGTTCCGGTATCGGCGGTCTTTCCAGCATGGAGAAAGAGCATGAGAAAATCATTACAAAGGGACCAAAGAGAGTGAGTCCAATGCTTATTCCTTTAATGATTTCCAACATGGCAGCAGGAAATGTAGCGATTGACTTAGGCTGCAAAGGCAAATGTACTGACGTAGTAACTGCCTGTGCGACAGGAAGTAACTCTATCGGAGATGCCCTTCGTGCCATTCAGTACGGAGATGCCGATGTTATGCTTGCCGGTGGAACAGAAAGCAGTATCACACCAGTTGCCGTTGCTGGATTTACAAATCTGACTGCACTTTCCAGTGAGAGCGACCCGTTACGCGCGTCTCTTCCATTTGATGAGGCAAGAGGCGGATTCGTTATTGGCGAGGGAGCTGGAGTTGTTGTATTAGAGGAATTAGAACATGCGAAAAAGCGTGGGGCAAAGATTCTTGCAGAGTTAGCCGGATATGGTTCTACCTGTGATGCCTTCCACATCACTTCTCCTGCAGAGGACGGAAGCGGTGCAGCAAAAGCAATGGAACTTGCCATGGAAGAAGCAGGTGTAAAACCGGAAGAAGTAGATTACATTAACGCACATGGAACAGGAACCCACCACAACGATTTATTTGAGACAAGAGCTGTAAGACGTGCCTTTGGTGAGAGCGCAGACCATTTAAAAATGAGTTCTACAAAGTCAATGATCGGACATTTGCTTGGAGCAGCCGGAGCGGTAGAGTTAATCGTTTGTGTGAAGTCCATCGAAGAAGGCTATATCCATCCAACCGTAGGAACAACCAATCCTGGTGAGGGATGCGATCTTGATTATGTAATTAACGGAGCAGTAGAGCAGGAAGTGAATGTAGCCATCTCCAACTCTCTTGGTTTTGGAGGACATAACGCTTCTCTTCTTGTAAAGAAATACGAGGAGTAGACAGATATGGATTATCAGCAGATTTTAGAATTAGTAAAAGAAGTATCAAAAGCAGGGCTTACGAACTTTGAATATACAGAGGGTAATATCCGCATTGCCATGAGTTGTCCACAGCCAGAAGAAAAAATCGTTGTGCCAGCTTCAAACATTGCGTTACAGGAAGCCATTGGTGTCAGCGCAAACAGCGTGAATGGTGCAAATACAGCCGGAACAGAGGGAGTTGCAGCTACTGCAGCTGCACAGTCACAGGCAGTAGAAGCAGTCGGGGAAAAGGGTGGAAACCTCGTAAAATCCCCGTTAGTTGGTACATTTTATGCAGCACCTTCTGAAGATGCAGAGCCTTTCATAAAAGTAGGGGATACTGTAAAGAAGGGGCAGACTTTGGCCATTGTTGAGGCAATGAAGCTTATGAATGAGATTGAGAGCGAATTCGATGGTGTTGTTACGGAAATTCTTGTAGAAAATGAAGAGAATGTGGAGTATGGACAGCCGTTATTCAGAATTCAGTAATATTGATAAGGTATGAATTTAAGTCTGATTTTCTCAAGTTAATAAGTCAGAAGCTTTAACAGGAAGTAAAAACAGGTTTTTATAAATATAAGTAAAGCAGTAAACAGGTTGGAAGAAAATTATGAGATTAGGAATTAAAGAAATTGAACAGATTTTACCACACAGACATCCATTTCTTTTAGTTGATTACATCGAAGAGATGGAACCAGGTGTCAGTGCCGTAGGATATAAATGCGTAACATTTCATGAAGACTTTTTCCGTGGACATTTTCCACAGGAGCCAGTTATGCCAGGTGTTCTTACTGTAGAAGCGTTAGCGCAGGTAGGGGCAGTTGCCATACTTTCCTTAGAAGAAAATAAAGGAAAGACAGCATATTTTGGTGGAATTAATAAATGCCGTTTTAAAGGGAAAATTGTTCCGGGCGATAAAGTAAAGCTTGAGACCAAAATCGTAAAACGTAAAGGCCCGATGGGTGTGGGAGAAGCCACAGCCTATGTGGACGGAAAAGTAGTAGTAAAGGCAGAATTAACTTTTATGGTTGGTTGATTTTTCATCAGAATAAGTCTTAAGGAAGATAGATAGAACATAGAAATAGTATAATTTTAGGATAGAGAATTGTGGCAGAAGTTGTCGCAATAAAGATAAAAGGAGAACATAATGATTCGGAAAATATTGATTGCAAACAGAGGAGAGATTGCCATCCGCATCATCCGTGCTTGCAGAGAGATGGGAATTGAAACTGTTGCAGTGTATTCCGAAGCAGACCGGGAGGCACTTCATACACAGCTTGCCGATGAGGCGGTCTGTATCGGACCTGCTGCAGCAAAAGACAGTTATCTGAATATGGAGCAGATTATCAGCGCAACGATGATTACCGGTGCGGATGCCATACATCCGGGATTTGGTTTTTTATCAGAAAACAGCCAGTTTGCGAAACTGTGTGAGGCCTGCCACATTACTTTTATCGGTCCGGACTCTGATATTATTGCCCGACTTGGCAATAAGGCAGTAGCAAGACAGACAATGGTAGATGCTGGTGTCCCAGTAATTCCAGGATGTCAGAAGGCGCTTACTGATGTAAAAGAAGCGTTGGAAATTGCAAAAGGAATCGGCTTTCCAGTTATCGTAAAGGCCGTTCTTGGTGGCGGCGGTAAGGGAATGCGTGTCGCTTACAATGAGGATGAGTTCGAAAATGCATTCTTAATGGCGCAGAAAGAATCCGGACTTGCTTTCGGTGATGAGAGCATGTACTTAGAGCATTTTGTAGAGAATCCCCGCCATATAGAGTTTCAGATTCTTGCCGACAATTATGGTAATGTCATTCATTTGGGAGAACGCGACTGTTCTGTGCAGAGAAATCATCAGAAAGTCATTGAGGAATCCCCATCTGCCGTAGTAGATGAGGAACTTCGTGAGAAAATGGGACAGGCAGCTGTTCTTGCAGCAAAGGCAGCAGGATATAAGAATGCAGGAACGATTGAATTTCTCCTTGAAAAAGATAAAAGCTTTTACTTTATGGAAATGAACACTCGTATCCAGGTAGAACATCCTGTTACAGAATGGGTTACAGGAATCGACTTGATTAAAGCACAGATTCGAATTGCTGATGGCGAGAAACTGAAATGGAAGCAGGAAGATATCCAGATTACCGGTCATGCCATTGAGTGCCGTATCAATGCGGAAGACCCATCAAAGAACTTCCGTCCATGTCCTGGAAGAATTACCGATATGTATCTTCCAGGTGGAAAAGGTGTTCGTATTGACAGTGCAATCTACAGTGGATGTGAAGTATCCCCATACTATGATTCTATGATTACAAAGCTCATTGTATTTGCGGCAACGAGAAAAGAAGCAATTGCAAAAATGCATCGTGCATTAGGCGAAGTTATCATCGAGGGAATCACAACGAATATTGATTTCCTTTATGAGATTATGGAACGTCCGGATTATCAGGAGGGCGATTTTACGATTCAGTATTTGGAAAAGGTGCTTGAAGAACGTAGTCAGGAAATCAAAAAGTAAGATTCACATCTTATTTTGTATTTTTGAGATGTATTTCCTATCTATTCGGCTGACGTAGTTCGCCATGTAGCTTTCATTTAAGTGAAAGCTTTTGTAAATTAGATGTACATCTTGCAGAAACATTTTCCAGACATGTTCTTGAAGAGATGGGAAAAATAAATAGTCAGCGGCCCGTAATGAAAAAATAACAGGTTTACCTGTTATGTACGAAAGGATTTATTTATGAAATTAAAAAGTATATTTAAGAAAACACCCGTCACAAAGCCGGAAGTAAAAGAAGCTGCCAGCCAGGTAAAGCCAGAAGTTCCAGAAGGACTTTTAAAACGTTGTAATAAATGTGGAAAGGGTATTTTCACAGAAGATTATAAGAAGAATTTATATATTTGTCCAAAGTGCGGAGGCTACCTTCGTATGCCAGCCCAGAAAAGGATTGCATTTTTAACAGAAAAGGATTCTTTTGAAGAATGGGATACCGGGCTTACAACAGAGAATCCTCTCCATATGATTGGGTATCCAGACAGAATCAAATCCCTGCAGGAAAAAACAAAGTTAGATGAGGCAGTCATCACAGGAAAAGCTCGCATCGGAGCAAATGAAGTTGCTCTTATGGTCATGGATGGACGATTCCTTATGGCAAGTATGGGTGAAGTCGTTGGTGAAAAAATTGCAAGAGGTGTAGAACGCGCGACAAAAGAAAAACTTCCTGTCATTATTTTCACCTGCTCTGGTGGTGCGAGAATGCAGGAAGGTATGACCTCTCTTATGCAGATGGCTAAGACTTCTGCCGCATTAAAACGACACAGTGACGCTGGCTTACTTTACATTACAGTTCTCACAGATCCGACAACAGGCGGCGTTACCGCAAGTTTTGCTATGCTTGGCGATATCATTTTAGCAGAGCCAAAGGCACTCATCGGATTTGCAGGCCCGCGAGTTATCGAGCAGACCATTCACAAGAAGCTGCCGAAAGGATTCCAGCGTTCAGAATTTCTCTTAAAACACGGTTTTATTGATAAAATCGTTGAGAGAAAAGATATGAAAACGGTGTTGGAGAAGATTCTTACAATGCACCGTTTAACAGCAGAAGGGGTAGCGGAGAATACAGGCAATAATGCAGTCTTCAATGATGGTGATATTACAGTGACATCAGAACAGGAAGTAGGTCAGACAGTTAAAATAGTGAAAAACTCCCGCAAACAAAAACTTTCCGCAACACAAAAGAAACGTGCATCAGAAAAAACAGCCTGGGAGCGCGTCCTGACTTCTCGTGAAAAAGACCGCCCAGTTGGTGAAGATTATATCAGCGGATTATTCGAAGAATTTATAGAATTCCACGGAGATAGAAACTTTGGCGATGATGCCGCCATCTGCGGAGGTATTGCTTATTTTCAGGGACAGCCGGTAACCGTTATCGCGCAGATGAAAGGAAAAAGTACCTCAGAAAATATTGAGCGTAACTTTGGGATGCCGGAGCCAGAAGGCTATCGTAAAGCACTTCGTCTTATGAAGCAGGCCGAAAAGTTCCACCGTCCAATCATCTGTTTTGTCGATACACCGGGAGCTTTCTGTGGAATGGAAGCCGAGGAACGAGGCCAGGGTGAGGCAATCGCCAGAAATCTCTATGAAATGTCTTCCTTAGAAACCCCAATTCTTTCCGTCTTAATCGGAGAAGGCGGCAGCGGCGGTGCACTGGCACTCGCCGTGGCGGATGAAGTGTGGATGATGCAGAATGCCATCTACTCCATCCTGTCGCCGGAGGGATTTGCAAGCATCCTGTGGAAAGACGGCAAACGCGCGCCGGAGGCCGCCGAGGTGATGAAGCTGACGGCGGGGGATTTGAAGGAACTGGGAATTGTAGAAGAGATTGTGGAAGAGCCGGGGGAGTTTACGGTGGACACAATGCCAGTGGTGTGTGAAGAATTGAGAGGCAAAATTCTGAGATTCCTGGAAAAGTATGAGAAGATGGATGGGGAAGAATTGGTAGAGGAGAGGTATCGGAGATTTCGGGATATGTGAAAAGAAGATTTTGACATATTCTGAAATGCATGATATTATGATATTGAAAAGAGTGCTACCGATAGACGGTTAGTCCATATTTATTGGTTTATGTAAAAATAGTCGCCAAAGTTTGCAGGACTGGGCGGCTATTTTTGTGATTTCGCAGTATCTTTGCCGAAGTTGTATCCAAGGCTAAAGCAGGTTAAGCCGAAACTTACAACTGCTATGAAGTCGATAATACTCATGGCTTAGCCCTCCTTTCCAAGGAATTCCCATATAAAGGGTTTCTATGTAATCGGAGAGTCACAGTCCCTCCGTAGAAGGACTAACCGCCTACCGTGTAGGTAGCACCCATAGAACGATCATAACAACCTGTGAGTGTATATGCAATCCTAAATTTGTTTTTATTGAGTGTTCACCAAAGAAGTTGTGATAACAGTATGATAACAAAATAATTCAAAATCAGAAAAACGCTCCGGATTTCCGGCTGAAAATGATAATAAAAAGACAGAAATATACGAAAAAAACGTCTTAATATGCAAGACCGATACCGTGAAGGTGGACGTACTGTAGGATCAGGACGTGTTGCTACAATCATCGAGTAAT
>ENA-OPVG01001317-OPVG01001317.1-human-gut-metagenome-genome-assembly--contig:-NODE-1317-length-18395-cov-2.662432_pt1 | contig 18395 bp, 14 predicted proteins | sample MGYA00241093_ERZ501975 | MGnify/ENA primary metagenome ERZ501975 (study PRJEB25962, sample SAMEA2042993) | human gut metagenome | biome: human gut; feature: human-associated habitat; material: faeces... | reverse complement strand
CGGCAGGCAGAGCATGACACGGGTGATACAGAGAAGCTGTTTCTGCCCCTGGCTGATGCTGTCTTCGCTGAGAACCGTATCAAGCCCCTTCGGCAGACGCTTGATAAACTCCCAGCTGTGTGCTTCTTTGGCCGCATTGATGATCTCCTCTTCCGTCGCATCCGGCTTTCCGAAGCTGATGTTGTCACGCACGGTTCCCTGTTTGATCCAGGTATCCTGCAGCACCATACCAAAGCAGCTGCGGAGCGCATGGCGGGACAGTTCGTCGATCGGCTTTCCGTCGATGCAGATCTTTCCGGCATCGACATCATAGAAGCGCATCAGCAGGTTGATAAACGTCGTCTTTCCGCATCCGGTCGGGCCGACAATGGCAACACGCATGCCCGGCTGTACGTCAAGATTAAAGTTCTCGATCAGTTTTTTCTCTTTGTCATAACTAAATGCTACATCATCGATCGTCACATTTCCTGTCACGGTATCGATCGTTCCGGCCGGGTCTGCACTCTCCTCTTTCTCTTCCAGAAGAGCAAAGATACGGCCTGCGCATGCAAGCGCGTTCTGCATCTCGGTGATAACGGAACTGATATCATTGAACGGTTTCATATACTGGTTTGCGTACGACAGCAGAACGGAAAGTCCGCCGACGGTCAGCGCGCCGCCCGGGATCATGAAAGCTCCCACAAGGGCAACACCGGCATAGATCACGTTGTTGACAAAACGGGTGGACGGGTTCGTTAAGGAACTGTAGAACACGGCCTGCTGGCTGTATTTCTGCAGATCTTTGTTGATCTCTGCAAAACGCTCGGAAGCTTTTTCCTCATAGCCGAACGCTTTGACTACTTTCTGGTTTCCGATCATCTCATCGATGAGTGCGGTCTGTTTTCCTCTCGTCTCACTCTGTTTCTGGAACATTTTGAACGAGCGGCCGGAAATAAATTTTGCCACGAAGAAGCTGAGAGGTGTCAGGCAGATCACAAGAAGGGTGATCCATACGTTCTTCGAGAACATGAAAAACAGTGTCACAATAATGGTTACGATGCCGGAGAACAGCTGCGTAAAGCCAAGCAGAAGACCGTCCGATAAGATATCGGTATCTGCGATAACACGGCTTACGATGTCTCCGGAGCTGTGCTGATCCAGATAGGACAGCGGCAGCACCTGGATATGACGGATCGCCTGGGAACGAAGGTCGCGCACGATGCGGTACGTCATACGGTTGTTGATCAGGTTCATGATCCATGCGGAAAGTGCGGAAACGAGGGTAAAGAATACGATTCGTTTCAGATAGAACCACATCTCCGGGAAATTGACCTGGTGGGCTGCAACGACCTCATCGATCGCATCGCCGAACAGGATCGGAATATAAAGCTGTAAAATAACGGTAACCGCAGCCAGAACAATACTAAGGCCTAAGAAAATTTTATAATTTCCGATAAACGCCATCAGCTTTTTCATGACCTGCATGCCGCTTTTTCCAGACTTGTTTTCTGTCTTTTTCATGCGGATCTTTCCCTTATACAATCCATGTTCCTGACGCTCTTCCGGGAACTGGGAGAAGTAAATCTCGCGGTAAACCTCGCAGGTTTTCATCAGCTCGTCGTGTGTGCCGTTTCCTTCGAGCGTACCATTTCCAAGAACGAGGATCTGGTCTGCCTGACGGATGCCGGCGATTCGCTGGGATACGAGGAAGGTTGTCGTGTTTTCTTCGCGATTGTGGACGGCTTTGCGGAGTTTTGCATCCGTTGCAAAGTCAAGCGCACTCGAGCTGTCGTCCAGAATCAGGATTTCCGGTTTTTTTACCAGCGCACGCGCAATAGAAAGACGCTGTTTCTGTCCGCCGGAGAGGTTTTTTCCGTTCTGCTCCAGCATAAAATCGAGCTGATCCTGTTTGCCTTCTACGACTTCTTTCGCCTGGGCTGTGGTGAGCGCCTCCCAGATTTCTGCATCGGTGGCGTCCTCTTTGCCCCACTTCATATTGTCACGGATGCTGCCTTTAAAGAGCACTGCTCTCTGCTGAACAACACCGACTTTATTGCAGAGCTCTTCTTTCGTGTAATTCTTTACATTCTCGCCGTCTACCATGACGTCACCGCTGGTCGCATCGTAGAAACGGGAAATCAGGCTGACCAGCGTCGATTTTCCGCTTCCGGTACCGCCGATGATTCCGATGGTCTGGCCGCGTTTTGCGGTAAAGCTGATATCCGATAAGCTCTCTGCGCCGGCTCCTGCATAGGTGAAGCTGACATTTTTAAATGTAACAGCTGCATCGCCAGTTACTTTCTTTGCAGCGCCGCCTTTTGCCGGGTAGTTCATGGTTGTCGGAACCGTCAGTACGCCGGAGACACGCTCTGCACAGGCAACGGATTTGTTTAAGGTGATGATGAGCGATGCCAGTTTGATCAGCTCCACGATGATCTGCAGCATGTAGTTGTAAAGTGCGACAACCTGTCCCTGCTGCATACTGCCGATGTTGACCTGAAGGCCTGCCTGCCAGATCAGGACAACGGCTGCGATGTTGATGAGGACATAGGTCAGCGGATTTAACAGTGCGGAAATTTTTCCGACAAACTCGTTCAGACGAGTCAGCTCATCGTTGCTCTTTTCGAAATCGGCAACAGACTGCTCCTCACGGCAGAACGCACGGATGACACGGACACCGTTCAGATTTTCTCTTGTCATTCCGGTGACGCGGTCGAGTGCCGCCTGTACCTTTTTGAACAGCGGGATGCTGACCAGCATAATGCCGAATACGGCAACGAACAGGATCGGAACAGTAACCAGGAATACGATGGCACATTTTACGTTGACGGTAAATGCCATCACAACGGAACCGAATACGATAAACGGACTCCGCAGCAGCAGACGCAGACCCATGTTGATTCCGTTCTGCACCTGGTTGATATCGTTGATCAGACGGGTGATCAGCGTATCGGTTCCAATGGTATCCAGCTCCGTAAAGGACAGAGCCTGGATGTGGTCAAAGACCGCCTGGCGAAGCTCGGTTGCACAGCCGACGCTCGCTTTTGCCGCGAAATACTGCGCGGTGAAGCTGCAGCAAAGTCCGACTGCCGCCATCAGAACGAGGATTCCAAAACGGCTGACGATGTACGGACGGTTATTGCCTGCGATACCCACATCGATGATCTGGGCAACAACCATCGGCACCAGAAGGTCGAAGACAACTTCCAGAAGCTTGAACAAAGGAGCGATGATGCTCTCTTTTTTGTAGTGCTTCAAGTAGACTCCAAGACTTTTCATCTTCTTTTTCACTCTCCATTTCTTTGTTTCTTGACATTGACAGTATAATCTCATATGATTAATACGAATAGTATTGTTTTTATAGCTTAGTGATACAATTTTAATATCATAGATAATTTCACGAAAGGAAGTCTCTTATGGAACTGCGCCAGCTTGAATATTTCCGCGTCATCGCCGAAACTGAAAGCATTCACGAGGCCGCCCGCCGCCTCAATATGTCCCAGCCGCCGCTCAGTTATCAGTTAAAGCAGCTGGAAGCCGAACTGAATGTCACTTTATTTGAACGTACCCGCCAGGGCGTCCGCCTGACCGAAGCCGGAAAACTGCTGTATGACCGCTCCGCCAACCTGCTCGAGTACGTGAAATCGACGGAGCTTGAGGTCGCAAAGGTCGGCAAAAAGCGGGTTCTGCGCCTCGGCATCACACCGACCACCGTTGCGACGATCATGCCGTGCGTCTCGCTTTTTTCCCGCCGCAATCCCGATGTCAACTTCGAGGTGCACGACGGCATCACCTACACGCTGTACCGCTATCTGATGGACGGCATCATCGACATTTCCATCGCCCGCACGCCGCTGCGGCTCGACGATGTCGACTATAAAATTTTAAGCTCTGAACCTATGATTGCCGTTTCTTCAAAAGATATGCTTCCCGAGAAGAACGGATCGCTAAAGCTCTCGGATCTTTTGAATATTCCGCTCATCATCTACCGCCGGTATGAGGCGCTCATCATGGATGCGTTCCACTCGCGCGGCATGGAGCCCGATCTTTTCTGCGTCTGCGACGATCCCCGCGGCGCGATGCTCTGGGCAAAGGAAGGCCTTGCCACTGCCATTTTCCCGCAGTCCATGAGCTCTCTCTGCCAGGGACTCCGCATCCAGCCACTCGCAGAAAGCGACCTGGAAACGCAGATCGCCGTGATCTGGAAAAAGGGGCGAAAACTCTCTCCGCTTCTACAGGACTTTGTCGATGCCTGCATGGAGAGCATATTATAATAGAAGAAGTCCGCTGCGCCGGCCTCTTTTTCAGGGATCAGCGCAGCGGACTTCCTTTTTTTATTTCTCATTCTTTTTACTGCACAAACAGCAGCGCGATATTCAGCAGTGTCACAATCACCGCAATCGCAAACAGGGCAATTTTCAGCCGCAGACTGTTCGCGTATTTTCCCATGACTTTTTTCGAGGACGTCAGATAAATCTGCGTAAATACCGTAATCGGGAGCTGCATTCCAAGGAACATCTGTGAATAGAGAAGGCCCTGGAACGGGGAATCAATCAGAAGAATGACCGCTGCGGCCGGGATCATGGTAAGAAGGATTCCCCAGCGTGTCTCCTTACTCTTGATCTCATACGGCTTGTTAAAAATTCCCGAAAAAATCGTTCCGCCCGCCATTCCCGCGGTGATGCTCGATGAAATTCCGGCGAGCAGAAGCGCTGCTGCAAAAATCACCGATGCGGCATTTCCAAGGAGCGGTGTCAGCATCTTTCCCGCCGTTGCGAGATCATCCACCTGCTTTGCATTCTGCGGCTGGAAAAACGTTGCGGCCGCCATCAGGATCATTGCACTGTTGATGGCCCATCCGATGATCATGGAAAACAGGGTGTCTTTGAACTCATACTTTAACTGGCGCGCAATCACCTCATCATCCTCAAGATTCCACTGGCGGCTCTGAATAATTTCCGAGTGGAGAAACAGGTTGTGCGGCATGACGACCGCACCGAGGACGCTTAAGATGACCGGCATTGAGTGCTCTGGAAACGACGGTTTTACCCAGCCGACAGCCGCCTGCGCCCAGTCGATATCGGCGATCCAGACCTCAAAGAGGAACGAAAATCCGATCAGCGAGACAAACACAATGATCAGTTTTTCAATCCGTTTGTAAGCACTTGTAAACTCACAGATCAGAACCAGCATGAGAATCATCATGCTGCCGAGCTTGATCGGAATGCCGAACAGCATCTGGAACGCAATCGCACCGCCTAGGATCTCCGCCATTGCGGTCGCCACCGCTGCCATCATCGCCGTCGCAAGAATCGTGTTTTTCAGCCATGCAGGCAGATAGAGGCTCGCCGCCTCCGAGAGGCACTTTCCCGTGACAATGCCGAGATGCGCCGCATTGTGCTGCAGAAAAATCAGCATGATCGTGGACAGGGTGACCATCCACAGAAGCTCGTAGCCGTAACCCGATCCGGCGGCAATGTTGGATGCCCAGTTTCCCGGGTCGATAAAACCGACCGTGACAAAAAGTCCCGGGCCGAGATAGCGGAGAAAATTCATGCCCGCCGTCTCTTTTCGTTTTCGATTTTGTTTCATATTCTTTCCTTTCTGACAATTTGATACGGAACCGGCCCATCCAGGACCGGCAGAAATCGTTTTTTGGTGGTTTTGGTTGCTTTAGTTAGTTGTAACTAACTGCATTGTACATGGGATTTTTCAAAAAGTCAAATCCTGTTTTCTCTTTCTTGTGCTTCATCGTCCGCTGTGCTACAATAAAACTGCTTATTTTGAACTAAAAGGAGAATTTTTATCATGATACGACTTGCCGTCCCGGAGGATTTTACTTCGATCATGTCAATCTATGCGTACGCCCGCTCTTTTATGCAGGAAACCGGAAATCCGAATCAGTGGGGAAACCATTTTCCGCCGGAGGAGCTGATTCACAACAGAATCCGTGACAAACAGCTTTTTGTCCTGGAAGAAAACGGCACGCTGCACGGCGCGTTTGCCTTCATCATCGGTGAGGATCCGACGTATCTGCAGATCGACGACGGCTCCTGGCTCTCCGATGTGCCGTATGGCACGATCCACCAGGTTGCCTCAGACGGAACAATCCACGGATTTTTCTCCCAGATCGTCGATTATTGCTGGGCACAGATCCCGCACCTGCGCGTCGATACGCATGCGGACAATCAAATCATGCAGCATCTGATCCTGAAAAACGGATTTGAACGGCGCGGCATCATCTACGTGCTGAACCACTCTCCGCGGATTGCGTTTGAGCGCGTAAAATAAAACACCAAACGAAAACACCGGATCGTCACCGCTTCGCAGACTTTTCAGCCGCGGAATCACCGTTAGATCCAGGTAATATAAGGATCCGACGACCTGTCCCATCATCCCCTTTTTCGATCTTTCGTGTGTCATTTTTTTACCAACCTTACATCTTCTTACTCTCCTGTATACACTTGCCCGTACCGAAATGCAAAGAAAATCCGCTTTTTCCCCTCTGTTTCTGCACATTCCTTTGTGCAGAATACAGATGCAGAAAAAACGGATTTTCTTTTGCATTTTTCTTTATGCGTGGATTCCTCTGTTCTCGTCCCCGGACTCGTTTACGCCGAATTCGTAATCATTGCCCGGCAGAATCATGTTCAGCAGGATTCCTGCGATGGCTGCAATGGCAAGTGCAGTCAGGGTGACGGTCGTTCCGCCGATCGTAAAGGAGAGACCGTTGCTGAAGCCCAGTCCGCAGACAAAGATGACGCCCGCGATGATCAGGTTTCTCGATTTGGTCAGGTCTACTTTATTCTCTACCACGTTGCGCACACCGATGGCAGAAATCATACCGTACAGCATGAAGCTGACGCCTCCGATGATAGAGGACGGCATGGTGCTGATGAGTGCCGATACCTTCGGAATGAAGCTGACGATAATCGCAAAGACTGCGGCAATACGGATGACTCTCGGGTCATGTACGCGGCTCAATTCCAGAACGCCGGTGTTCTCGCCGTACGTCGTGTTGGCTGGTCCGCCGATGAAACCTGCCATTGCGGTTGCAAGACCATCGCCGAGCAGGGTTCTATGCAGGCCCGGATCAGAAAGGAAGTTCTCTCCTACGGTTGCAGAGATCGCCGACATATCGCCGACATGCTCCATCATGGTCGCGATCGCGATCGGTGCCATGATCATAATGCTGGTCAGATCGAATTTGCAGAGCTGCAGCGGCGGAAGTCCGACGATGCCTGTCTGTGCAACCGGCACAAAGTTGATGATCACGGATCCGTCCGGATTTTTGATGCCGAGTGCATTCAGGACAACTGCCACAGCGTAGGCAATCACAACGCCCATCAGAATCGGAATGATTTTGAACATTCCTTTTCCCCAGATGTTGAAAATGATGATGACTGCCAGCGCAACCAGTGCCAGGAACCAGTTCGTCGAAGCATTATTAATGGCGGAACCAGCAAGGCTGAGGCCAATACAGATGATAACCGGACCTGTGACAACCGGCGGCAGGTAGCGCATCACGCGTTTGACGCCGACCATGCGGATGATCAGGGCAAAAATCAGGTACAGAAGACCTGCTACCACAATACCTCCGCAGGCATAGGCTGCCTTGTCGTTGACACTCATGCTGGCATATTTTCCGGTATTCAGGTTTGCAACAGCGGCGAAACCGCTTAAGAATGCAAACGAAGAACCAAGAAATGCCGGTACTTTAAATTTCGCGCACAGATGGAACAGCAGGGTTCCAAAGCCGGCGCAGAACAGTGTGACGGATACGGTAAGACCGCGGGACGGCCCCTCGCCGCATGCGTCTACAAAGTAGCTGTTTACCAGAATCGGCACCAGAATGGTTGCACCGAACATGGCAAACATGTGCTGCAATCCGAGAATCAGCATTTTAGGAATGCCGAGCTTTCTCGCATCGCGGAGGACTCCATTAGACTCGTTCATACGTCTCTCCCTCTCATTTGTTTTTCCTTCCCATTATAGGCGTTATATCGTTCAAATACAAGCGAAAGATTGCGGGTCTCTCAATTTTCAAACGGGCGGACACGTAAAGTAACTCCTAAGGTATCGCAGATCTCCTGGCACTTCTGAATTTTCTCCTCTGGCATGACTTTCTCGACAACCGTCATCACAACATTCGGCACATACTGTTTGGAAAGAACCGCAAACTCCTTGATCGCCTCGTACGACTGGATGCCGAATTTCGACCGCGTGAGCTCCAGAAATTCCTTTTCATCCGGCGCGTTTAAGGAAATCGAGACGGTATCGAATCTTCCCTTTAATTCCGGGGTGACATCTCTTCCATAGATCAGGTTGGCAAGACCGATCGTATTCAGACGCACTTTCAGGTTCGGATACGTTTCTTTTAAGGAATCGATCACCCGACAGACATCCTCAAGCCGCTCAAGCGGTTCTCCGAAGCCGCAGAAGACCAGTTCATTGATCACGTTCAGATCGTACTGTGCGAACAGCTCCAGCATCGTCTCAACGGATGGCTCGCCCTCTTTTAACCACAGTGTATTTCCCTCCTGCTGCTGTTTCGTCTGGCGCAGACAGAACACACAGCTGCACGGGCATTTGTTTGTCATGTTGACATAGACATTTTTTCCGGTAAGATCGCCGCTCTTTGCAAGGTCGAGATACCCTTCCTCGCCGACGGCTCCGGTTACAGTATATAAATACATTACGCTTCCTCCGTTAAGTCCTTCATAAACATTTCAAAGCAGAGTCCCCAGTAGCTCGGCACTTCGTTTTCTTCGCAGTAGCGGATGCATTTCGATACGTAATCCGCCGCCTTTTTCACCGACTCGTACAGGCTGTGGCCGTTCAGATACATGCCTGCGATAATTGCCGCAATGACATCTCCCGTACCGCTCCGGTCGCCGCCGATGCGGTCTACCATGACGATCTGGAAATCCTCGCCTTTGTTATAAATAAAGTTGGCAATCTGTGTCTGATTAAAGTGGATACCCGTCACAACAATATGTTTCGGTCCCCGTTCCGCCAGTTTTCCGCACATTTCTTTCAGCTCCTCAATCGAAGCCCCGTTCTCCGGATACGGCGCATCGAGCAGTGTACAGAGTTCTGTCAGGTTCGGCGTGATGATATCCGCGTAGTGAACCAGCTCTTTCATCTTGTCGCACATCTCTTTCGTGTACGTCCGATACAGCTTTCCATAGTCTCCCATGACCGGATCGACGATGACAAAGTTGCGGTCCGTCTTGAAATGGCGGATAAAATCAAGCACAATATCCACCTGCTGTTCCGATCCTAAAAAGCCGGTCGAGATCGCATCGAAATCGAGCTTCAGATCCTTATAGGTCTGAATGTACTCCTTCATCCGGTCGGTATAATCATCAAAGTAATACGTCGGAAACTGCGTATGTGCCGAGAGAATTGCGGTCGGAACTGCCACCGCCTGAATCTTCATCGCCGACACGATCGGCGCCATCACAGCTGTCGAGCACCGGCCAAAGCCTGTCAGATCGTTAATCAGCGCTATTTTTTTCTGTTTTTCCATGTTGTTCTCCTCTTTTTTTCAGGATGCCTCCGCATCTGTTTCATGTCTATTTTTGCACACTCGCGTCTTATTTACAAGTTTTTTCCGGACAAAAAGAAAAGGGGCTGTCGGGAAATAGACCGCCCCGTATGTAAATTATCATATGTTAAAAGTCAAAATATTTTACTTTTTATTTTAGTAAAATTTACTACCTGCTTTTGTAAAAAATGCACAAAAAGAGGCATCTCCATCTATGCAGACTGGAAATGCCTCCTTTTTGTTCTCTTGTTTCCTTTTTTTCTTCAGCTCAGGAAGTTTTCAATAATGACGTTTTCCGCCTCCGCTTCCGTCATGCCGAGCGTTCTGAGTTTCAATAGCTGCTCGTCATTGATCCGTCCGATCGCCGCCTCGTGGATGATTGCCGCATCCACATGCTTTGCCTGAATCTCCGGAATAGATCCGACCTGGGCGTGATCCATGATGATAGAATCGCACTGGATATGGGCGTGGCATTTGTTTTTGCCGACTGCCTTCGGATGGAAGACCTGGGAGGAATTGCCCTTTCCGACAGAACGTGAAATAATCTGTGCGGAAGAACCGCTTCCGTTCATACATACTTCAATATCCGACTCTGCCTTCTGGTCACCGTCTGTCATCAGGCGCTCGAGTACAAACAGTTTCGAGTTTGCATCCATCACAACATTCGTCGTACGAATTGTTGAGTCAACGCCCTTAATCTGTACGGTATCCAGCGTAAAAACGGAATTTTCTCCGATTTCAATATTTGTCACCGGATTCAGAATCCGCTGTCCCGTTCCGTTTCCCTCACCATAATGTTTTTCTTCGTAGCGCACGTTGGCATTTTTTCCTACATGGAACGTATGGATACCATCGTGCCGCCGTTGTGGATACCGCAGCCCGCTACAATCGTAACATCGGCGCCGTCCGCAACGTAGAAATCATTGTAAACAAGATCCGTCATACCGGAAACGCTGACGACAACCGGGATAAATACTTTTTCGCCCTTCGTCTCGCCGTCGATCAAAATATCAATGCCCGGCTTATCCTCTTTTTTGCGGATTTTGATATGCTCACTGTCACCGTGGCAGAGCGGAATGCCGTTCTGGCGGAGATTATACGCCCCTTTCTGCGCAAATCCTTCGCTGATCTGATTTAATACACCCTGGGTTGTCTCATCTACCTGTACCATCAGCATGTGCCTCCTTCCTGGCCGCACATCCGGCCTGTTTTCTGCTGGAACAGGGTCGGCAGTACGTCTTCCTTTGTACCGTATTCTTTCACCTGGCCGTCCTCGATCACCATGATCTTGTCTGCCATCTGGATAATGCGTTCCTGATGAGAAATGAGAATCAGACATTCTTTTTTCTCTTTGTGGATTTCTTCAAACCGCCTGATCAGCATGGAAAAGCTCCACAGGTCAATGCCGGCCTCCGGCTCATCGAAAATGCTGACCTTATGCGGTTTTGCAAGCACCGTTGCGATCTCCAAACGCTTCATCTCTCCTCCCGAGAGTGTGCCGTCCATCTGACGGTTCAGGTAATCGGCAGAGCAGAGTCCGACGGCGGAGAGGAGTTTACAGCTCTCTGCTTCCGTCAGCTCTTTTCCGGCTGCCAGCGACAGCATTTTTTTCACCGTCATTCCTTTAAAACGCGGCGGCTGCTGGAATGCATAGCCGATGCCGGCGTTTGCGCGGTGGTCAATATCATAACCGGTAATATTTTCCTCATCCAGGAAGATTTCTCCGCCATTGGCGTCCTCAATTCCTGCAAGCACTTTGGCCAGCGTTGATTTTCCACCACCGTTTGGTCCGGTAATCACCAGCATTTCCCCGTCCTTCACTTCAAAACTGATGTGGTTGACGAGGCAGCGTTTTCTTCCCTCTTCGTTTACTTCAAAGGTAAGATTGTCTACTTTCAGCATATTTGCACCTCTTTTGTTTTCACTCTTTGCAGGGATAATCCCCCTTTCAAAAACTCTACTCCTTCTCTTAAAATCTGTCAATTATTTGTTGCAGTTTGGGAGACTCTTTTGTTTTATGCAGTGATTTTTCCCGTAACCTTTTCTTTTCCTGCATTCTTTTTCGTTTCTTCTGGATCGCATGCTGTGTTTGCGGTATAATGAGGGTAATATTTCATCGGGAGGTTATCGTATGCGTGTACTTATTACAGGAACCAGCTCCGGAATCGGAAAGGCGATTGCGGAGAAATTTTTAAAAGAAGGCTTTGACGTTACCGGATTTGACCGGAAGGAGGCTTCGATCAGCCAGGATTCATATACTCATTTCTGCCTTGATATCCGCGACAGGGAACAATATCCGGCGCTTGCGCCCTTCGATATTGTCATCAACAACGCCGGTGTGCAGAACGAGGATGATATTGATATCAATTTAAAGGGAACCATCGCAATCACGGAGGCGTACGGAATTCATGACAACATCCGCGCCGTCCTTATGATCGGCTCGGCCATACCGGAGCTGAATTTCCGGAATACACCGCAAGCAAGGGCGGCGTTCTCGCCTACACAAAAAATGTGGCACTCCGCATTGCACCGTACGGCGGAACGTGCAACAGCCTTGATTTCGGCGGTGTACTGACCGAGCTGAATCTGCCGGTGACGGAAGATAAAAAGCTCTGGGATCAGATCATGGATCTGACACCGCTGAAACGGTGGATGACCGTCGAGGAAACGGCGGACTGGGCGTATTTTATGACCGTGACGAACCGTTTCTGCACGGGGCAGAATATTCTGATTGACGGCCTTGAAGCGGGAAACGCACACTTTGTGTGGCCGGATGAATGATTTGTTAATTTCCTGTACAAGCAAAAAACAGGTTCCCTGCACGGAAGCTTTTTGGGCTTTTCCGCTGCCGGGCTGCCTGTTTCTTTTCATTTCTTTTCTTACGCTTTTTCAAACACCAGAATTTTCTCTGCGAATTTGTGGACGATCGGCATCCACATCACCAGCTTGTAGATGGGATTCAGCGTTTCCATACCGCGGGCGATGTTGTCGTCTTTTACTTTTCGGAAACCGGCGGCAATGTCGCCCAGGTCTGCAAAGCTGTTCGCACCCCAGATAAACGTCGCGCCCGTCGCCTGAATAGATTTTTCGATGTTTTCTTTCTTTACAAAGTACGGGCACAGCGTTTCCATGCAGACGTAGGCATTGTCGAAATGATCGCGGATGATGGCGAGCATCATTCTGACCTCATCCGCTTTCATGTACATGGTCAGACCTTCGATAATGAAAAGCATTTTGCCCCGCACTTTTACCTGCTCGGCCCATGCCGGGTCGAGCACGGAACACGCAATCGTGGAAACACGGCCGGATTCCTGATAGATGGAATCGCGCACCTCAATCGTCTCCGGCAGATCGAGATTGTACCAGGTAATTTTTCCATTATCCATGCGGTAAAAACGAGTGTCCAGACCACAGGCGATGTTGACGACGGTACAATCCGGGTTCTTTCGGATAAAGTCGCTGACCAGCTCATCAAACACAACACTCCGCGCTACGATTCCGCCGCTCATTGCTGTGTCCTTTTTCGCATTGCTGAAATCATAGTCGATGCGGTCAATCAGCTCTTCTGCTTTGGTGTCGTGGAACTTGTTTTTCGGATTTCTGCTGTGCATGGCGCGGGCGTAGAAGCACTGCAGCATCGTCTCGGCAGTTCCGTTCAGTTTTGGTTTTATTTTTTCATTGCTCATTCTGGGTGATCTCCCTTCTGTGTTTTATATTCTTCGATCCATTTCACCGGTTCCGGTCCGGTCTTGTTTTATTTCGGATTTTCCACCTTGTCCCCCACGAACCAGTAATCACAGACCTCACCGCCGCCTGCCAGCGTATGGTCACGGTAGAGCTTCGCGTGCATCAGGGCTGCTGTCTTGTAATCAATGTCGCACATAATCGGCAGCACTTCCAGATAGCCCTCTTTTCGGGCGAAGGTATTCAGGGGACATTGGGTGAAGTGGTAATAAAAACCGTCCTGATGCTTCGTCTCATCAAAATGAAAATCCCACGAATACGCCTTATACTGCGGATGTGCTTCCAGCCAGGCGGCATCCTTATGCATCATCTTCGCAATCCGTGCCATGCCGCTCTTCTTATTCGCATTAATCATCAGGCCCATGGCTTTCAGAAGCGGGAAGGACATCATCTCCTCTGAGATTGTACGCAGTTCATCCACAGAAATCTGTCTGTCCGACGCATCCCAGAGCGCAAGAAAAATGAGGCCTTCATAGAGATTCGACGCCATCGGATTGTCCTTTCCGATATCATCGGCGCGGCGAAGCAGGTCGCGGTAGATCTGGTTGGTCTTGCGGAGAAGCTCTGCGGTCTCCTCTTTTCCGTAGCGTTTTAGCAGACTTTTCTTTATTAAAGGAGTCAGCATGTTCCAATATTTGCTGGTGTATTCCATCATGGGCGGGTACCTCCATCTTACTTTTATTAGGAGTCACTAACTTGTAGGTGTAAAATTGCCGCCTACAATGTTGAAAAATAGGCGGAATTTTACTTTTCATTATGAGGTTATTATATCACACTTTTTATTACTTTGTTTTAAAATCGCAAAAATTTCTTGACTATAATTCAGCCTTCCTTTATTATAGAAATTAAGAAATGGGTTTTTTGTCGTGTACAGCCTTAGGGCTCAATCGGGTTGCTCGTTTCTTTTTTATTTTCGTAAGTTTTCTTTTCCATACAAATGAATTTTGATTTTAAGCAAAAACGCCTGCATTGGTTAGAGTATACCAATCAAAACACTCATTCCAAAGGAAACGTGCGGAGCAAATCCATCCATTTATTTTTTTATTACATGTAATCGATTTTTCAAATATATGCACATAAGAAATGGCCATCCTGCTCTCTGGTAAGCATGGATGACCATTTCTTATAGCTATTTAACATTTCGCCAGATGGGTGATTGCGCTCACCTTCCAGCTGTCTTGCAGTATATATTGTATTGCAATAGTATAACTTTGTCAAATCAAAAATAGCGCCCCTGCTCTGGTAAAGTAAAGCGCTATTTTTAGCTAAAAACTTTATCCGGCGGTCAAGTGTGCACTGACCAACGGTTCTCTTGTCAAATATATTATACGACAGCATTTTCTTTTGGTCAACAGCCATTTTTCTTACATGTTTGTCATCCTTTTCAACCAAAATCCCCCAAAAAAGAATTTGAAATTCCCTCCCCATCGTCTTATAATATTTCCCATAAGGCACAAATACGGGGGGATTTTATGACGATCAGTATTCTTCTTGCGCAGCAGATCGCGCAGCTTTTTCTTATGATTTTGATGGGCTTTTTAATCGTAAAGGCCGGACTTTTAAAGGATGAGGACAGCAAAGTTCTGTCGAAAATTGTGCTGTACCTGATCATTCCCTGCGTGATTCTGAATGCGTTTCAGGTCGATTACACGCCGGAAACGGTGCGGGGGCTGCTGGTTGCGTTTGCGGCTTCGCTTCTGATGCAGGTTGTGCTTCTTTTTGCGGTTTCAGCTCTTGGACGGGTGTTTCATTTGGATGCGGTTGAGATAACTTCTGTTTACTACTCCAATTCCGGCAATCTGATTGTGCCGCTTGTGACTGCTGTTTTAGGAGCGGAATGGGTGCTTTACAGCTGTGTTTATATGAGCGTACAGCTTGTCTTTTTCTGGACGCACTGCAAAAAGGTGATCAGCCGTGAGGCTTCCTATGACTGGAAGAAGATTGTTCTGAACCTCAATATTATTTCTATTTTCGTCGGAATTCTTCTTTTTTTCACGGGCATCCGGCTTCCTGCGCTGGTCAACAATACGCTTCATTCTGTCGGAAGCATGGTTGGCCCTGCCAGTATGATTGTTACGGGTATGCTTTTTGCCGGCATGGACTTCCGGCAGATTTTTGCGAATAAACGGATTTACTTCGTGACCTTTCTCCGCCTGATCGCCGTTCCGCTGATGGCGCTTGTTCTCTTAAAACTCAGCCATCTCGCCGACCTTTCCGCTGACGGACCGACACTGATTCTGATCGTTTTTCTCGCCATCATCACGCCATCTGCTTCCACGGTTACCCAGATGTGCCAGGTATACGGCAACGATTCGCGCTATGCCAGTGCCATCAATGTTGTTACTACGCTGGCTTCTATTGTGACGATGCCGCTTATGGTAATGCTGCTTCAGATGGTAATCTAATCACAATTAACAGAAAAACGCTGTCCCGCTTCCCCTTCCAGAGAAGCATTGACAGCGTTTTCTATTACCCAATTAATACCTTTTTCCCTTCAAACGCAAATCCATAATGCCGGATTCTTTCTTTTGGAATTCCCCGTTCTTTCAGTTCCGCGTCGTATTTCTTTATTTCAATCTGCGCCAGTGCTTTTTGTACCGTTTCCTGCAGCGTTTTTTCTTCCGTTTCTTTTACTTTAAATTCCAGAATCATAGCATCTCGATCCAAATTTCTGGGAATTAGAATCACATCGTATCTTCCATACCCACTTTCCCGATTGGAACGCACCTCATAAAGATCTCGCACTTCCACCAGCAGCCCAAGTACAAATCCATGATAAAACCGCTCTGGCTGGCTCCGCTCGGACGCATGTTTTCCAGCATCAAAATTACTGAATGTAGCAAGTGCAATATCATTCATATAGAGGTTCATCGCTTTTACATCACTATTCAGCAATGCTTTGATAAATTCATTATAATTGGCAGATGCCGCTGCAAACCAGCTTTTGAACATATTCGAAAACATGCTCACAGTCTCCAGATTTGTGATGGAAAGAGAATACCACGGCTCCAGCGTCAGTCCTCTGTATTCAATCTCCTCCACTTTCAGATAACCGCTTGCCACCAACAGACTCCATACCGCACTTTCATCCTGTTCTAATTGTCCAAATATAATCTGCTCATCAAAATTAACTACAATTTGTTGTCTGTTGATCAGTTTTTCCAGTTCTTCCTTCATATTTACCGATGCCGACTGCAGGAGTTTGCTGATCAATCCATTGGAACTTGTAGCTGCCCAGTAGGGCCGCAGTTTTTTCTCTTTCAGATAATTTGTAATAGACCACGGATTGTAAATATCACGATGCGTGCCAAAGCAAAATCCGTCATACCATTGCTTTACCAGATCTTTCTTTTCCGGCATTCCAAATTGATCTAATGATTGAAATACCTCTTCTTCTGTAAAACCAAAACAGTCTGCATAGGCATCCGATGTTGTTGTAATAACCGTCAGATTATTGAGGTCCGAAAAAACAGATTCTTTGGAAATACGGGTAATTCCAGTCATCACAGCGCGTTCCAGATATGGATTTGTTTTGAATGTCGCATTGAAAAGGCTTCTCATAAATCCTACAAATTCATCCCAGTATCCATGAATATAGGCTTCCTGCATGGGCGTGTCATATTCATCCAGAAAGATCAAAACTTTTTTTCCATATAAAAGATTCAAATAGCTGGAAAGATTTTTTAATGCATCCTGTGCTGTCACATTGCTCATTTTTTCTGTAATTTCCAGCATCTGCTGTTTTTCATTTTGCGTAAAACATTCTTCCTGCTCCAAATACCGATGTTGGCGATAAGCGTCTACAATAATATTTTTTATCTTCTGCACTGCATCTTGATAGTTATTCTGTTTTACGTCCGCAAAGCTCAGAAAAATCACCGGATAAGTTCCCTGCAGTCTGCGGTATTTTTCCTGTTTCCAGATGGAAAGCCCTTCAAAGATGGTACCTTTTTCTGCATACTGTCTGGAAAAGAAACAATTCAGCATGCTCATATTCAATGTTTTGCCAAATCTTCTCGGACGTGTGATCAGCGTAATGTCATCTCCACTTTCCCACCATTGTCTGATAAAATCGGTTTTATCAACATAAAAATAATGATTTTCTCGAAGGGAAGCAAAATCCTGCTTTCCTATACTAATCGCTGAAGTCATATTTCATCTTTCCTTTCTGAGCGCAGACACACCAGCATTTTCTGTCTGATAATGAAATGTTCCACTGTTTTCTAATCGATAATCTTATCTTATAGTTTATCAAATCCCGAAAGAAATTAATAGACTTTTTCTTCTGCACAGCAAAAAAATGGCCGTCCCATTCCTCAGTGCAAGGATCAGACGGCCATTTTTCACTATCAGTTTCCAGTTTTATTTCTCATACAAAAACTCTTCCGGAAGTGTTACGCCGAAGTCTTTTGCCAGATGGCGGAATTCATCCGGTGTGATCGTCTGGCGTTTCGTTGGCTGCATAGAAAGTGTTTTTACCAGGATTTCTGCAGATTTTTCTGCGGTATGCATCAGACCGAAGGTCAGGTCAAAATCAAAGCCGGCGGCGAACATGCCGTGGTGTGCCCAGATAGCAAGATCATATTTCTTCATCAGCTCGCTCGTGGCAACGGCAATCTCTCTGCCTCCCGGAACCATCCACGGAACGACACCGATTCCGGACGGGAATACAACAGGACACTCGGTTGCCATCTCCCAGAGTTCGCGGGTAAATACTTTATCTTCCAGCGGCAGAACGAAGGTAAGCGCGATCACGTTGGTGGTATGTGCATGGTAAACAACGCGGTATCTTTCGTCCTGAAGTTTTTTTACCTCCAGGTTCATCAGATGGCTCGGAAGCTCTGAGGTCGGACGTCCTCCGTTGACGAGACCCCAGACGATGCGGTAATTTTCACCTTTTTCATCCAGCTCAATCATACAGATGCTGTCTTCCGGTTTGATTGTGACATTTCGGAAATATTTTCCGCTTCCGGTTACCAGGAAATACTCTCCCGCAAGATTTGGAACGGCGGTTCCGATCGGATTCCACTCTCTGGCCTCAAAGTTTTCTTTTATCTCTTCAACCTCTTCTGGTTTCACACGGTAAGAAAGGTTTCCGCCGTTTCTCTCATGCCATCCCTGC
>ENA-OPVG01001312-OPVG01001312.1-human-gut-metagenome-genome-assembly--contig:-NODE-1312-length-18444-cov-7.150634_pt1 | contig 18444 bp, 20 predicted proteins | sample MGYA00241093_ERZ501975 | MGnify/ENA primary metagenome ERZ501975 (study PRJEB25962, sample SAMEA2042993) | human gut metagenome | biome: human gut; feature: human-associated habitat; material: faeces... | reverse complement strand
AGCTCAGCGCCGGCTCATTCGGGTTGTGCGTATCCACGACCAGCTGCCATTTGCGGCCGTATCGCTCATCCGGCAGGGTGAACATAATCGGCTCGTAATGCGCGTTGAAGATCAGGATGAAGTCATTGTCGACCATCCGGTTGCCGTACCAGTCGACCTCCGGAATATCCGAACCGTTCAGATAGATCATCATGGAGAACGCATGCGTGTTCTGCCAGTCGTCCATATCCATGATCGAGCCGGTGTGGTCGAACCATTCGACCTGCGGAATCATGTTCGAATCGTCGCCGGGCTCACGGCCTGTGAAGAAGCGACGGCGGTGCAACACCGGATGATCCAAACGCAGATGAATGAGTTTGGAAACGAAGGCGAGCAGTTCCTTGCGTCCCTTGTCAAGATGCCAGTTGGTCCAGGAGATCTCGTTGTCCTGACAGTAGGCGTTGTTGTTGCCCTGCTGGGTGCGGGCCACTTCGTCGCCACCGCAAATCATCGGGATACCCTGGCTGAACAGCAACGTGGCGAACATGTTGCGCATCTGACGCTGACGCAAGTCGTTGACGTCCGGAATATTGGTCGGGCCTTCAACGCCGCAATTCCAAGAGCGATTGTTGCTCTCGCCGTCGCGATTGCCCTCGCCATTGGCTTCGTTGTGCTTTTCGTTGTAGCTGACCAGGTCGTTCATCGTGAAACCGTCATGCGCGGTGATGAAGTTCACGGACGCCACCGGTCGACGGCCGTTGACCTGATACAGATCGGAGCTGCCCATGAGGCGTGATGCGAATTCGGGCAACGTGGAGGGCTGTGAGCGCCAGAAGTCGCGCACCGTGTCGCGGTAGCGGCCATTCCATTCGGACCAGCTGGACGGGAAGCCGCCCACCTGATAGCCGCCGGAACCCAAATCCCAAGGTTCGGCGATGAGCTTGACACGGGAGATGACCGGATCCTGTTCGACGATGTCGAAGAACGCGGACAGCTTGTCGACCTCCTGGAACTGGCGTGCCAGCGTGGCGGCCAGATCGAAGCGGAAGCCGTCGACGTGCATTTCGGTAACCCAGTAGCGCAGCGAATCGGTAATCAACTGCAGCGCGTGCGGCGAGCGCATAAGCAGCGAGTTGCCGGTGCCGGTGGTGTCGAAGTAGTGCTGCTGGTCGCCTTCCACCAGTCGGTAGTAGGAGGCGTTGTCGATGCCCTTGAAGCTCAGGGTGGGGCCCATATGGTTGCCTTCGGCGGTGTGGTTGTACACCACGTCGAGGATGACTTCCATGCCGGCGTGATGGTAGGCCTTGACCATGGACTTGAATTCGTTGACCTGCTCGCCGCGTTCCCCGGAGGAGGAGTAGGCGTTGTGCGGCGCGAAGAAGCCGATGGTGTTGTAGCCCCAGTAGTTCGACAGGCCCTTCTCCTGCAGGAAGGAGTCGTTGACGAACTGGTGGATCGGCATGAGTTCGATGGCGGTGACGCCGAGCTTCTTCAGGTATTCGATGACGCTCGGGTAGGCCAGGCCGGCGTAGGTGCCGCGGATGTCCGGCGGCACGTCCATGTTGAGGTTGGTCATGCCGCGCACGTGCGCCTCGTAGATCACCGAATCGTGGTACGAGATGTAGGGGTGCTGGTCGTTGCCCCAATCGAAGTAGGGATTGATGACGGCCGACTTCATGGTGTGGGCGGCCGAGTCAAGGTCGTTCATCGCCGAGGTGTCGTCCGGGCTTTTGAACCAGTAGGAGAACAGGCTTTCGTCGCCGTCGATGTTGCCTTCGATGGCCTTGGCATACGGGTCGAGCAGCAGTTTGTTGGGGTTGCATCTGAGGCCGTGCATCGGGTCATAGGGACCGTAGACGCGGTAGCCGTAGCGTTGGCCGGGCTGGAGGCCGGGGATATAGTTATGCCATACGTATGAGTTCTGTTCGGTCATTTCGATGCGCGTTTCCGCATCGTGCTCGTCGAACAGGCATAGCTCGACTTTCTGCGCAACCTGTGAGTACAGCGCGAAGTTCACACCGGCGCCGTCATAGCTGGCGCCCAGCGGATACATTGATCCAGGTCTGATCTGCATAGTTTTCAGTATCCCACTTTCTTGTGTCACTGATGTGCCGGGGAGTTGAACGTCAGGAGAACAGCGACGGCTTGTCTTTGTCGGAGTTCCTGACGATGAGTCTGCGTAACGCCTCATGCTGGATGGCGATCATCGAATTGGATGAGGTGATGCGCGTGGCGGCAAGGTCGCTCCACGGAATCCACGCGGATTCCACGTGCTCGTCCGCGTCGAAATGGCGCTGCTCCCGCCTGAACGGGCCCAAATGCAACACCATGATGTGGGCCAGTTCGTCGGTCATGCCTTCGGACGAGTAGAAATCGCCCACGAAGTCAACACCCATGGTGTCACGGTCCGGCACCACGCCGGTTTCCTCGGCCAGTTCCCTCAGGGCCGCGTCCATGATGTCCTCGCCCTCGTCCATGAGACCGGCGGGAAGCCCGTAGGCGAACATGTCCGATCCGGCACGGTATTCGCGTTCGATGAGGTAACGGTCGGTGGACATGTCGTGCACGAGCATGACCACACAGGGGGCGTGACGCAGCACCTGGCGGCCGATCTCGTGTTCCTTGCCCTGCTTGTCGGTCAGAGCGATGCGCATGTCGTCCACGTGGAAGATGCGCCCGGTATAAACGGTTTCGCTACTGATCACTTTGGCGGGCACGTCCATGTCGATGCCGTCCGAGGAGGCGTTCAGCTTATGGTCGAGCCGATGCTCCAGTTGTTCCTGCTTGCTTCCGCCAGACATGTCATCTCCTCGGAAAAAACGTTTTTGCCACGTTACTATAGCGTCTTAATCTCGATGCGCGGTAATGGACAGCGTCCATGGATCGGTCGTGTCGTGGAACCACTCGACTTCAGGCCTTGCTCCGGTCGCTTGTTCGATGGCGGCTGGCACGTCATCGATCGCGTAGTTGAACCACATGGATTCGATGGCGGCATGAGGGGTGTTGATGAAGCAGGGACGCACATGGCTCTCCCCCGCCATTCCATGGCCGAGCATGATGCCTTGGGCCCTCATACGGGCTTCATACCGGGCTTGTTCGATGGCGTCGGTCACCGGGTGGTGACGCAAATCGCTGGTTACGTACACGTCCACACCGGTGGCACGCACCTCGTTGAACAGGGAGTCCCCGGAGCCAGGCAGAATGGCCACATACTGAACAAAAGTGTCCGAATCGCCGCATACCTGGATGCCGAGCGCGCTGGTCATGCCATGATCGGACACTTCGTCGAATACTCGCTGAGCGAAATCCTTCAGGGCAACAGGGAGTGTAAGATTGCGCAGTTTGAGAATCTGGTCCGAATCTGGGATTATCCTCAGATTCTGGAAAAGACGGAAAAGATAAATCCACCGTTTCATATGGCAACCTGTCTGTCACCTGCGTATGTTGAACAGCTGATGTGGAGTGAACTGGGAGATTATGTGCGGAACCTTCTGAGGAAAGAAAGCCAGAAAAAAGAAAATTAAAAAAGTTCCGGAAAGATGCTGTAAAGGGAAAAAGGATGAACAAAGATGTATTTAGAAAGCTGCGGCAGATGCTGATGGAAGAACTGGATCTGTCCAGAGAATTATCGGATAAAGAAATCCTTGATGTAATTGATGAGCTGATTCTGAACCAGATAAAAGATGTCCGTCTTGCGCTGAAAGAAAAGGTACAGCTTCGTCAGGAACTGTTTTATTCTGTCCGCAAACTGGATGTGCTTCAGGAACTGGTGGATGATGAGACAGTGACTGAGATCATGGTAAACGGGCCGGATACCATTTTTGTAGAACGGGCCGGCAAGCTTATGAAATGGCATAAAAGTTTTACTTCTGCTGAGAAACTGGAGGATGTGATCCAGCAGATTGTTGGAAAATGTAATCGTGTGATCAATGAATCCATGCCGATCGTGGATGCAAGACTGGAAAATGGTTCCAGGGTAAATGCTGTAATTTATCCGGTTGCATTAAATGGTCCGATTCTCACTATAAGGCGTTTTCCTGAACACCCCATTACAATGGAAAAGCTGATCGCACTGGGAAGTATCACACAGGAATGTGCAGAATTTCTGGAGAAGCTTGTGAAGGCCAGATATTCCATGGTCATAGGAGGCGGAACCGGAAGCGGAAAGACTACATTTCTTGCAGCAATGTCGGAATATATCCCCAGGGACGAAAGACTGATCACAATAGAAGATAATGCAGAACTTCGCATCAGGGGAATTGACAATCTGGTCCGGCTGGAAGCAAAGATGGCAAACATGGAAGGAGCAGTTTCCGTTACGATCAGAGATCTGATCAAATCTGCATTACGAATGCGTCCAGACAGAATCATAGTGGGAGAAGTCCGCGGCGGAGAGGCAATGGATATGCTTCAGGCATTGAATACAGGGCATGAAGGGTCGCTGTCTACTGCCCATGCCAATTCTGCCAGGGATATGTTATCCAGACTGGAAACAATGGTTCTGATGGGCGTTGATCTTCCATTGGAAGCAATCAGAAGACAGATTGCTTCCGGAGTGGATATTCTGGTACATCTGGGAAGAATGAGGGATAAATCAAGGAAATTGCTGGAAGTAACTGAGGTGTGCGGCTTTGAAAATGGAGAAATCCGTATCCGGCCGCTGTATCAATGGCAGGAAGGGAAAGGTCTTGTAAAGACAGCATCCCTCCTTCATGTGGAAAAACTGGAAAGAGCGGGGATTGAACTATGAAAGGGAAAGAAAAAGAACAGCTTTATCAGAAACGTAATTATGATCATTATCGTTTTTCTATGAAAGAACTTCTGAAATATATGGGACAGGCACTGGCGTTGTGCATAATGGCAGATTATCTTTTTTACAAAAGTAAATGGGTGTTGCTTCTTATGCTTCCCGTTCCTGTGTTTTATCTGAAATGGCAGAAAAATCGTATGATCAGGGAAAGACGGAAGAATCTGAATTATCAGTTTAAGGATGCACTTACTTCGCTGAGTGTTGCGGTTCAGGCCGGATATTCGGTGGAAAGCGCGGTAAAAACCTGTGTCAGAGATTTGGAGAGACTCTACGGAAAGGGAACGGATATTGTGGAGGAATTTCGCTATATTGAAAGCCAGCAGCATATCAGTGTTCCGCTGGAAGAGCTGTTTCTGGATCTTGGAGAAAGAAGTCAGATAGAAGATATCGAAAATTTTGCCTCTGTATTTTATACAGCCAAGCGTACAGGTGGTGATATGAACCGGGTAATTCAGAAGGTGTCTCGTATGCTTGGAGATAAGATTGACGTTAAAAAAGAGATAGAGGCTACACTGGCAGCAAAGAAGTCAGAACAGATGATCATGAGTCTTATGCCTGTGGGAATTATCCTGTACTTGCAGATGACTTCACCGGGCTTCTTAAGTGTTCTTTATGGAAATCCCTTTGGAATTGCAGCAATGAGTATCTGTCTTGTCATTTATGCTGCGGCATACTGGCTTGGCAGAAGGATTGTAGATATTGAGGTGTGACAGTACAAATGTGGGTACATGTTGTCATTTTTGTTATGATCCTGTGTGCACTGACCGGCTGGAAAAAAGGATGGATTCCATCTTCCGGAATCGGAGGGAAGGATGGTATCAGACTTTTTGCGGTAGTAGCGATAGCCGGAAATCTGCTGGGCATGATCCTTACTTTGCAAAACGGTGGACAGGTGTATCCTCAGGGATACCGTCTGGAAAAGGAGGATACAGGATCATATGAGAAGGAATTTATGGTATCCGTTGACGGAGAAGAACCGGTCTCCATGTACATTCAGGTACCGGAGAAGGAACTGGAAGAGCAGGAGGAAGAACCGAAACAGAATAAGAAGCTGACCAGAAAAGAACAGGCACAAAAAAGTATTGCAGAGGCAGTATCCCGGTATAACGAGCAGCGCAGTGATCCGGATTATTATTATCTTCCGGATAAGCTGAATGGAAAAAAGGTAAAATGGGAAAGTCCGGCAGACACTTCCGGAATGCTTCTGACAGGACTGTTTCTTATTGCGGCAATGGCAATTCTTGTGATGAAAGGGAGAGAAGAACAGGTTCAGCTTCAGAAACGGTATGAAGAACTTCTTATGGATTATCCGGGACTGATCATGAAATTTACACTTCTGGTTCAGGCCGGGATGACTGTAAGAAAGGCATTCCAGAAAATTTCTCTGGATTATGGAAGAAAGAGAAAGCGGAATCCAAGACCTGCGTATGAAGAGATACGGATTGTCTGCTATGAGATGGAAAGCGGAGTTTCTGAAAGTGAAGCATACAGAAGATTTGGAGAAAGATGTGGTCAGGCAAAGTATAAAACATTTGCCACGCTTCTTATCCAGAATCTCCAGAAGGGCAGCAGACAGATGGCTGATATGCTTGAAAGAGAATCAACCGAAGCATGGGAAGAACGAAAGAGAAAAGCACGTGTTCTTGGAGAGGCTGCAGCCACAAAACTTCTGGTGCCGATGATCATGATGCTTATTGTCGTTATGGCAATTGTCATGATTCCTGCTTTTATGTCTTTCTACGGAGAAACATGATAAGGTGCTGCAGTAAATTCTGTGCAGCGTAAAGGGTGCTTTTGGATATGGAGGGAAAAAATGGGACAATTGATAAGACAGATAAAAAAGAAAAACGGACTGATACGAAGATTCGCAGAGGAAGAAGACGCTGTAGGTGTTGTGGAGATCATTCTGATTCTTGTAGTCCTGATCGGGCTTGTCATTATTTTCAAAGAGCAGCTGACCGAACTGGTGCAGAGCATTCTTTCAAAGATCGCCAAACAGAGTAATTCTATTTAAGATGAAAAGAGAAGGAGGTGTACTTCCTGTATGAAATATTGCGGAAAGGAAAGAGGAAGCATTACATTATTTCTTGCATTAATACTCAGTCTGCTTTTGTCTCTTGTATGTACAAGTATAGAATCTGTACGTATGGCATCGGCCAGAACCCAAATACTCAACAGTATGGATATCGGACTTTATTCTGTATTTGGACAGTATGACAGGAAACTTCTTGAGGAATATGATCTGTTTGCGCTGGATGGTTCCATGGGAGGCGGGCAGCTTAATCTCGCAAAGATCTGCGATAATCTGGAATCCTATATGAAACCGGTGTTAAAGCAGAACAGTCAGAAACTTGAACTGCATCAGAGCGGACTTACCGGTTACCGGCTTCTGACAGATGAGTGCGGAGAGGTTTTTTATCAGCAGATTGTGCAGTATATGCAGGAAACTCTTGGAAGTCAGGGGGTACAGCTCCTTCTCAACAAAATGTCTGATCGAGAGAGAAAAACAGAAGAGGCGGATCTGAAAGCGAAACAGGCGGAGACAGGAGGCTCCATCGACAGATATGATTCAGAAATGAATCAGGCTTCTCAGAAAAGCCGGCAGGCAGCACAGGAAGCTGAAAACAGGCAGCAACAGGAAGGACAAATATCAACCCAGCCAGCACCGACGCAGCCACAGGCTGACAATCCCATCAGTATTATAAAAAGAATTATGAAAATGGGAATACTGGAGCTGGTTTTGCCACCCGGACGGGAAATTTCCACCCGGACAGTCAGCAAAGACACAATGGTTTCGGGAAGACAGCTGCAACAGGGAATGGAGATGCCGGACGGAGTGACAGCAGATAGCAGTTATACTTCCGGGGTTTTGTTTCAGCAGTATCTGATGAATCATCTGGGAAATTACACAGATCCGTCAAAAGAAAGTCTTGCATATCAGATGGAATATGTTTTTGGAGGAAGAGACAATGATATAGATAACCTTAAATCTGTGGCATCAAAGCTCTTGTTCATCAGAGAAGGCGTAAACTTTGCATGTTTGATGGCAGATAATGTAAAAAGAACAGAGGCACAGGCACTCGCTGCAGCCATTGCGTCGGGATTTCTGGTTCCTCCGGCAGCGGTAGTGATAGAGTCTGCATTGCTTTTATGCTGGGCATTTGCGGAGAGCGTACTGGATGTGAGAGAACTTTTTGCAGGAGGGAAGATTCCCCTTGTAAAAACTTCCGCAGACTGGCAGATTTCGCTGTCTAATCTTTCAAGTCTGATGGAAGGACTGGATTCCATGCGGAAAAACAATGAACATGGATTGTCCTATGAGGATTACCTTCAGGTTCTGATATTGCCTGTTTCAAAGGAAAAGAAAGTGATGAGAGCTATGGATATGATCGAAGATGCGATAAGAAAGAAAGGCAGGGCAAATTTTTATATGGATTCCTGTGTTGTAGCTCTGGAGGCATTTGCGGAGGTAAAAGCAAACAGGAAAAAGGAATTTCAGGTGATACGTCAGTATTGTTATGAATGAATTGCTGAAAAGAGGTGTGAAAAGATGCTTTTACAGAAAGAAAAACAAAGCATTGAAGAAATCGGAAAAAAAGATAAAAAAATTTATGAAAGGAGAAAAGTCTCTCTAAGCAATATTTACGATCTTTTATTCCCCCAAAAGAGTCGGAAATATTTTCGGACAAATGCAAAAGAACATATTGGAGAAGTTTCTTCTGTAAAAGTATCTTTCTGCACCTCTTTTCGGGGAAAGATTAAGAAGGGAAGTCTGGCAGTAGAAACAGCACTTGTACTGCCGCTGTTCTTCCTGGGAATGGTTACGCTGATTTCGTTTATGGATATATATAAACTGCAGACGGAACATCTGACTGCATTGTGTACGAAGGCAAAACAGGCGGGAATGTATGCGTATCTTCCGGGTGGGGACAGTGTTGATGATATTACGCTGCCGGATATCTACACGTATAAACCCTTTGGTGGACTGATACCTCTTCCGGATGTTGTAGTTTATAACCATGTAAAAGTCCATGCATGGACAGGAACCGAATTTCCTGACAATGGAGGAGAGCAGGGAGAAACAGAACCGATGGTTTATGTAACTGCCTCGGGCAGTGTGTACCATAAAAATCCGGGCTGCAGCTATCTGAATGTTTCATTAAAACAAATTCCCGGAAGTTCCGCAAAATCTGCATCCAATAAGTACGGGGAGCATTATTCAGCCTGTGAAATCTGCAGCAGGAATCAGAATCCGGCAGGAGTGGTATATGTTACGGAACAGGGAAACAGATACCATAATCTGGAGTCCTGCAGTGGGCTGAAACGTTCGGTAAGACTGGTAAAAGCTTCCTCTGTTTCGGAAATGGGAGCATGTAGCAGGTGTGGCTGAATTTTGCCGGAGAGATGTATATGGAGATGAATGGCGTAAAAGAAATATGTGTACTTGGATTTCTGGGAATAAATTCATGGATAGATATCAGAAAAAAGCAGGTTTCTCTTCTGCTGATCATAATATTTGCAGTCTGCGGAACTGTGTGGACAATATATAGCAGAAGAAATGTTCCGGAGGTTCTTATGTGCGTGGGGACAGGTTTTCTCTTTGTGCTGATCAGCATCCTTACAGAAGGTGCTGTGGGAATGGGCGATGGCTGGCTGCTTATGGCACTGGGGACAGTGCTGTACCCGGAAGAATTTTTTTCAACACTTTTTATGGGAATGATCTGCAGTGCAGTATGGTCCGGCATCATGATGATGGGATTTTGCAGAAAGGGAAGTACGGAAATACCGTTTGTGCCATTTCTGCTGGCAGGATATCTGGGAGGATTTTTGATATGAAAGATAATTTTTGTATAACAAATGAATACAGTATAATTCGTAAGGGAAGTTTTACAATCGAGACTGCCTGTGTCATGCCGTTGATCCTGCTGGTGTTGATGGGACTTATCTATCTGAGCTTTTTTGTACATAACAGGGCATGGCTGACAGCGGCAGCTTATGAATCGGCAGTAAGCGGGAGCATGGAAGGGATTAAGAAAAACGGAGAAATATATGATACTGCAAGGATGCGCAGTGAGGAGCTGGGGAGTATTGGCTTTTTCGGGGCGGAGAATTTAGGTACCCAGACAAATGTGGGAAAAGAAGTGCAGGTAACCTATGACCTGGACACGATCTCGTCGTATGGCAATCTGAGCTGGCATTTGAGGACAGAAGGGAAATCCGCAGTGATAAATCCGGTGAAACATATCCGCAGACTGCGGGCGGCGCAGGCGGTACTGAGAGAAATGGGGGAATAGAATAGTATGCGGACAGAATATAAGAGGGATATGAATCATAATTATCTCATTGTCTATGGTGAGAATGAGATCAATACAGATTCCTATCAGGTAAGGATGCTTGCGGGAAATGTGATTCCCTCTCTTCTGAAGTGCAGGATACAGGGGATGGATGGCAGATTTCTTATCTATTTTGATATTACTTCGAAACAGGCGGTGAATGTGCTGTATGAAGAAAAGAAGATGGGAGTTGAAGATCTCAGGCTTATTTTCGGTGGTTTTGTAAAGGCTATGGAAGATGCGGCGGAATATCTGATCAATCCCGGACAGTTTATAATGTCGCCGGAATATATTTATACAGATATTGAAAAAAGACAGATTTATTTCTGTATGATGCCCGGATATGAGAAGGATATTAAAGAACAGTTTCAGCTTCTGACAGAATATATTCTGCCGAAAATAGACCATCAGGATCAGGATGCGGTAATCCTTGGATATGGAGTATATAAAAGAGCAATGGAAGACAGTTTTCATCTGGAGCATATTAAAGAAGAATTATACAAAACTCAGAGTTCAGATGTAAATGGGGAGAAGAAAGAAAAAATAAATGCAAAAAAGACAGAGCAGGAGATGGAGTTTGCAGAAGAAGAGACTTTCCCGGAAGATAATGAAAACCGGAATGAATTTGTAAGAGAAGGAGAAGATTCAAAAGAACCCGGCCGACTGAACCCGGTCGGTGTTATTGTGCCGGCTGCTGTTCTGATCTGTGGACTGGCAACTGCTATCCTGAAGGGATATCTGCCACATGTGGAAATGGAAACCATACTTGGTGTAATTGTTATAGCTATAGCGGGTATCATGCTGGGCCTGCGTATTATAAAGACAAAAAAAGTTTTGCATCTCCCGGAACAGGCGTATGCATCAGGAGAAACAGTGAGACACATAGAAAAAATAAGAAATATGCCATCATGGAATAAAACAGAAAAGAAAACATCAGGGAAAAGATCAGGATGGAAAGAAGCAGAAGGAAAAGTGTCAGAGCAGAAATGGGAGGGCAGATTATATGAAAACCTGTCCCAGACAGTGGAGAGAAATCAGCAAACAAATCAGAGTCAGCCGGTGAATGGGCAGAAAATGTCAGACTGTGGACAAAAAACTTCCGAATCATCCCGGATACATATGGACTATGGTGAAACAGTAGTACTATCTGCCGGAACAGTAAGCGGACCTGCAAGTCTGGTGAGCAAAGAACCGGGAGAACTGGCGACCATTTATCTCAATGAAGATCTGACTGTGATCGGAAAGCTGGAAACTGCCTGTGATGCGGTGATCAGCCTGCCTACCGTAAGCCGTATCCATGCAAAAATACGAAAAAAAGAAGAAAACTATTTCCTTAGTGATATGAATTCCAGAAACGGAACGTCTGTAAATGGAAGATTACTTCGTCCGGATGAGGAATATCAGCTTGAACCGGAAGATGAAGTGGATTTTGCACAGGCAAGATATATATTTCTGGAATAAATGTTTTTACAAAATACAGGAGGTCTGCTACAATTAGTAATGGTACATTGTTTTTGAGATAAAGAAACAGAAAAGAGGTAAAACTTGGAAGAACTGAAAAAGGCACCGGTTACAGTGCTTCTCATTCTGGCGAATATTCTTGTTTTTACTGCAGTGGAATTTACCGGAGGATCAGAGGATACCATGCATATGCTTCAGTGCGGAGCGGCATATACTCCCGCCATTATGCAGGGAGAATACTATAGGATCTTTACAAGTATGTTCCTTCATTTTGGACCGCAGCATCTTGGAAATAACATGCTGGTACTGTTTGTGCTTGGAGGCAGACTGGAGCGTACAGTTGGAAAACTGAAATATCTGCTGATCTATCTTCTGGGAGGAATGGGTGGAAATCTGCTGTGTCTGTTCCTGGAACTGGACAGTGCGGATTTTGCAGTTTCGGCAGGTGCATCCGGTGCAGTGTTTGCTGTGATGGGTGCAATGATCTATGCTGTGATCAGGGGCAGAGGTCATATTGAAGATCTTTCTGCCAGACAGGTAGTGATCATGGCTGCTTTTTCGCTTTATTTTGGTTTTACAAGCGAAGGGGTGGACAATGCGGCACATGTAGGCGGTCTTATCTGTGGATTCCTGCTTGCAGTTCTGCTTTATCACCCTTCGCAGCGTGCAGGATAACCGACCTTTATTCAGGGGATGCCGGCAGATAAATATAAAAGGCAGAACCCTGACCGGGAGTGCTGGAAACCCTGATCTGACCATGGTGTGCAGAGATGATTTCTGCTGTTACTGCAAGCCCGAGACCGGTTCCTTCCGGTTTATATGTAATGAAGGGATGAAAGATATTCTCAGTCTGCTTATGCGTCATACCACATCCGTTATCTTTAATACAGATGCAGATGCCGGAATCTGCAGGGGTGAGATTTACAATAATCTTTCCGCCTGGCTGATCGATGGCTTCACAGGAATTTTTGATCAGGTTAAATATGACCTGACGCATTTTTATCCGGTCAAGAAAAACAGGTGAAGAAGTATGTTCCACATGTATTTCCAGCCGGATTCCCAGATAGTCCAGAGTGTTTTTCTGACAGGATAAAACAGTGGTCAGAAATTCCGCGGGATTTACGGGAACAAGAGTAACTGTCTGCGCATGGCTGAAGTCAGAGAGTTCTTTCAGCAGTTCTTTTACATATTCAAGGTTATCCATAAGACTGTCCCATTGTCTGTAACTGCACAGTTCCGGGTGAGAGGAAGCCATCAACTGAAGTTCACTGTTGATCAGCGTGACCGGATTACGGATTTCATGTGAAAGTCTGGATAAAAGAAAACGAAAATCTTTTTCTGATTGTTTTGTTATTTCAATCTGCATATTATCACCTCAGGAAAAGTGTATCATTGTGAACTTTCAGCCGCAACTGATTTCGTCCTGAAAAATTCGCAATAAAACGACAAGTATTACTGATTATTGCAAATCAAAATCTTGAATTTTAAGAAAGAAGGATTTAAAGATGGAAAATTGTATTTTTTGTAAAATCGCTAATGGAGAGATTCCTGCTGCAACACTTTATGAGGATGAGAATTTCAGGGTAATTCTTGACCTGGGCCCGGCGAGTAAGGGACATGCGCTGATCCTTCCGAAATCGCATGCTGCCAATATTTATGAATTATCGGATGAAATGGCTGCAAAGGCAATGATTCTTGCAAAGAAAATGGCGACAGCAATGACAGCAGCACTGAAATGTGACGGATTTAATATTGTACAGAATAATGGCGAGTGTGCAGGGCAGACAGTATTTCATTTTCATATGCATCTGATTCCGAGATATAAAGGAGATCAGGTGGGAATCACATGGCACCCGGGTGAACTCAGTGATGCAGATAAAGAAGAAATCCTGTTAAAAGTAAAGGAGCAGCTGTCCTGATATTCTGATACAGCACATTGCAAAAGATGGAGAATATAGATTTTGTAAGTATCTACAGGAAATACCGCTCTCGGGCGTTCAATATTGGAAAATTTATCCTTGGCGATGAAGACGAAGCAGAAGATGTCTGTCAGGATGTATTTGAGACTTTGTTTCATATGGGCCGGAGTGTGGATTTTTCAGATGAAAAGAAACTGGAGAATCTGATTGTCAGAATCAGCTACCATAAGGCATCCGATCATCGCAAAAAGGCCTTCAGGAAATATGAATATGCGAACTCAGATGCGATTCTGGAAATGACAGATATGCGGGTAAGAAAAGGTAATCGTGTAGATGAGATTGTTCTGAATCTGGAGGCAGCAGGATACCTGCAGTCGATATTTGAAAAACTGAGAGAAAAGAACAGGACAAATTATGAAATCTATGTCAGTGTAACGTTATATGACATACCAACGCGTCTCGTTGCCAGACATTATCATATCACAGAAAATAATGTGAATAACAGAGTCATGAGGACGAGACGCTGGCTTGCCAGGGAATATAAGAAAATAACCCGGTGATTACTGTTTATTTACGCAGTCTTCGATCAGCCCGGTGATTTTTTCAATAGAATTCATATGACTGCTTTCTGACATGGCATGAACATAGGACTCTCTGTTCTGGTACAGTTCGCGGATTGCGTTTAAAAGTGTGCTTTCTGTAATCTCTTCTTCCTCAAGTACCATGCTGAATCCCTGACGTTCAAATGAACGTGCATTGAGGATCTGGTCACCGCGGCTGGCATTTGCAGAAAGCGGGATCAGAAGATTGGGTTTTTTTAAAGCATTCAGTTCACAGATTGCATTGGCACCTGCGCGGGAGATAACGATATCAGACAGAGCAAACAGATCGGCAAGCTCCTGTTTAATATATTCATACTGTACATATCCTTTTGTGTCTTTGAGACTTTCATCCATTTTTCCCTTACCACACAGGTGGATAACCTGAAACTCTTTTAAAAGTTCCGGAAGGATTTTGCGGATATTTTCATTGACAGATGCAGCACCAAGACTTCCGCCGATCACCATAAGAACCGGTTTGTCATCTGTGAAACCACAGAATTCGCGGGCTGCCTCTTTACTTCCGTTTAATAATTCCTGACGGATAGGAGTACCTGTAAGTACTGCTTTGTCAGCAGGAAGACTTTTTACAGTCTCAGGGAAGTTACAGCATACTTTTGTTGCAGATGGAATGCAGATCTTATTTGCAAGTCCGGGAGTCATATCTGATTCATGAATGATGGTAGGAATTTTACGTCGACCGGCAGCGATTACAACCGGGACAGTCACGAAGCCACCCTTGGAGAAAACCACATCTGGTTTTAATTGTTTCAATAATTTTTTGGCCTCACCGAATCCTTTCAGTACACGAAATGGATCTGTGAAGTTTTTCAGATCAAAATAACGTCTCAGCTTTCCGGATGAGATTCCGTAATAAGGAATATTCATTTCTTCAATAAGCTTTTTTTCGATTCCATCGTAGGATCCGATATAGGAAATTTCGTATCCAAGCTCCTTAAGGCGTGGGATCAGAGCAATATTCGGAGTCACATGTCCGGCTGTGCCGCCGCCGGTGAGCACAATATGTTTCATAGAGATTCCTCCTGTTTTATTCTGAATAGTTACAACAATTCTATAAAAGACTGCAGGGAATATGTGAAATCCTGCGAAAATGTCCGGATTCATTATTTTATGGAATTGCTATACGTTACTATTTAATATGAACCCAGGGGGAGAAATTGTCAAGGAAAGTTAAATATTATGAAGAACAAAACAGATATACAGACAAAAAATCAGCAGATAGACAAAATACTTCAAGAGCAGTATGATGCGGAAACCAAAATACTTGAATCCGCATTGCTGAACGTAGCAGGCAAAACCTCATGGGATGAATTTCCGGAAGAATCCGAGGAGAAGATCCGGGCGGGGTATGATCGGCTGATCACCCGACTGAGAGAAACAGGGGATTTCAATGAAGCAGCCAGGGCTGAAAAGACAGGAAGCACCAGGGCAGCAAAGGAAAAACTTGAAATTCTTGAGTATGACTGGAACAGGACTCACAGAATCCTGAAATCTGCAGCTGCCGCAGTGGCAGTAGTTATGTTGACTGCGCTGGTGGGAATGACTGCTATAGCTGACTGTCGATATCCGGATAAAAATACGCAGACATATCAGAAAACATCCGTTTTTGAAAAAAAATAAAAAAATTTTATTTTTTTGTGTGATATTTGCCGATTTGATTCGCATAGTATATGTAATGAAAGTTTGCGAAGCAGAAATCCGGCATTTTATTCTTCGGATAAGTGTGCGGATCAAAGGCTCGGAACAAAACGTTATATATTTATGCACTGACCGACAGAGAATCATTAAAATATCGGCAAATTTTTAAAATTCTTACGTGGCAGATGCAAAGAAAGGCAGGAACAGTCGAAAAAAAACTGTTTCTGCTTTTTATTTTCAGAAAAGATATTGTTAATTTGTTTCATTGTAGTGTATAATTAATACAATATAGAAGGATCATAAAAGCAGTAAAAAGCTGCCGGGTTAAACAGGCAAAATGCAGCAAAACAATTGGGGATATCAAAAATGTACTCTCGGAGTCTTTATTGCACTTGCTTTTATGGCTGATTTTTCGCCAGATGCACCCGCATTTTATCAACGTACGCACCGCGTACGCCTCAAAAATTCGGGCACATCTGACAAAAAATCTTCTCATAAAATCAAGTACAAAAAGATTCCGAGAGTACATCAAAATCTGAAGGGAGGTTTTTATATGAAGATTACATTTATCGGGGCAACTCATGAGGTTACGGGATCCTGTTATTATCTGGAGGCAGCAGGTCACAAGTTTCTTGTAGACTGCGGAATGGAGCAGGGACCGGATTATTATGAAAATGCAGAAATACCAGTGGCTTTGGGAGAGATAGAATTTGTTCTTCTGACACATGCACATATAGATCACTCAGGTAATCTTCCGGCTATTTATGCAAAGGGGTTCAGGGGACCGGTATATGCCACAGATGCCACCAGCCATTTATGCGATATTATGCTCAGAGACAGTGCGCACATTCAGATGTTTGAAGCAGAATGGAGAAACCGTAAAGGCAGACGACAGGGCAAACCGGAATTTGTTCCGGCTTATACAATGGAAGATGCCATGGGAGTGATCAGAAACTTTGTGGGATGCCCGTACAATAAGATGATCACTCCTGCAGAGGGAATCTCAGCCCGGTTTATTGATGCAGGCCATTTGCTGGGCTCTGCAAGTATTGAGCTGACGATCAGGGAGGAGGATACAGAGAAAAAGATTGTATTCTCCGGAGATATTGGAAATACCTGCCAGCCCTTGATCAAGGATCCTGAGTATCTGCACCATGCAGATTATATAGTTATGGAATCCACTTACGGTGACCGCAGTCATGGAGAAAAGCCTGATTATGTGAAACTGTTGTCAGAAATCATCCAGGAAACCTTTGACAGAGGAGGAAATCTTGTGATTCCTTCTTTTGCAGTGGGACGTACGCAGGAAATGCTGTACTTTATCAGACAGATCAAGGCAGACGGACTGGTGTATGGACATGACGGATTTAAAGTATATGTGGACAGTCCTCTTGCAAATGAAGCTACCACGATTTTCTCGGAGCATCAGTATGACTGTTTTGATGAAGAAGCGATGGAACTGATCCAAAAGGGAATTAATCCAATCAGTTTCCCTGGATTGAAGGTTTCCGTCACCAGTGATGATTCGAAGTCGATCAATTATGATGAGGAGCCCAAGGTAATCATTTCAGCCAGTGGTATGTGTGATGCAGGCCGTATCAAGCACCATCTGAAACATAATCTGTGGAATGAGAAGAATACGATTCTTTTTGTAGGATATCAGGCGGTCGGTACTCTTGGAAGAGCACTGATCGAGGGGGCTGCAGATGTGAAACTGTTTGGTGAACCTGTTCATGTGGCAGCGCATATCTGCCAGATGCCGGGAATCAGCGGTCATGCGGATGTGAATGGCCTTTTAGACTGGGCGAAGGCATTTGAGGAGAAACCGCAGAAAGTCTTTGTTACTCATGGAGATGATACAGTTACAGAGATTTTTGCAAAACGTCTGACAGATGAACTGGGGTATGATACAATGGCTCCGTTCAGCGGTACGGTTTATGATCTGGCAGATAATGTATGTCTGTATGAGGCAAAGGGTGTGAAAATCCAGAAAGCATCTGCATCACCGAAGGCAACAAGAGCAGCCAGAGCCTTCGAGAAACTTCTGGCACTTGGTTACAGGCTTATTACGGTTATCAGGAAAAATGAAGGAACGCCGAATAAAGATCTGGAAAGATTTTCAAGAGATGTTCAGTCCCTGTGTGATAAATGGGACAGGACAGATATGTAAATTAAAAAAATATCCCACGAAACTTTATCTATAGCAATCTTTGTAAATAATATATTGATTCAATTTACATTATTTAAGAGGCTTGCTATAGTTTTCGTGGGATATTTTATATGGTCACCTGCGTAACTGTTCAGTATTTCCACAGTTGTTTATTTGTTCAGAACTTCCTCCAGTGCAGTGGAAAGCTGATCCGGACATGAGGTATTCTTAAATCCGCATTTGATTCCTTTTAATCTGCTGATCACTTCCTCTGCATCCATTCCCTCTACAAGACTGGCTACACCCTGGGTATTTCCGCTGCATCCGCCGATGAAACGGACATTGTGGACTTTCTTATTGTCATCTACTTCAAATTCAATATGGCTGGCGCAGACACCTTTTGTTTTATACGTCATGATATGTTTCCTCCTGTGTGAAAAAATGTAAATATAAATGCTGCTGTTCATATACCACTACGTGACTGTTCACTCCGTTCTCAGTAACGTAGCCAAAATTCATTCCAGATTGCCTGCGG
>ENA-OPVG01001284-OPVG01001284.1-human-gut-metagenome-genome-assembly--contig:-NODE-1284-length-18770-cov-3.495645_pt1 | contig 18770 bp, 8 predicted proteins | sample MGYA00241093_ERZ501975 | MGnify/ENA primary metagenome ERZ501975 (study PRJEB25962, sample SAMEA2042993) | human gut metagenome | biome: human gut; feature: human-associated habitat; material: faeces... | reverse complement strand
CTGGAGACAACGTGTTGCTTCCGCTGTCGCTTCTTCTTTATCATATCCTAAACAAACTTCCTTAAAATTCGTTGCACGAACTTTTGGCTCCTGCTCACGAACAGGAATTCTTTTCATTACATCAACTTCCATGATATTTTCCTTTCTCTACAATTCTATGTTCTCTGACAGATATTTGCGGGCTTATGTTTAATTCTAAATATTATCTGACACAACTCCGGCATGGAGTATTCCCGCATTTGCTGTATTTTTCTTTTACTGGCAGTTTCCACATCCACCGTGATGTGTATCTCCCTCTTCGAGTTTGAGCATTGCCCTGCCCTCTTCAGTTTTATACATTCTCTGACGACGCATAGCCTGGTCAAAATCTACAAGATGACCGTCAAACTCAGGTCCGTCAACACATGCAAACTTAATCTCATCGCCAACCTTAAGACGACATGCACCACACATACCAGTTCCATCAACCATAATCGGATTCATGCTGACAATTGTAGGAATTCCAAGTTCCTTAGTAAGAAGACAGACGAATTTCATCATAATCATAGGTCCGATTGCTACACATAAATCATAATGTTTTCCTTCTGCAACAAGGTCCTTAAGCACATCTGTACCCATGCCCTTTCTTACATAGCTTCCATCATCAGTTGTTATGTAAAGATTACCAGCAACAGCCTTCATCTCTTCCTCTAAAATTATAAGTTCCTTATTCTTAGCACCAACGATAACATCAACATCTACACCATGCTCATGCATCCATTTAACCTGTGGATATACAGGTGCTGTTCCAAGACCTCCTGCAATGAATACAATATTCATCTTCTTGAGTTGTTCAATATCCTTGCTGATAAGCTCTGATGGACATCCAAGAGGTCCAACAAAATCTTCAAATGCATCTCCTGCTTTAAGATGTGACATCTTCTCAGTAGACGCTCCAACTATCTGAACAACTATTGTTATAGTTCCTGCTTCTCTGTCATAATCACAAATAGTAAGTGGAATTCTTTCGCCCAAATCATCCATCTTTACAATAACGAACTGGCCAGGTTCACAATGTTTAGCAACTCTAGGAGCTTCAACATCCATAAGGAAGATCTTCTCTGCTAACTTCTCAGCCTTAAGAATTTTATACATTACAATTCTCCTTTCAAAAAGTAATATTATGAAGTGCATTACGCACAATCAACCTTTAGTATTCTTTGGCAGAATAACTGCCTTCTGTACCTGTCACAGTATACACCTTACCGCTTGATGTATCAACGCCATATAATCCAGCAGTTGTTGTAGAACCACCCTTTATTACATCATATCTGATAATATACATTTCATTGTTGCCAACCTTTGTCTTTGAAATATAGACAAAATTAACACCTGAACCATCTGAAGCTACGCTGTCTGACTTAAGCACCTTCTTTGATATAAGGACATTTTTCAGTTGGCTTTCAGCCTGGCTGTATGTATATGTATTCTTTACTTCAACATTATAATTTCTCTTAACTACTGTACTGCTCTGCTCATGATCGTTAATTATTACAAATGCGATTACAGTATTACCGGTTGGCATATCGAATTCACCTGTATACTCTGTTGATGAAGATGTAGGAGTTGTACCATCTGTTGTATAATATGCCTTACATTTGTCAGGGATATTATTAATCTTAATCTTCTCTCCATCTGAATATTTTCCTGACGCAGGAATTACATCTGGTGCTGCAGGAGCACCATATTCAACAACATATTCAAATCCAACTACTTTACTATATACCCCAATAGAATTAACAGAAACTGCTTTTATCTTAGTTGTGCCTGTTTCTAACTTAATTGCTGTTCCATCATATAGTGTACTCTTAATATCAGGTTCTTTTCCATCAGTTGTATAATAAACAACACAACCAGAATCACATGTAAATTTAAGTTCAACATCATCATCATACGAACCCGGCTCTTTAGAAGCTGATGGTTCTTTTACAATATAATTCTTAACTGCATTGCTGCATTTTCCATCCTGATACTTTCTTATAAGCTTTGTTAAATTATCTGCATCCTCTTTCTTATAATAAATATCTGCAAGAGCTTTAACCGCATCTTCATAATTCTCATCATATGAAAGTATATCCTTCAGCACATTAACAGCTTCATCCTCATTTCCTGAGCTTTCATAGCATCTATACAATGTATACTTAAGGTTCAGATTCTTCTTTCCCTCATTTTCTTTAGAAGCCTTGCTAAGATATGATGATGCATCACCATAATTACCCTCTTCGTACAGTTTCATTCCTGTCTGATAATAATAATCATAATTATTCTTACTCTTCTTGTTAAGTGATACAGCAACTATAATTATTATAATTAAAACTAATGCAACTCCCGCAGCAACCCCTGCTATAATAAGCTTTGTCTTCTTATCCAGTGGTTTCTTAGTGGCGTCTTTCAAAATCTCTTTATCTTCATCTTCTGGTTCTTCATCGTCATCATCATCAAGTAAAATATCTCTATCAGTTAATTCTTCTTGTGTCGGTTGAGATGATTTATTAATTACCTGCTGTTCCTTAAGAATTTCATCTGTTATCTTAGGAACAACTCTCGTCTTTCCATCATTAATATCTGATGGCTGCTCTGCTTTATAATCATCAGCATTTCCTACATAAGCTTTGGCAACTGTAGTTTCTTCTTCTACCATTTTCTGCAACGACTTTTCAATTTCGTCTTCTATGCTTGTATTCTTATTAAAATCGTCTGGCATATATAGACCTCCATACACTTAAATAACATTTTGATATTAACATATTAGAGAATATTAATCAATAAAATACATTTTATGATTTTTATTTTTGTTTAACTAATTGTACACATTTTGCTCACATTTATCATGTATATTCTATATCAGATAGCAAAGAGAATTCTTTCTATCTCCCCCTCATATTTAGAAAAAGGAGATGTTTGACCGCATCTCCTTTTTTTATCCAAAAAATTATGACCATCAGTACAACACTGATGGTCATAATTTTTTTCATTACCTGAATTATCTTATGCTTGTAACTCTTACTGTGCAGCTTAATGTCTTATTATTAACAACAGCTGTTATTGTTGCTATTCCTGCTTTTCGTCCAATAACTTCTCCTGAAGAAGAAACTGTACATACCCTTGGATTACTGCTTCTCCATGTAATTTTACTATCTGTTCCTATTACATCTAATGTATATCTGTCATACTGCTCAAGAGTAATATTAGACCTGCTTATTGCAAGTGAATGAACTATACAGCTTGATTCAACACCTGCACCATCACTTATGACATAAACCTCTGCTTCACCAGGACCTACAGTTGTAATAACACCATTACCATCAACTGTAACTATTCCTGTATCTGATGAGTACCATTCATATGAATCATTATTAACAGCCGGCCTTACTATTACCGATAACTGTCTTGTTCTGCCTGTAAGCATATATATTTCTTTTGAATTAATTCTAAGTGAGGATATATTAACTCTTGGAGTTACATAAACCCAGCAGATTCCTTTGATATTATTACCATCCTGAGATGTTGCTGTAATCTTAACTTTACCGGAACTGATAGCAAACACCTCGCCATCCTCATCAACCACCGCGATTGATTCATTAGCTGATTTCCATACAACATCTTTAATTGTTGCATTATCCGGATATACGTTAACACCAAGTTTCTGTGAATCTCCAACAAACAATCTCAATGAATCCGGCACAACTTCTATTCCCGTAACCGGATTAACAACTCTTATGATACATGAATCTGTAACTCCGCTTCCATCTGCTGCTGTAGCTGTAATAACAGCATTACCAACTGATTCAGCACTAAGATTACCTTCCTGGTCTACTGAACATATACTGTTATCTGATGATGACCACACTATATTCTTATTAGTTGCTGTATCTGTGCCAACCGTTGCAATAAGCTTTCCTGTTGCACCCACATTCATGAATTTATTATTTTCACTCAATGTAATAGTTGAAACATATTCCTTAACAACAATTGTACAAGCTGCTGTGAGATGACACTCATCTGTTGTAACTTCAATTACACAGTTACCACCCTTTAAGGCTGTTACAACACCATTTTCATCAACTGTTGCAACTGATGTATCACTCGAAAGATATGTGACTTTCTTATTCTCTGCATCTATCGGTTCAATTGAAGGTATAATAGCATATTTTGCTCCAACCCATAATTCCTGATAATCAGAATTAAGTGTTATTCCTGTTACAGGCTGTGTAACAGTAACAATACAATATGCTGTAAGTCCCGTGTCAACATTAGTACATATTATAGATGTTGTTCCTGCACCTGTAGCTGTAACTTTACCATCGCTTTCTACTTTACATACGTTTTCATCACGGCTTTCCCATGTAACAAGCTTATTATCTGCATTCTCTGGAAGACATGTGGCATTAAGCCAGAACACCTGTCCTTTTCTCACTGTAATATCTGTCGTATTAAGTACAATTGATGTAACAGGCTGCTTAACATATATATTACACATTGCTGTAACACCACCATCAAGCGACTTACAAAGTATTGTTGCACTACCTGTTCCGACAGCTTCAACCAGACCATTAGAATCAACTATACATACATTAGTATTAGATGATTCCCAACTTACAGTCCTGTTTGTAGCCGTTATAGGGAGAACTTCTGCTGTGATTCTTAATGTCTGTCCTATTGACATAATCTCATCTTTATAATCAAGTTTAATAGTCTCAACTGGTATGCTTATAATAAAATTACATGTCGCAATAAATGCGCCATCTTCTGTTTTGCAGACAATTGTACAGTATCCTGGCTTAATATATGTTACAAGACCATTCTCATCAACTGTTGCAACTGATTCATCTGAGGATGACCATGTAACATTTCTGTTCACACCGTCTCCTGATGGCTTTACAGTTGCTACAAGCTGATATTTTCCAATTGCCATAGTAGACTCAACTGTTGTCGCGTTAAGTGTAACTCCTGTTACTGGCTCTCTTACATAGACATCACAGGTTGCAACCTTAAGTCCGTCTTCAGTTATTACTGTAATTGTTGCATTACCGCCAGATAATCCCTTAATAGTAGCTGTGTAACTGTCTCCTGTTACCGTAGCTACTGTTGTATCTGATGATGACCATAAAACATTGCTGTTAGTAGGTCCTGCCGGATTGAATAACACCTGTACTGTTCCAGTGCTTCCTCTGTCAATTGATATTGAAGAAGGATTAATACTTACATCTCCTACAGGAGTGGTAACATATATTACACAAGTCTCAGACTTGATAACTCCATTAATATTCTGTGAAACAGTAAGATGTGTCACACCCGATGCAACACCTGTTATTGTAAATACTGTACCATCATCTGACTGTTTTACCTCTATAAGATCATATGTAGGAATAACTCCTGCTTCATTAGCCTGATTAGTTACAGTATATGTAATCTGTGATTTACTTGGCTGATTAGTAACAAGAGCCTTAATGTCTATTGAACTTCCAATATTAACTGTTGTGCTTACTGTACTAAGTCCAAAACCATCTATAACTGTAATCTTATATGCCAGCTGATATGGCATATTATACACAGTGTATAATTCATCCTGTACTCTTGTTGCATATATTGTAGCTGTACCCGCACCAACTGCCTTAACAAGACCGGTTGCAGAATCCACCTGAAGTATCTTGTTATCAGAAGTTGACCATGTTACTTCTGATTCAATTGCTGATGTTGACAACTGAAGTTCATCACCAACATTCATATTGCTCACTTCATTTCCCATCTTCTTAAATGGAACTACAACATTAACAGCATCTCTTGTAAACCATGATTCATTGCCTCCAACATCAATAGTAGTAAGTCCTGCACTCACCTTTGTAACTCCTGCATGTACTCCACATACTGTTCCAACTGCAACTGATGCTACATTTGAATTATCTGTCTTATATATTACGTTAGACTTAACAGGATTAACTACATTAGAAGGAATGTCCTCATATGTAAATGCTTCATAATCCTTATCTGAAAGGACCATATATCTGTTAGATGCATCGCTTGGAAGATGTGTTATAAAATGTCCCTGTGAATTAGATATACTCTCCTTAAACTTAACCTCTGCCCTTACTGTAAATGTATATGTAAGAGGATTAATTCCGCTTCCGTCTGCAGTTCTTGCCGTAATAACAGTTGAACCACCGCCAATAACCTTAAGTACTACTTTAGAAGAATCCCTATAATACATCTCTACGATTCCATCTGAACTAACCTCACCTGTTGAATCATTAGATGTTTCAATAAAAAGCTTATTACTCTCACAGGTATTGGCTGTTATGGTAATTAAATCTCCTTCTTTCAGAAGATCTGCCTCTTCAAGAACAGTATTACCTCTTTTCCTTTCAACATTAACATTAATAGGAACATATACTGCTGCTGTTGATGTAGCAAGTACATTATCATATACAACAGCTCCTGTATCTGAAAACTTCTTAGAATGATATGCTGCTGTTATTGTAGCTGCTCCTGCCCTGTTACCATATACTGTAGGATTAGTTGTTCCTGATACAGTCTGCAGATAAGCATCTCCGCCTGAACTTGGATTAACAAACTTTACAACATCATAATCTTCATCCGATATTGTCCATTCAAGTCTTACAGGACTTGCAATACCATTGTTCGAAGGATTGCTCGCGTCATAAAATTCATCATCCGTACCTGAAAGATTGGCATGAATAACTGTAGATGTAGACCCCTGTATTACACTTGACTGTGCCGGTGTCAGAGAAAGCGAAACACTTGAGTCAGCGTTAGCAAATATAAGTACTCCACCGCATGCCACACCAGCAACAAGCACACCTATAAGAATCTTCCATTGCATTTTAAGACGAATTGTAAGCTGTCTGATTTTTTTAACATTCTTCATATATAACCCTCGCTTTGCATAAGTATATCTGTGCTTATATTAAAAGTAAATAATAATTATTATATTATATCGAAACCTTTATTTATTAATATTACATCTTATAAGCACTTTTTTCAATATGCATGCATACAATATTTTCCTCTATTATTGTCGGCTGCTGTTGCAATTTATCATATTTCTTATAAAACATATAAAAGTTTAGGTAAAATGATGGAATTAATCGGATTATTATGGTAAACTATTGTAGCAATAAAATATTTTGGAGGTATCTAAAAAATGAAATTAAATTTAAGACCAGCTGAAGAATGCACATTTGACGCTGTATCATTAGGTGAAGTTATGCTTCGTCTTGATCCAGGTGAAGGAAGAATCCGTACAGCAAGAAGCTTTAGAGCATGGGAAGGTGGCGGAGAATACAATGTTATCCGTGGTCTTCACAAATGTTTCGGTATGAGAACAGCTGTTATCACAGCTTTTGCTGATAACGAAGTAGGTCTTCTTATGAAGGATTTCATCGAGCAGGGTGGTGTTTCAACTGACCTTATCTGCTGGAAGAAGACAGATGGTATCGGACGTCTTTGCAGAAACGGTCTCAACTTCACAGAAAGAGGATTTGGTATCCGTGGTGCCAAGGGTTGCTCTGATAGAGCTAACACAGCTATTTCTCAGGCTACTCCAGATGATTTCGATTTTGATTACATCTTCAAGAACAAGAGCGATGGTGGTTTAGGTGTTCGTTGGTTACATACAGGCGGTATCTACGCTGCTCTTTCTGAGCAGGCTTGCGAGACTGTTATTGCAGCTTGTAAGGCAGCTAAGAAGTACGGTACAATCGTATCTTACGATCTTAACTACAGACCATCTATGTGGGAAGCTATCGGCGGTTTAGCTAAGGCTCAGGAAGTTAATAAGGAAGTTGCTAAGTATGTTGACGTTATGATTGGTAACGAAGAAGACTTCACAGCATGCCTTGGTTTCGAAATTGAAGGTAACGATGAGAACCTTAAGACTCTTAACCTTGATGGTTACAAGAAGATGATCAACGAAGCTGCTGCTACATACCCTAACTTCAAGGCTGTTGCTACAACACTTCGTCAGGTTAAGACAGCTACAGTTAACGACTGGTCAGCAATCTGCTGGGCTGATGGAGAAATCTACAAGGCTGCTCAGTATGATGGACTTGAGATCATGGATAGAGTTGGTGGCGGAGATTCATTCGCTTCAGGTCTTGTATATGGTCTTATGACATTTGAAGATGCTGAGAAGGCTGTTAACTACGGTGCAGCTCACGGTGCATTAGCTATGACAACTCCTGGTGATACAACAATGGCTTCTCTTAAGGAAGTTGAAGGTATCGTTGGTGGTGCTGGCGCAAGAGTTCAGAGATAATTAATTTAATTCATATTTGGATTCAGACCAAATAAAGAGTTGCCTGGGAAACCGGACAACTCTTTTTCATTTAATAATATATAAATCTTCCGCTTCACTATCTGTAAGAGATTGTAAACACAAGTGTATCTGAATATGAACCCGCATATGCTTTATCCCATTCAGACTTATCTATTGAAAGTGTCAGATTTGTACTGTTTCCACTCTCTGCATATGTAGCTATACTGAATTCTTTGTTACCATCCATAATCTTATACGCAATTGTTTTACTCTCATTTTTACTGTTCTTAAGTTTTCCACTTGCACTTACAGATACATTTACAGTCTTGTCTGGCTCTAATCTTGCATTATCAAGAGAAACACTTCCAAGCTTAACAGACTGTTCTCCTCTTTCAATTGTTGTATTTGCCGGAATAGTCACTGTATAGACCGGATCAATTGATACAGATATTTTTGTCTGTCTTATCTGTGTCTCTTCAGCTCCTACAGGAATAACACTTCCCAATATAAACATCATACTCAATGCCATAGCTGTCAATTTCCTCATAATAGCCTCCATTCTTTCATCCATTAATGACTGTTTATTTATTTTGCAACTAAAACTGTCTCAACATTAGCACCATTCATTGTCTTTCCATCTGTAAGCGATGCTGTGCTAATCTTAATAACAGCATTATGTTCTCCTGCTGCAAGCGGATGCTGCAGTTTTACATTAGTTATAGCTTTTCCAGGTTCAACCATATCTGACTTGTATATAGTCTCGCCCGTATCAGATAAAACAATTTCAAATGTAAAGTAGCATGGATTTCCTTCAGGGTTAAACAGATTCATTGTAACATTATCTTTTCCTGCATCTACAGTTATAGATGGATATCCTGGTATCCTTATTCCCTGCTGTCCGCCACTGTAATTACTTCCTGTACCAATTTCACCAGAATCAGAATCAATCGTTGGTGTAAATTTATCATCATTATCTTTATTCTTATCTTTTCTGATAACAAGCACTGCAGCCAGAACAGCAACTGCTACGCACAGTACTATTATTGCTATTATCATAATTTTGTTTTTTGAAATCTTCATTCCAATCCCTCCTGACATTCCGTACAGACTGGTCATAAAACCAGTCTGTACGAATTACTAATTAATCAAACCTTACACTGACCTTAATATTGCTCAAATCATATTTATCAGAAAATGAACCACTTGCATCAAATCTGTAGCATATAGCATCTATATCTTTGCATCCTATGCTGTATGTGTGCGTGATCGTCTGTTTATTTTTCTTCTTAAGATCAAGCTTCTCTCCATGCCATCCATTCCATGACTTGTTAGAATCTTTTCTATATGTAGTGTCTACCTCTGCATATCCGTCATCTACCATTTTAATATAATAACTGATTGTTACAGTCATCGTATTGCAATGCTTCTTTATCTCATTCAGAGATATACCTTCCATATAGATGGAATTAGTTCTTGTATAACCACTTGTTGAAGTTCCTGATGCTCCATCTATGAAGAAATGCAGCTTGACTGGTTCTTCCTTTGAATCATCAGTTACACGATATGAATATGGGTGGCTGTAAGTAAATGTCTTATTAAGACTCCAGCTTGCATATAATGTAACCGTTCCTTCACCCGCAAGATTATCAGCAGAAGCTCCCGGTTTATATGTAACCGTGCCGCCATCTTCTACACACCAGCCAAGGAATGTATATCCATATCTTGAAGTCTTTGGAAGTTCGTATTTCTTGTCATATGTAAATACAAGGTCGTTTATTGCATCTCCATCCTTTGTATCAAAATGTACTGTATACTCATTAGCAGTCCAAGCTGGATACAAGGTAATTATTTCATTATCTGCTGTTCCAAGTCCACTGATAATTTCATTATCATCATATAACTTGTCTGCTCCTGCCTTTTTTGTCCAGCCTGCAAATGTATAACCTGTTCTCTTAAACTGATTAGCACTTAATGCTGCTTTATCTGTATACATAAGCTGCATATCCTGCATAGAACCAGTTGTTCCATCACCATATGGAATAAACCGGATAACATAACTGTTTTCCTTCCAGTTTGCCGTGTAGCTTCTGTTACCTGTAGAACCTGTTGTAATTACTGGATCCATAGCCGTTCCATCTATACCAGTTCCGCTCCAGCCTATAAATGTATAACCTGTACGCTGTGGTCTCTTAAGAGTTATAACGCTAGTATCAACCTCATATGTTTCAGGATTGTCAGCCTTTCCTCCATCAAGATTATAACTTATAGTATATACATCTTTCTTCCACTGTGCTGTTATAACAATATTGCCAGCAGGCATTACATCTGGAACAGCTTTATCCCAGCCTGTGAATGTATATCCCTTCTTTACCGGAATCTCATTAAAACTAACCTCAGTATTATAATTCTGTGTTATAGAAGCAATTTCACTACCACCATCTGTATTAAAACTGATTGTGTACTGGTTTATCTTCCAGCTTGCAGTATAAGTGACATCTCTGTCTGGCATTGTACCTGCAACATCTTCATTCCATCCTGTAAATGTATAACCAGTTCTTTCCGGATTAATAATATTAATCTTAGTGCCATATTTATAATCGTATTCAACATCCGGCTGTCCATTATTCAGCTTGAGAACAAATCTGTGTACATTTCTCTTGTAGAAATATCTTATAACAGTCGAACCATCTCCTTTTACAATGGCAGTTTCTGTCTCTGGTGAACTGAATCCTTCCATATGCTTAACTTCTGGCGTTATCTGACTGTCAGTATCAGATGTAAATGCCTGTCTGTCATACAATTCATATGAACCATCAAGCTTTTCAACAAGATGTTCAACAGTATAATTAACCTTATCTGCATCCCACTTTGCATATAAAGTAATATCATATGCCGGCATTGTACCGTCAAATGCTTCTGTACACGCTCTGTCAACATACCAGCCTGCAAATGCATATCCTGCTCTTACAGGAACTGGTGCAATAACATTGCTTCCCCATCTGGCTGTTTTCTTTTCAGTACTTACAGTTCCTCCCATAGAATTAAATGATATGCTGTATGTATTTCTATCATAATGCACCCGGAATATAAGACTTCCATCTGCCGCAACAGTACCAGATGGCAGATCATCTGTAAGATGATAAAGCCTGTTGTCATACTGTTCCTTATCTGCAGTTACATTCTGTCCTGTTGTTCCTTTATTAATTCTGGTCTTATCAAGTTCATATTCTCCTGATTCATTTTCAAGATAATATTTTGTTGTGTATACAACGTCATCTGCTTCTTTCCATACCACTGTATAAGTTGTATCATTTGCAGGAACTGCCTGTGTGACAGCTGGTTCCCAGCCTTCAAATACATATCCTGCCCTATATGCAACCGGTGTCGGCATAATAGTTCCATATGTGTATCTTCCTTCTGAAACAACACTGCCTTCTGAAACAAACTTAATATTATATTTATTTCTTGCATAATAATAATTAATTGTTGTGCTTCCATCAGCACTTACTCTCTGTGATAAAGCTGCCGGGGTCATAAATCCGTTTCTTATGTCAGGCTTTGGTGATATCTCTGTATCAGTCTTAGCTGTCTCCTGCTTTGAAGAAGCTGCTGTATACACACCATCCGTTCCTTCCACATAATCAACAACATTATAAGTCATATCAGCTGCTTCCCACTTCGCATATACAATTCTGTCCTCATTAGGCATTACTGACGGAATAGTATATTTCTTTGTAAGTGCTTCATCTGTATACCAGCCTGCAAATGTATAGCCCTGTTTAACAGGATCTTCAGGCTTTGTAATTTCTTTATTGTACTTAGATATTATAGCATCTACAACTGAACCGCCGTTAGTCTGGAATGCTATATAATATCCATCTCTTAAATTATCCCAGTGCAAAGATATCTTTCTTGTTATCGGCTTAGTATTAAAAGAACCCTTCTGACTCTTCCATGTTATTATCATCTCACCATCCTGCTGAGGTTCACTACCAGGATTAACCTCAACTATATTAGTTTCAGGATCATATGAGAACGCCGGATTAGTCATTGTTATAGAAAAATATCTGTCACTGTCATCATAAACCTTAGTAAAATACTCATTATTATCGTCAAGACCTTCTTTCATATCAAGATACTGCATTTCAAAATATGTATCAGGAAGTCTTACAGTCTTAACATCTCTCTTCATCTTGATATCTTTAACAGAATCCTGACCATATGCATAATCGCACACATTTTCAACTACACCAACACTATACAACGGCCATTGCTTCTCAAAAAGTGTAGGATTATAACTAAACGTTCCAGAAAGTGCCTGTGCCAGGAAATTAACCTCCATATACATGCCTATTTCCATGTATATAGCTCCCATTGAGCTTGCTGTTCTGCCCTGCGAAGCTGCATATTTCAACTGATAGTACAGATATCCCCATACCTGGGCATATCCACCAACCTCTGCTGTAAATCCAACACTTGCAAGTTTTGTTGATATAAGACCTACAGCCACACTCAGTCTTATTCCTGCCCGTATTCCTATTGTTCCTATTGCATATACCGAGAACTCATACTGTTCTTCGCTTAAATCAATGGAATCACTTGTAACCTTTCTGTCAAATACCATAATGCTGTAAACATATCTCTTGGCATTCTTATACCAGTAGGTCATACCCATTGATATATTAACATTAGCAGAAACAACGAATTCAACCTTAAACTCAATATCAATAATTCCAATAACCCTTACATGTGACTCTGTTAACGACTTACTGTATAATTCAACCCAGTCAGCCTCATCATCAAGCATATCAGAATATCTTTCAGCAAGACTCTTCGCAACAGATATCTCGCTGTCATCATCAGAATCCTTCATATCTTCAAGCCTTGTAGATAAATCCGACTTGTCAGATATATAAGTAGTTCCGATTTCCATCATATTCTTAAGCTCTTCTGCTATTCCATTAATCACTTCATCAAGTTTAGAAGAACTTTCGTAATCATCATCTTCTTCAGCAGTTCTTACATTAACATTGAAATCAATTCCAGTGTAATCATACAGATCTAATGAAACCGCAACGCGGTAGTCATCAATATATGGGAATATGCCCCATACTTTCCATATAGCCTTACCACTTACATTAATATTAATCTTAACTTCCTGCTCAAATGTTGCTGATACAATTACCTTCATATTAGAGAATGAAATCTCTACACCAATATCAAGAGCAAGTCTTAATCCACTTACATTCTCAAAATGTTTTAAATCAGTTGAAAGGTCAGCTCTTACATGGTCAAGCTTTACTTCCGGTTTCTTGCTGCTATATAATGCAACATTGCCCTGAGCCTTATCTGGAAGATAAGTTATATCCTGCGGCACAATGCTGATATTGGCATCCATAGTATCAGACAGATATTCCTGAAGTTCCTGATAAGAATTCGTTCTTACAACAGCCTGTGCAACCTCATCTACAACACTCTGTGCAAATCCACTGTCAACAGCCTGCTGCTCAACGCTCTGTTCAATGCCACTGATATCCTGATTCTGTAATATACTTTCACCACTCACATTATCAGTCTGATATACATCCATGGCTGCCTGAACTTCATCCCATGTCACATTCTTATATGTGATTACATAATCAGCATTATTAGTTGAAACATTTGTTATAACAGCATACTGTATATCATCATTTCCAGTTGCATACAGAGCAAGATAATCGCCTGTATCAACTGTTGTATCTTCATCAAGTCCAAGTCCTGCTCCAAGACTGTCACTGCCATATGACATTTTATTCTTTGTAATTGTTATGCTGTCATTATCAGGATCATTATCCTTATCATCAGCTACATTAACAGGAAGAACATCAGGAACAAAGAGTATCTCCTCTGCTGCCATACCCCTGTAGGAATATTCATTTTCCTTAGCTGATGTAATCTCAAAGAACGAAACATCATCATCAGATATAACACTGCCATCTAACTGTGGCACAACATCTCCGTCATATACTGCAATCTTATCTCCTGCATTAAGTTTACTATCCGAATATGTAAAGCTTCCTGTAGTTTTAACAGCTTCCTGACTTATTGTACCATCCTGTCCTACAGTCATTACCGTCACAGATATTCTGTCAGCCTTCTCTCCGTTAACATAGAGATTACTTAAGCTTCCTGACTTTATGTACTTAATGTCATCCCTAAGATTCACATTAGTTACATCCGGCTTATAAACTGTAAAATCATATTCTCTTATTGTCTGGTCATAGCCTGTGAAATACAGCCTGTCATCTGAAAGTTCAAGACGGTAGCCACAGCCTTCCTGCCATGTGCCATTGCATTTTATTATAAATGTATACGCTCCATCATCTAATACACTTCCGGCTGTAACATCTATTGAAGTATTCTCAGAAGAATCGCTTACATTCTTAACTGATACTTTATTCTTTACTTCTTCTTTAGTTAGCCTTCCACTCTTATCAGTTACCGTAATTGTAAAATCATTTGCATCAACATCATAGCTTCTTGCGTATGTATCTATGCTGACTGTCTTAAGCTCCTGACCATCAACCCATGATGCATATAATACAACATCACTTAAAAGTCTGTCTGTACTGGCAACATAATCTGTGCAGTCCGCATCATAACACCATCCCAAAAATGTCGAGCCTGCCTTGCCTGGAACCGGAAGATCTGAAAGCTTTGTTCCTGCCTCATATACCGAATTATCAAGCTCTGCTGCACGCCCCTGTTCATCATCATCAGTATAAAGTGTTCCGCCATTAGTTTCATACTTAATGTTATATTTTGTTGTTTCAAATGAAATATCAAAAGTAAGATTATCTGTATATATTCCTGCATATTTAGGAATTTCCTGTAATCTTGTCATATATTTTCTTGTCTTATCACTGCCTGTTGCTGTAAGCTCTGTTATTACTGAATTATTAGTAAGAGACAGCTTATTCTCTTCATTATATAATTCATATCCCAGCTTTACATCTCCATTCAGAAGATTCCATTCATTCTCAGAATAAACAGATACGCTTACTTTATCTTTCTCATACAGTCCGCCTGCATGTCCCACTACTGTAAGATTCGTCTTATCAGCATCTACGCTTTCAGGTATGTCAATGTAATAATAACGTTCAATCCATTTTGCATAAAGAACTACAACTCCTGTATAATTCTCTTCTGAAATCTCCGTTACAGGACTACCTGTCAGCTCTTTATTATCATACCATCCTCCAAACTCATACCCCTGATTGACAATATCATTCTTATCCGGTAATTGCTCTGCCGGATATTTGTCTGGTGCATTATAGCCACTGACATAATGACCACCATTAAGCTGATAATCAATCTCCTTTAACTGGGACAGCTCATCATATGATGACTGATTCCCTTCTGCGTAATACATGCCCGGTATAGCTGCAGCAAGAATTGCAGAACATAAAAGTATACTCAAAAACCTCTTCATCCAAACGCCTCCTTTATGTTACAACCACATATACTGATATTTAGTTTTCCGTCTGCTATATATTGTAGTTATAATACCTGATTAAAAGACATTTGTGATGCTAAATGCGTGAATTACAATTTTTTTGACATGAACGATTAGATTTATATATAGAAATTTAGTCTCATGCAATATATAATTAATCAAGAGATAATTTACATACTAAGCTATAATGAGGAAAATACTATGAAAATTGCTATATGTGACGATAATGAAGCTGAATTAAACAGAATTAGAGAACTGTTAGAAATATACGCCTGTGATAAAGGTCAGAAATTTTTTATAAAATGTTTCACAAGCAGTGTTGAGCTGGCATCAACTGCTGAATTTGAGAAATATGACATATATTTTCTTGATATAATTATGCCAGTAATGGACGGCATTAATCTGGCAAGAGAAATCCGTGCCTTTGACAGATTTTCACCTGTAATCTTTCTGACATCATCACCTGAATTTGCTGTAGAAAGCTACACAGTCAAAGCATTTAATTATCTTCTTAAACCTATAATTAAAGAAGCTTTATATGATACGCTGGATGATATCCTTGATACATTTCATAAAGAACGCAATGATACATATATTATAAAGAATAATTCAGGTATACATAAAATATACTTATCAGATATTATGTACGCTGAAGCTCTTAACCGGAAAGTAATATTATACCTTTCAGACAACGAACAGGTAATGTCGACAGACGTATTCTCATCTTTATGTGATACACTTATGACACATAAAGAATTTGCACTGCCACACCGTTCTTTCATTGTTAACATGAATTACATCAAGACAATAGATACAGTCAGAATTGAATTAACCAACAGCAAAACTATCCCGGTTGCACAAAGACGCGTTTCGGACATAAAGAAACAATATCTGGATTTCCAGATGGAAGAATAATCTATAATATACATTTGGAGGAGAATTTAATGACAGACATAGTCTCAGTACTAAACCTTATTAATTATGGTTTTGTTTTAATATTCGGAATTATTGTATCTTTCTATTTTGCTGGAATACAATGGGAGGACAATAAGCGCCTTTTTATACTTACTACTGTATTATTTGTTCTGTTTCAGGCATTATTCTACGTGCTTTTAGGCGAAAATGTCCTTTTTAAATGTTATCCTGTACTGATACATATTCCTTTAATTCTTATTATCAGATATATATGTCACCAGAATATATATATATCATTTATTGCCGTTATGTCCGCTTATCTGATGTGTACACCCAGAAAATGGTTTGGAACCCTGGCAAAATATATATTTCCTGAAATCCCTATAATTTCAGATGTTGTAACAATTGTAATCACTATTCCGCTTCTGATTGTGGTAATTAAATACATTTCGCCTTACATAATAAAGCTCAAAGAAGAATCAAAAAACATTATTTCTATGTTTTTCCTTCTCCCTCTTACATATTATATACTTGAATATGCTCTAACCGTATATACTAACCTTCTATATACCGGCAAAGCCGTAATAATTGAATTCATGGACAGTTTTATTGTTGTATTATATTTTTTCTTGTCAATAGTGACACTCAGTATGTCCAACAAAAAAAATACAGCAGAGCGTGAAAACATCATACTTTCCGCAGCTGCAGTTCAGGCCGAAAAAGAAATATCTCAGCTTACAGATTATCAGAAACAGGCCGCGATATACAGACATGACTTAAGACACCATATGAATTTCATACAAAGCTGCCTTGCTGGTAACAATACGCAGCAAGCTCTTGAATATATAAATGAAATTAATAATAATCTGGATAACACAAGAATAACAAGATACTGCAGCAACGAAGCAATTAACCTAATATTATCTTCATATATAAATAAAGCCCATGACGCAGACATTTCCACACAGATATCAGTAACTGCCACTGATTTTTCAAGTTACAGAATTACTGATTTGTGCAGTCTCCTTGCAAATGCTTTAGAAAATGCAATAAATTCCTGTATAAAGCAGTGTGATAACGCTGTCTCAAAAGACAATAAGCGTCTTATAACAATTAAGTTGTTTGAAAAAAATAACAAAATATGCATCAATATAGCAAATACATACTTTAAGGAACCCCGATTCCACAACCAGATTCCTGTTACTGATGAACCTGACCATGGCATTGGTGTCCGCAGCATAATTTCAGTAATAGAAAAATATAACGGCATATATGCATTTTTTACCAAAGACGGTACATTCTATTTTCAGGCTTGTATATAAAAAATGGGGACTGCACATACAGTCCCCATCTTTTATATCATTGTATTAATTATAATCAATTATAATGTTACACCCTGCTTAAAGATTGCAAGATCATGGAATCCTGCTATCTCGGCCTTAACCTTCTTACCAGAAGCAACATCTAATACGAGCTGGAAGAGCTCCTTAGCTGCATCTTCAAGTGGAAGATCATCTGTAACAATTCTTCCTGCATTAAAGTCAATCCAGTTACCCTTATTTCCTGCAAGTCTTGAGTTAGTTGCAATCTTAACTGTAGGAACCGGTGATGCAAATGGTGTTCCACGTCCAGTTGTGAAAAGAACCATCTGTGCACCTGAAGCTGCACAAGCTGTAGCAGCAACAAGGTCATTACCAGGTGCGCTGAGAAGATTAAGTCCCTTAGTATTAACTGGCTCTGCATATGCAAGCACACCCTTTACTAATGAGCTTCCTGACTTCTGTGTACATCCTAAAGACTTGTCTTCAAGAGTTGTAATACCGCCATCCTTGTTTCCTGGAGAAGGATTCTCGTAAATCTCCTGGCCATTCTTAATGAAGTATTCCTTAAAGTCATTAATAAGATGAACTGTCTTCTCGAAGAGTTCCTTGTTAGCACATCTGTTCATAAGAATTGTCTCTGCACCAAACATCTCAGGAACTTCTGTAAGGATAGTTGTACCACCCTTAGATACAAGCATATCAGAGAAAAGACCTACTGTAGGAT
>ENA-OPVG01001274-OPVG01001274.1-human-gut-metagenome-genome-assembly--contig:-NODE-1274-length-18867-cov-2.046141_pt1 | contig 18867 bp, 14 predicted proteins | sample MGYA00241093_ERZ501975 | MGnify/ENA primary metagenome ERZ501975 (study PRJEB25962, sample SAMEA2042993) | human gut metagenome | biome: human gut; feature: human-associated habitat; material: faeces... | reverse complement strand
GGCCATCCGCAGGTTGTCGGCCACCGTACCTTTAAAGAGGTGGCTGCCCAGGCTGACGAGCGTTACATTTTTTAGAAGGCTGGCCTCGCTGACGGCGGAAAGCTCCTGCCCGCCGATGGTCACATGCCCCGTGTAGCCGGACACGCGCCCGGTCAGCACGGCGGCAATCGTGGACTTGCCGCAGCCGCTCTCGCCCACCAGCGCAGTGAAACTGCCCTGCGGGAAGTCAAAATTTAAGCCATGCAGCGTTTCTTTTTCAGGCGCGTAGCCAAAGTACAGGTCACGGCAGGCAATCGCGCAGTCCGCGCCGAGCTGGGCGGTCCTGGCGCTGCCCTCGGGCAGGTCCAACAGCTTGAAATTTTTGTCGCTGGCGGCCATGCCGTTCATGGCAACGTGGAAGTACGACCCCAGCGCGCGCATCGGCAGGAAGAAATCCGCCGACAGCAGAATGATGCAGAGCGCGCCCGACAGCGCCACACGGCCCGCGGCGAACTCCTTCGCGGCCACGATGATGCCCAGCGCCGCGCCGCCGTAGGCGATGACGTCCATGACGATGATAGAGTTGAGCTGCATCGTCAGCACCTTCATCGTCACCTTGCGGAAGTGCTCGGCCTCACGGTTCATGGCCGCGTGGCGGGCTCCGTCGGCCTGATAAATCTTGAGCGTGGTCAACCCTTGCAGGTTCTCCAAAAAGCTGTCTCCCAGCGCAGCGTATCGGCCCCAGTACTTGCCCAGCAGCTTTTTGGCAAATTTCTGCACAGCCACGATGGAAACCGGGATGAGCGGCACGCAGATCATCAGGATGACCGCCGCGTGCAGACTGACTGGGGCCAGCGCAATAAACAGCGTGACCGGTGTGATCATGGCGTAGAAAAACTGCGGCAGATACGCGCCGAAGTAGGTCTCGAGCTGCTCGACGCCCTCGCCTGCCAGCTGCAAAACCTCCGCGGTGGGCACGGCCTGGGTGTAGCTGCCGCCTAGGCGGAGCAGTTTTTCATAAATGGCGGCGCGCAGCGTTTTTTTGACGGTGCAGCTGGCGTTGTAGCTGGCCGACGCCGCGCCGCGCGTGCAGAAGAAGCGCACGATCAGCGCACCGAAAATGTACAGAAGTGCGGTGGGCAGGTCCGGCGTGCCGTCCAGCAGCCCTGCCAGTAAGCGGGACACGGCGAAGATCATCACGATGTTGGCCAGCAGCGCAAGGAATTGCAGCACAACATTCCACGCAATGTACCGTTTGGAGTCGCCCATCATCGAAATCAGGCGTTTGTTGATCATCATAAGCGGTTGTTCCTTTTTTACATAGTGCGGTAGAGGCTGGGCGTGCCCGAAAAATCACACCTTTTCCTGCGTGCGCAGCGGCAGGTAGCCTGCGTCGCGGATGGCCTTGCGGATGACCTCCTCGTCGGCGTCGGCCTTCGTCCAGACCATCACGTTCCGTGCGCTCAGGTTCACCTCGGCCAGCGTGTCGGGCAGGGTGTTCAATGCGTTTTCCACATGGCGCTGGCAGTTCTGGCAGGTCATGCCGTCCACGCCCATGACGAGGCGGTGCGGATAGTGGCTCTTGTTGGTGTCCGCCGCCCTGACCTTTTTAGCGGGGGCGTCATGCTCACCGCAGCAGCCGCCGCCGTGGCGCAGATGGTGGATAAAGCTGTAGATGCCGTAGCCGACGGCAGCCACCAGAATCAGAACAATAATGACGTTTTCCATAAAAAACCTCCCGGTTAGCGTTTTCTAATTTGACTTAGAATATACTAACTTCTGCTTTGCTTTTTGTCAAGAGGTATCTTTTTTGATACTGCCCGGCAGGGACTGCACATACCCGGCTCCTGTCGCGCAAACAAAGAAGGAGGGGCATCGCTGCCCCTCCCGGTATGGATGGATATGGAGAAAATCAGGCATTGGCCAGAGCGGTGCCAAGGGCTGCACAGGCAGTCTCGGCGTCGCCGTCGGGGGAGCCGTTGGCCATGACAGGCTCAACGACCAGACGGGCACCGGCGGCCTCGGCGTCCTCGGCCCAGGTGCGGATCCACTCGCCGTCACCCCAGCCGTACGAGCCGAAGAGTGCTACCTTCTTGCCTGAGAGCTTGCCCTCGATACCTGCGAAAAATGGCTCGAACTCGCTGTCCTCAAGCTCCTCTGCTCCCATTGCAGGGCATCCAAGAGCTATTGCGTCATAATCCTCAACATTGCCGCTGAACTCAGAAACTGCGAAGCACTCTGCGCCTGCACCCTCTGCAACTGCCTTTGCCATAGCCTCTGTGTTGCCTGTACCGCTCCAATAAATTACTGCTGTTTTCATTATGATTACCTCCTAAGAAATTTTCAGGGCTTGGTAAATGCTTTCGCCCTGAGCAAGTTTATTACACAGATAATTTCTGCACTTGTCATAATTGCTGAAAATACGTCTTGCTCTGTTTTCGTCAGAGTAGACTTTCCAATATCCGCAAAGAAGATAGTTTCTTCCCTTGTTCTGTATGAACCCTGTAACATCATCAACAGGATAGCCTAGAAACAGACCTATCTCATGAGGGAAATCTTCACTTGCGGATATTCTTCCAGACAGCCTTTCAAGCTGCTGTTCAAGGGTCATACGGCTGTCATAGCCAAAGCTTTCAAGAAGCTTTCTTACTCTGTTGTCTGCAAGTCTGTCAGATAAAAGCTTTTCGTTATAGAGAAAAAGCAGCTTTCTGCTTTTGCACTCGCAAAGCACTGTTAGCTTCATGCCCTTTGTATATGCCCTGCTGTTAAAAAGCTCGACATTCTCTTCAAGCCCGTCCTTGTTCTTTTCCATTGACATAAGACAGGCAGGCTTTATTCCAAGCATTGCAGGGGCAAGATGATAAGCCATGCTTTTTTCAAAATTTCTCAGCTCAGACTGTGACATAGTCCCTCCTTTGGTTAGAAATTCCTAACCTATACATATAGATCTATGCGTTTACAACGCCTTTAGTACAATATTTTTCAAGCACGTTCTTCAAAGCCGAACAGCTTGATGAATGGCATATAGCCACGGGAAAATCAAGTTTGCTTGCTCTTTGGTTAAGACCATTGAGCATTTTATGTGACACTGTATCAGTAAACACCACTGCCAGATCAGGACTGCCTATCTTCTTATCAAAACCTGTAGGATATTTGATGAACACCTTAGCCTTGCAATCATATGATTTGCAGATATCCTTATAGCGTGTTGCCATACGGTCATTTCCGCCTACTATTATAACGCTCATACTTTTCTTAACTCCTCCTTTTCATTAATTTAGGTTAGTATTTACTAACCACATTCATATTAGCATAAACTAACCCCGTTTGTCAAGGGAAACTTATGTCAGAAGTATAAACTTTTCATATGATAAAATATTCACGGCAAAAGCGAAGATACTATATATAATATGCGTTACATATCGCAGATTATGTTTGGTATTGTTTTGCAAAAAAATACGGCGAAGTGCCAAAAGACACAACGCCGTAAAAAAACAAATATTATTTGCTTAAAAGCTCTGCGAATTGTTTCATGAATGCATCGCAGACAGTGACAAAGCCGCTGTTATTATAAGTGATATTACCTTTTTCATCTATGTTTTTTCTTTGTTAAAGACTATTAGTCCATAGCAGCCTTTATTGCAGCCATAAGCTCATCATATGTTTCATAAGCAGGAAGCTCAGGATATTCAGCCTTGATGCTATCTGTGCTTCTGAAAAGGAAGCCTGCCTTGCTTGCCTGAATCATGCCAAGGTCATCACCGCTTGCGATAGTTTCAAAGCCGATAGACTGGAGAGCCTTTACAGTTGTGAGCTTTGACTTTTCACATCTCATCTTGAAGCCTGTGATCTCGCCGTTGTCAGCAACTTCAAGAGTGTTGCAGAAGATAGTAGGATAACCAAGCTTCTTCATAAGAGGACCTGCAAACTGTGAGAAAGTATCGCTGATGATTATTACCTGTGTGAAGCTTCTCAGCTCGTCAAGGAACTCCTTTGCGCCTGGCATTGGGTCGATAGTTGCGATAGTATCCTGAATTTCCTTAAGACCAAGACCATGCTCCTTAAGAATGTTGATACGGTATTTCATAAGCTTGTCATAGTCAGGCTCATCTCTTGTTGTTCTTTTAAGCTCAGGGATACCTGTAGCCTCAGCAAAAGCTATCCATATCTCAGGAACGAGAACTCCCTCAAGGTCAAGACAAGTGATATACATACTCATAATTATTTCCTCCTTAGAAATATACAAAAAATTTCGTAATTTGATTATACCATACTTTTTATAATAATACAAGAGTTTTGCTTTAAATCATTAAGGCAAAAATAATACAAAAAATCGTTGCCCATTGTAAAATTTCGCTGTTACCCCTTTCTGATACTTGACAATTTGTGTTATATATGTTATAACTAATACACATACTAATTTATAAATCATTATTAATAAATAATGAAAAGAGGTGATACATATTTCTACAAGAAAAGACGGTATCGAAACGAAAAAAAAGATACTCACTGTATGCGTCCAACTTTTTCTGGAACAGGGGTATAAACAGACAACTATCTCGCAAATAGTGAAAAAAGCTGGCGTTGCAAGAGGAAGCTTCCAGAACTTATTTTCCACAAAAGACGCTATTCTAATGGAACTTGTGGGCACGATGTTCAGCGGACAATTTGGAGTGGCAAAGAACATTGTTGGTGATAATATGTCGCCGATATACACATATGCGGTGGAAACTGCCATACAGATAACCCTCACTGAGCTGAATGAAAATCTCCGAGAGATCTACATTGAAGCTTATACTATGCCTGAAACGGCTGAGTATATCTATGTCCACACTACGACGGAACTGAAACAGATATTCGGTTCGAATTTTCCGGGCTATACCGAGAGCGATTTCTATGAAATGGAAATCGGAACATCAGGAATAATGCGCAACTATATGGCAAGAAAATGCGATATCCATTTTCCACTTGACCACAAGCTTAGACGTTTTCTGACGGCGGCAATGCGAGTGTATAAAGTACCAGAGGAAGAACAGGCAAAAGTGCTTGCATTTATCAGATCGCTTGATATTAGAGCTATCGCCACTGAGGTCATGTATAAGCTGTTTGCAATGCTGGAAATGACATTCGATTTTAAACTTTCAAAAGATGATGAAGAGGGGGAAACAAGATGAAAAAACGGTTATTGAGCATCATACTTACTCTATGTATGGCAATGTCCATTACACCATTGAACGCATTTGCGGTCACAGAATATGGCATATGGATAGGTGAAGAACAGGTAACATCTGATAAAACATGGAGCAAACAGGGCTGGAAATACGATATACAAAGCAAGACCCTGACGCTTCTTGGTTACAATATGGCGACTATAGGCAAACGTATAAACGGCAACAGCGAAAGACCCAGCCGATTTGGTCTTATATACGTTGAAGGCGAACAAGATCTGAACATAAAGCTTGTCGGCAGCATTGATCTTGGTGACAGCCCATTTTCAAGCCAAGCCGCAACCAAATACAATGAGAGCTACAGCGGAATTTATGCTCCTGACAGTAATATCACTATCATTGGCAGCGGAACGTTTTCAGCAGTAACACATGACGCAGCAATATACTGCTCAAATCTTACTATCGGCGACGGAACTGAACAAAATGCTACTAATGTATCGTGCGAAAGCTTCGGCGCTTGCATTATCGTAAAGTATAATATGATAGTTAATGACTACAGTACTGTTTGGGCTTGCGCAAACGGACCAACTGTGGGCATGAACGGCATTTATGTTGAGGGGTCGCTTTATGTAAACGGCACTAATACCACCGTAGAGGGTCGTGCTACATACAGACCTGTTAAGGGAGAGTGCACCAATTACACACACTACAGACCAAAAAATCTCACTTCAGGCGGATATTTCAACAATGCAGGTTCAACTATTGCAGGAATAATGGTATATGGAATTTTGACAGTTGACGGCAGTAAGGTCGAAGGTAACGTCTTTAAAGAGATATACAAACCACAAGAGTATGATTCAGAATACACCTCAGGCCTTGAAGCAGGCGGTATTGTAATAAAGAACAACGCCACAGTAGAAGGCAGAAACATTAATCCGTCCACGCCGGGATTCATGGAATATGGCGTACAAGTTCACCATTACGCCATAAAATTTTTAGGAAGAGGACGTGTCCGTGCCGGAACAGAGTATGTGGATTATGAAAGCGTCAATCGTGGTTTCCGTAAATCAGGCGGCAACGAAATAACAGTTTCGGGACGGCTGAAACTCTATGAAAGCGATACTTGTCCCGCTGACTTCAAGAAGTTTGCGCAGTATGGCTTCGGAGGGTATACAGAGTATTATACAGAAAACATGGATGACATCTATATAAAAGATGATAATGGCCGTGGTAAAATGTCATATTTCAAGGATATGCATGATTATGAAACATTTTATTTAGCAAGCGGAATAGATCTAAAAGATATATATGAAATCGATCTGGACACCAACGTTCCATTTGATGTAAACATACTTTCAGGCGATATCAAAATGAACATAGATATCAAAAGCGGTTTTGAGCTTCCGAAGATCATTGTCTATGACGGCGCAACTTTAAAATTAAAGACCTCCCCTGATAAAACATATAATTTCACTTATCCTATCGAGCTGAAAGGCGGCACGATAGAATTTACAAACAGTGCGATCGTGCGAGGACTTAACATTGTAGGAGAGGGCAAGGTCATCATTGATAGCGGAAACTACTCTGGAACGCTTGGTGACAACGTAATCTTGCAGATATCAGGCGGAAGCGCTGACTTCAATGACAACGGCAAGGCTGTGGACGCAAAAGGAAACTCGGTACACAAGTACACCTATGTTGCAAGGGGTGCAGATGGCAATGAGTTTATAGGCAGTGCTAACACACGTCAGCCGCCATATGACGATTTTTATGGCTATAACCGCTCAGAAATATTCCATGACGGAAACAAGCTTCATCTCTGGCTCAAGTCACAGGATTCCATTTATGGCGTGAATGCTTTTAAAATAAAAGCTGACGGCACTCTTGAAGATGAGAACACCTATTTTAATCTGCGTTATGGAACGAATATCTTAGAGCATAGGATACCTTTTGATCCTATAACATTAAAATACTTTGTTGTGAAAAAGAACGACGTCGTTACGCTGAAAACAATGGAAAACGAGCCGTCCTCACTGCAAGACAGTGATATCCGAGTAGAATGGTACAGTGTTGAAAACGACAAGCGCACAAAAATAAATGCCCATGGCACAAGCATGTATGTGGGGCGTATGGGCAACAGTGACAATGGTACGCATTATCAGGCAGATGTATATTATTTAGGCTGGGATTCCAAGCTCAATCATTCATATACCTATGACGCATATATCTTCATTGACGAGCCGGTATTTACTGCTCCTGACAAATTCCACTTGGATAAAAAGGCAAAATTCGAGGTCACAAACAATACGCCAAATGGCGCAGTAAGGCTCAAATATCTATGGGAAGTGAGCAAGGACGGCGGAAAGACTTTCACCGCCATTGACGGAGAAACTTCTTCTGTTTACGAGCCTACTATAGAAAGCCAAATGAACGGCTGGCAGATAAGATGCAAAACATGGGTATCAACAGGCGACGGACAAAAAACTGAGCCGACCGTTTTCGGCCCTGTTACGATAAACTTCTCCGAAAAAGCACCGGTCATAGTAAAACACCCGCAAAGCGGTGCAACAAACGCTCCTAGCCAGCCTAAACCTGTTAAGCCCGGAGAAATAACTATCGTAATTGAGCGTTACTATTTCTTCAATGTAGAAGCAACAGGCAGTGAACCGCTCCAATATCAGTGGCAGGAAAGCAGCGATAACGGAGAAACTTTCGTGGATATCCCATATACCAACGACAATTCACATTCATTAAAAGTGCGAAAAGAAAACAACGGAAAGCTTGTGCGCTGTGTTGTATCAAATGAATACGGCTCTGTAGTTTCAAATGCGGCAAAGCTTACAATATATTATTCTCCTGAGTTTACAGCCTCACTCGGCAATAAGACCATAAACAGCGGAGAAAAGGCTACGTTCACACTTCCTATCGCTCAGGGAAATCCTTACGGAGCTGAGGTGATATGGCAGGTGAGCAAGGACGATGGAAAGACTTTTGCAGACGTTACCGAAGCTGACGGAACGTTCTCTCTTGATTCAAAAGTCGTAGACGGCAAGGAAAAATGGTCGACTACATTCACCACCTGTGCAACGAACATAAGCTTTAACGGATATATGTACAGATGTACGGTCAAGAACGCTGAAAATGCGGACTATGTGGGTACTTGGGTATCGGAAAAAGCAACGCTTACAGTAATAAGAAACTGCGCAGTAGACGGACATATATTTGACGAGGGAACGATAATCTCCGAGCCGACTTGCATCGATAAGGGTGTGAAGAGGTTTAATTGCTCCGAATGTTCACAGTACAAAGATGAGCCTATAAACCCATTGGGACATGATTGGAAAGAAGCGACCTGCACAGCTCCAAAGACCTGCAAACGCTGTCAGGCTACTGAGGGCGAGCCTATCGAACACAGCTTCGGCGATTATATATCCGATGAAAACGGACATTGGAAGCAGTGCAGTGAGTGCGGAACTGACAGCCAAAAGGAACTTCACGCCTACAAGTGGAATACGAAAGACGGCGAATATTGGCAGGAATGTACAATTTGCGGATATGAAACGAAAAAATCAACTATTTTGAAGATATCCATAAACGGAACTGACGAGACCTGTCCTTTAGGTGATTATGAATTTACATTTGCTCTGCCTGAGGGCTGTACTGACGTGACAGTAGGCTTCAGATTTGCAGGCGACGGTACGGAATTGGCGTTTACCGCAAAAGACGATCTTTACACCGCAAAGGTAAGTGCGTCAGATCTTGAGAGCGGAACAATGACGGTTTACGCTTCGGCAAAACTCAAAGACGGTTTTGTCATCACAGGTGAAAAAGAAGTAACCGTGCTCGAAAACCATGTGGGCGGCACTGCGACTTGTACTGAAAAAGCAAAGTGCAAATTCTGTAATAAAGAATACGGCGACCTTGACCCGACAAATCATACAGGCAAACCTGTTTGGGACTTTGACAGCAAAGAACATGAGAAAAAATATGATTGCTGCGGCGAGGTGACTATCGAGAGAGAACCCCACGAATGGAATGCAGGCGAATGTACAGAGTGCGGATACAAGTGTACACATTCTGGCGGCAATGCGACCTGCACAAAGAAAGCCACCTGCGATATCTGCGGCAGTGAATACGGCGATATCGACCCGAACAATCATGGAAAGCTCACACATATAGATAAAGTTGACGCAACACATGACAAAGAGGGAAATATCGAGTATTGGTACTGCGAAGAATGCGGCAAGTATTTCGGTGACAAGGACGGCACAAAGGAGATACAAAAGGCAGACACTATTACAGATAAGCTGAAAGGCACTCCAAGTGATGACAAAAAAGATAACTCAAAGCCAGATAATACGAAAGGCGATACTAATGAGAGCAAGACAGACAGCTCTACAGCAGAAAAGCCGAAAAACGATTCAAGCGAAACCAAGGCAGACAGCTCCACGGCTGATAAGCCTAAGAGCGAGCAGAAAAATCCACAGACCGGAAGCGGCAGTGGTATGAGCCTTTGGCTTGCAATGCTGTTGATAAGCGGCGGTGCGGCAATGGGAATAAAGAAAAAGCACAAGAAATAACTGATCTCTTAACTGCACACAGCGGTTGTCTCAAACGGCAGCCGCTGTTTTTTTGATCAACATGACAAAAAATTTGTTACCCAAAGTTAAATTACCCCTTGACCTGTGGCGAAAATAGTAGTAAAATAGAAATGTAAATACAATAATTGAAAGGAATGTTCATCATGCCAAAGTTTATCGTTGAAACATCTGCACGTCACGTTCACGTTACTCAGGAAACTCTTGAAACGCTGTTCGGAAAGGGTGCAACACTTACAAAGAAGAAAGATCTTTCACAGCCTGGTCAGTTTGCTTGCGAGGAGAGAGTTACAGTTGTAGGTCCTAAGAAAGAGCTTGCAAATGTTTCTATCCTCGGTCCTGTAAGAAAAGCAGACCAGATCGAGCTTTCAGCTACAGACGCACGTTCTATCGGTGTTGCCGCTCCTATCAGAGAGTCAGGCGACACAGCAGGCTCAGGTGCTTGCAAGCTTGTTGGCCCATGTGGCGAAGTTGAGTGTTCTGAGGGCGTTATCGTTGCTAAAAGACATATCCATATGACACCTGCTGACGCTGAAACATTCGGCGTAAAGGATAAGGATATCGTTGCAGTAAAGATAGAGTCTGCAGAAAGAACAGCTATCCTCTGCGACACTGTTATCAGAGTAAGCGACAAGTTCGCTCTTGCTATGCACATTGATACAGACGAGTCAAACGCTGTAGGCGCAGGCAGAGAGCAGTACGGCGAGATAGTTAAGCTCTAATATCGCAGTACATACAACTGTTGATTTGTAGGGGCGAACAGTGTTCGCCCACCTTTTAAAAACTTTCAACCAAAAGACCGCTCATCAAAAAGCGGCCTTTTTTCATACAAAAAATACATCGCCGCAGGCGATACCATAATTCCTCATTCCTCACTCCTCATTCCTCACTAGTAGTACAACGTTTCGATTGACACAAAACTCCACCTGTGATATAATTTTCTTGTAAAACACATAACGCAAATATGGAGATCATAAAATGAATAATGATACAATAAAACTTATACGGAAAACCTCAAACGTAAATTCACTTATGGTGATAATTTTCTATATGCTTGATATCGCACTTATAAGACTTGGCGACTTGGCGGTGTACCATATCGCAGGAAAGTCAGCCTACTATGAGGATATCGCTCAGCTTGTGAGCTACTGCATACAGTATCTCGTGGTTGTGCCAATTGTTCTTGTGGTATTCAGACTTGTGAGTGGCAAAAAAGAGGGGCTTAAAATAACAGCCTGTTTCAGAAAGCCTTCAATGCCTGCAAAATGGGTCGCAAAATGGATCGTCATATCATTCGGGCTTATCTACGCCGCAAATTATATCAACACATTTATTTTCTCATATGTGCAGAAAGCTTCGGGAACGAGCCTTAAAGGCATTGACTTCACTTCAAGCGGCACTGCCCTGGGCGGCGTAACGAGCGTGCTGGCAATGTCAGTGCTTGCACCGTTTTTTGAGGAGCTTATGTTCAGGGGTACGCTTTTCAGAAATGCTGAAAAATGCGGTCAGCTCACAGGCATTATAATGGTGGGGCTGACCTTCGGTCTTTGGCATGGAAGCTATCAGCAGATACTCTATGCGGCTGTTATGGGAATGTGTGCCTGCTTTATGGTTGCAAAAACAGGTTCTATCTTCCCGTCTTTGATACTTCACTTCACCATGAACACTATCGGAGCAATTCAGAGCGTCGCACTTGGTTCCATAGACTTTGACAAGTTTGCCGCAGACCTTGAAAAAGGTCAGATCACAGGCACAGCACCAATGATAATAATTGCTGTCGCTCTTCTCTCTTTCGGTCTTATGATAGCTGGTCTTGTGCTTTTCGTAAAAGAGCTTAGATATCACCGTGAGAGCTTCAGGCTCATAAACTTCTGTCCTGATGTTTCACAAGGCAAAAAGATAGTCATCTATCTCACCGCACCTGTTACCATACTCGCCTTTGCCGGGCTTATCTTCATCACAGTCCGCACAGCTTTAGGTCTTGGGCTATTCTAAAATACGCATAAAAATAACGCAGACTTTTTACAGCCTGCGTTATTTTTATCCGGAGTTATTTATTATGATTTAAGGCTTGCGATCTTCTGGTTGAGTTCCTTGATCTCGGAATCTACAGTTGCAGAATACTTCTCACGAACCTGCGTCCATGTGGACTGTACACCCTCTTCATTAACATTTGAAGCATCACTGTAGAGTGCGTCAACCAGGCACTGGTTTCCGTCAAACTGCTTTCTGTCGCCGAGAGCGGAAGATATACCGTAAGCATAGTCGAAGAGCATAAGGTAATCGTCAGAAACAACGTCCATTTTCACATCATACATCTCGTCTGTCCAATTAGGGTTGTTCTCCATGAACTTGTCCTTGTTTGTCTGCTCATACTTAGGATCTGTCTTTGAAGCTCTTACGCACTCGAACCAACACTTAACAGCTTCGCTTCTTGTTGAACCTTTTACCCACATGAAAGCTGTCATATCAGACGTTGTTATCTTCTGCTGATTATCGTCATACTGAGGAATAGGAACAACGCCCCAGTTCTCGCCCTCCTTTGGAGTCTGGTTGCCTGTGTAAGCCCACTCGCCCATTGCATAGAACAAGCAGTTCTGATTGAAGCAATCTCTTGCAGAGCCTACCCAGCCGTTGAGGATAAGTCCGTCCTTCATCATATTATAAAGGAAGTTCTGAGCCTTTTCGATATCAGGGTCGTTAAGATTGCTTGAAAACTCGTTTGTTGCAGGATCATAGTTTACAAGACGCTTGCCCGTCTGCTGAACAACGTGCGCTCTGAAGAAGCCGTTTACACCGTAACGCTCAGTATCAGCCGGTGCGTTGCCAACATATGAGGACATGATATCCTCCCAATTCTTCCAAGTCCACTCATTGTTTACATAAAGCTCATATGGATCGTCAAGGCCCTCTGCGTCAATGATATCCTTATCATAGCAGAGCATAGCAGAAGCAGAATAGCCAAGAGGCGCAACATAATGCTTTCCATTGAGCATGAACTGATCTGCTGTATCCTTTGTTGCAGACCACAAAGGCTGGCTGAAATCAACTATGCTGTCGATAGGCTGATACATATCCTTTACTACCTGTGAAGGGAATGCAAGCCACTCATACTTGAATATATCAGGAATATCCTTGTTAGCTGTGATAGCAGCAGCAAGATTATCAAATCTGTCCTCATTTGAAGTCTGCTGGAATCTTATCTTTCCGCCCTTGCTCTCAAAAAGCTGAAGCTCTGTGCTCTTCTCAGGACTGCCCTTAGTAGGGTTAAGGTCGCCCTCACCGAGATAAAGTATCTCTTTTTCAGCACCCTCAGGGATAGCCTCGATAGATTCCGTGTCAGCTACCGCAACGTTCTCTGTTGCAGAAAAATCGTCCTCCGCCTTGCTTGAAGAGTTTGATGAGCTTCCGCAACCCGCTACTCCTGTTGCCATTGACAAAGCCATTACAGCCGCTATGTACTTTTTGTAATTCATAAAATATTCCTCCATAATTCAATATTTTAGCATCAAAGCTGTCCGTATGTAGTTGATGAGTTCATATATTAAATCTTGCTATAATTATACAACACATATAAAGCTATTGTCAATCACCATTATAGCACAATTATCAGCAATTTCATTGTACACTTTGCACAATAAAATCCATATGTATCGTTAAAGCGCAATATTACAATCAGTATCGTTTAAAATATGCGCATAAAGTTCAAATATTCAATATGCCCGTTTTGAATGAATATAAAACAGATACAAGAGCTTTTTGTAGAAAACATTAACCAAAACAGCAAAATATGTACAGCATTTATGCAGTTCGTAAAACTTTTTTCATGTAATCGTTTGATGTTTTCAGTGGTACTTGTAATTAGCGAATTATTATAGTATACTTGTTTAAGAAGATTTTTTACCGAAAGGAAATTGCTTGATATGACAGATTTTGAAAGAAACAAAGCAAGGGTGACAGCCGAATACGAGGCTCTCATCAACAGAAAAAACATTGTGTCCGACAGCTACAACGGAATTTATGACAGATACGTTTACCCTGTTCTGACAGCCGCACACGCACCTATTATCTGGAAATACGACATGAACCCTGAGACAAATCCATACTTCATGGAGAGATTGGGCATAAATGCAGTACTGAACTCAGGCGCTATTTATCTCAACGGCAAGTATTACCTTGTTGCAAGAGTTGAGGGCAATGACAGAAAGTCATTTTTTGCAGTAGCAGAAAGCGACAGCCCTGTTGACGGCTTCCGTTTCTGGGACTTCCCTGTTCAGCTTCCTGACACTGAACCGGAGGAAACAAACGTATACGATATGAGATTAACACAGCATGAGGACGGCTGGATATACGGTGTATTCTGCTCAGAGAGCAAGGACAAGACTTCAAACGATCTTTCTGCCGCTACAGCTCAGGCTGGTATCGTAAGAACAAAGGATCTTAAGACATGGGAAAGACTTCCTAATCTCAAGTCCAAGTCACCACAGCAGAGAAACGTTGTGCTTCACCCTGAGTTCGTTGACGGAAAGTACGCATTCTACACACGTCCACAGGACGATTTTATCGAAACTGGCTCAGGCGGAGGAGTATGCTTCGGTCTTTGCGAAGACATCACAAACCCTGTTATCTGCACAGATGAAGTTGTTATCTCACCAAGACAGTATCACACAATCACAGAGGTAAAGAACGGTGCAGGCGCAGTGCCTATCAAGACACCAAAGGGTTGGATACACATTGCACATGGCGTAAGAAACACAGCCGCAGGTCTTAGATACGTAATTTATGTATTTGCAACTGACCTTAAAGATCCTTCTAAGCTAATCGCTTCGCCGTCAGGACTTTTCATTGCACCACACGGCAGTGAAAGAGTGGGTGACGTATCAAACGTTGCGTTCACAAACGGCGCGATCGTTCGTGAAAACGGTGACGTTTATATTTACTACGCTTCATCAGACACAAGACTTCACGTTGCGGCAACAACGATCGACAAGCTTATGGATTACACATTCAACACTCCGTCAGACCCACTGCGTTCTGTTGACTGCGTAAAGCAGAGATGCGGGCTTATCAGAAAAAATCTCGAATATCTTAACAAGTAATATATCAAACACAAACAGACGGCTTCTGCTGTCTGTTTTTTTGTACACTAAAACTTTCTTCAAGTCTGCCATATCCGTGCATAAATATTGCACTACCCATGTAGGGGACGTCGTCCCCTACAATTATACTATGGTTTGTCTGCCGCAAAATTGCTGAGTCCCTTTACCGCAACTTTTTTTATATACCCTCTTGCAATCGTCCACAATCTATGGTATAATTAATTAATAAAAGCACAATATATGCAATATCACGCACAAAATTTTCTCTTAACTAAGGAGTGTTTATAATGAGATGTCCTTTTTGCAACTATGAAGATACAAGAGTAATAGATTCACGTCCAAGCGAGGGAAAAAAGCGTCGCCGCCGTGAGTGTCCGAAATGCGGAAAGCGTTTCACTACTTATGAGGTGGTGGAAAAGCCACAGCTTATGGTATACAAGCGTGACGGCTCGTTTGAGCCTTTTGACAGACAGAAGCTTATAAAAGGCATTCAGAACGCTATCAAAAAGCGTCCTGTCAGTGTTGATGATATGAAAAACCTTGTTGACGATATAGAGAACACCTTTGCAAACAAAATGCAGACCGAGACCACTACAAGCGAGATAGGCGATATGGTGCTTATGGGACTGAAAAAGCTTGACCACGTTGCATATGTGCGTTTTGCTTCCGTTTACAAGGACTTCTCTGACGTTGATTCGTTCATTCAGATAATCACTGAGCTTTCTGACAAGAAGAAATAAATAAGAGCGTTCCGATAATTTTCGGGACGCTCAGCCTGTCGCAAAACCCCTAGATTCATCTCGAATCAGGGGTTTTGCTTTTATGCAATCAATAAACTAACAATAAATGTAATCAATTTTCGTAAAAAGTGTCAAAACAAAGCGATTTACACTCCGTGGAGAGATTCATATTGTAAAAGATCTGGTTGAATCTGTTCCGAGCAATATAAAACAGCAAATAAAAAAATGATGCCGCTTCAGAAACAGATACCTCTTCCGGAAGTTTTCCGCAGCGGCAGAACTGATAGAGAAATCCGCCACAGAATGCGTCGCCGGCTCCGGTTGCATCTAATGCTTTATTTCTGAAACCCTTGACGATCTGACCGCCGTCATATGTCCGTACATAAGCGCCCAATTTGCCCAATGTGATTACATCAATTTTCACTTCCTTACGCAACAAGGCTTCTGCTGCATATTTGCCTCAAAACCAGCTGCTCCCGGTACTGCTGCAAAAACAGATGTACCGATTGCCATGCCGATTTTATTTCCAAGAGAGATAAATGCATACTGGAACCCGTCATTGCGGACACCGGTTTTCCATTCGCCATATTCTACACAATCGGGAATAATGGCATAAATAGCCGTGTTAAAACCTGCAAAGAAGAACCGTGTCAGACCAGAACAGATATAAAACGGAACAGGTGTCTCTACAGGACTGAACAGATACAGCGACAGCATACATACACCTGTTCCAAGCGCCAATATAGAAGCTGATCTGCCTTTGTTTCCAAACCATCTGAAAATAATAGGAAACAGTCCGGCACCAATAATTGACGGAATAATAATTGCCATGGAATAAGTAGTAAACAGGGATTCAGTTCCCTCCACATGCTTAAAATAATATAGTGCATCTGCATTTCTTCCACAGAGTGTCACGCCAAACAGGAACTGTCCCAGTAATGCCAGCAGATAGGGCTTATTTTGAAGCACAGTCTGAATTTGCAGCTTTATGGGGATTTTCTTCTTTTCCAGAATGGTTACCGCTTTCTTTGTCTTAGCAAAGCAGAAAATATGACAGACAGCAAAAATCGCACCATAAAGTACAGCTACCAGCAGATAACCACGCTTGTCACTGCCGCCCAGTTTTGAAATCAACGGCAGTGTGATAATATTGATAATACCGATTGCAATCATGGCACTGACGGAACGGAAGGTGTTGATTTTTGCACGTTCTTCAATGATCTGCGTCGTATCACCGCAGAGGGTTCCATAAGGAATAATTATGCAAAGCGACTAAGAGTGATCTTGGTCGCTTTTTCTATGCTGCTCTAAGTCTGTAATCGACAGGAGATAATCCATCAAGCATTTTAGGCGGCTGTCAGTCACGCTTTTTTCGATACGGCTCAACGCACCCAAGATACTGTTGGCGTTCTCCATATCAACATTCACGATCTTACCGTGCAGTGCCATGTACTTAATATATGTAGCAGTTTTCATATGGCACTCGTCGGCTCTTTGTTTTACCTCGTCCCATTCACCAAGCGTGAACGTGAGATGTTTATACTTCCTGTTTTCTACCTTAATATTATCGACCTCCTTGTTGTCTGTGTTACGGATACTCGGTTCTAAAAGGGTCAGAGTTCCATTTTAGCCCAATTCTGCAGGAAAGCAGAATTGGAAGAGTTTGGGTAACAGAGCATATGCTCTGTCAATACTTGCGAGAAAAAATGAAATTTGGTCAAAAGAGCCAGCCTGCTCTAACTGAATACACGTTTCACATATATAGGACAGAACTCGGGTGAAATTTGCACTCGTTTACAAAAGATTCAAAAAGAATCTGCAAGCTGCATAATCAGGCATAGGCGATATATTGCCCTGTCCGTTAAAATGACAATGGGCGGCATAGTGATGATCTTACGCCTGTGATCGACACCAAACAGCCGAACCTGATGACAGATGTGCTGACGATAGCCCTCATTTTTAAGTATAGCTGGGAAAATATCGCTGTGCCGTATATTCCAAAATCAGAATTATCTTTGCTTTCAGCTCTGGAAATTTCATATTTAAAATAGAGTTCTAACAGACATTATCTGTCTCATGAAAGCAGAAAGGACTCCATAACCGTTTGGTTACTGAGTCCTTATTCTTCTTATTGTATTTTTCATACAGCAGTCTGTTGCCGAGAAGGAAATGACGGAGATGATTTTAGAAAGAAGATATTAGCACGCATAGTTAAAGTGACTTTTTATAATCATTACCACCACAAAAGTGGTGGTTTGCTCTGCTCCAAAAAGGAACTGTTACTGGCTTTGCCCCTCAAGAGACTCCGAGGGTTCAACACCGCATTACATTCACTGGCAGCCCTTATATGTTAGGTGCTTAATTTCATTTGTTTATAACCTCCGTGTATTTTAATTTAGTAATGCAGTCGCCAAATTACTACTATTTTATCATATTCGGAGGTTATTTTAAAGCGTTCGCTGAAACTTTTTTATGTCCCCGGTAGAACCGGACGTTTAATTACGCTAAAGCGCCCAAAAGAGCCCTCGAAAACGCTTTCAGGGCGTTTCCGAGAACCTGCGATCAGTGTTGATTTTTCTTTATCCTGAATACAGCAAACACTATAGCTGCCACAAGAGCCGCTGCCCCTCCGACTATCCCCAAGATAAGCGGGAGACTGCTTTTTCCCTCTCCCTTTTCGGCAGCGGAGGAAACAGCTTCTCTTGTATCAAGAGCTTCCTTATCCTTGGCAATTACCAGAAGCGATACCGTCCTTGGCTCCATTTCAAGAGTCAGGCTGCTGCCGTTCAGTGTCACATCCGGGTTTGAATCGGTCATATCAAATAACTGTGCTGACATACTGTTTATCCCGTAAAGGTGAGCGTACTTGTACTCGTTTCCAAGCTCGATATTTGCGGTCGTTTTGTCGTCAAACGCCTTGTTTGTCACTACGAGGGTGATGACGTCCTCGTTATCTCCGTTAATTGCAGCATAGGCGGTCGAGGTCTCGATATCGTCCGTGGTACAAGACACAAGCGTATCGCCAAAGCCGCTTCCGCTGCCGTCATAGTTGGTGTACAGATTGATCGCGGCAAGCTGATACTGTGCGTCCATTGTAAACAGGTTGGCAGCATAGACCCCGTTCTGTGCAAAAATGCCGAGGGTGTCCGCCTCCATTATAGCACCGCAGACATCGTAAGCTCCCTGAAAATCATATTCAGTGATGGCAAGCTTTGTGCCGGGGTAATAGGTATCTATTGACTCCTTAAGTGCCGGAAGTATCGGCAGGAACTCTGCGCCTGCG
>ENA-OPVG01001269-OPVG01001269.1-human-gut-metagenome-genome-assembly--contig:-NODE-1269-length-18922-cov-6.439392_pt1 | contig 18922 bp, 19 predicted proteins | sample MGYA00241093_ERZ501975 | MGnify/ENA primary metagenome ERZ501975 (study PRJEB25962, sample SAMEA2042993) | human gut metagenome | biome: human gut; feature: human-associated habitat; material: faeces... | reverse complement strand
TAGACAGCAGGCAGATCTATTTTGTCAACCAGATCATAGAGTATATCGTGCGTAATGGCATGATGAAAGACCTCTCCGTTTTGCAGGAGCCGCCTTTTACAGATCATGGAAGCATCGTAGAGGTCTTTACAGATTTGAGTGTATGGCTTGGTATTCGCAAGACCATTGAACAGGTCAACGCCAACGCAATCGCAGCGTAATAGAATATCTTCTAAAACGGTAAAGTGGATTTTATCTGCTTTGCCGTTTTTCTTTTTGTCCAAATTTGTAAAATTTTCAAAACTGTATTCCAAAACGACCCTGTGGATTCCTATTAGTATAGGGGCTTTCAAAATCTTTCGGAAAACAGCTTTCCTCTGGTTCTATAAGTGGGAATTGAACAAAATCTATATTCTAAAATTAGGCAGTTCGACAAAATTTGAAAATCTGTATGCCAAACACCCATTTTAGAATGTTATAGGTAGAGGGGAACGTTGGAAAAATGAATTTTCTTTGAACTTTCAAAAGACCCGGTTTAAAAACACCCCTTAAAGTTTGTATAGGGTATAGGAAGTGTTTTCAAAAGTAAGCCAATTCACTACGGTATCACTGATGAAATTCCCCGATTCCTTACAAAGTCACATCGCACCTTGAAAATCGCATGAGCCACCCCAGCAGGATACCTCTGGTACTGAATGTGCATTCTGCGCGTCTTACCAGAAAAAACGTCGGAGAGAATCGGGCAGGAACGGGCTGGGACAGAGTGGACGGTAGTTAAGAGCAAGATTCGCCTTTGTATACGAAACCGTTCCTACGGGCAGTTTCTCCACGGCGGCATCTTGATGGGGATTGCGCTCCCCATACCCTCACATCGTGCAAAATCACATGATTTTGCCTGTTGGTGGCCTGCTGCAGCAGATCACAGCCGGAGTGCAGATGCACTGCCGGGAAAATCAAATTTTTGATTTTGGAAAGGAGACCCCATGCCAAGAACGAAGAAAAAAGTGAAATCTATCGTAAAGACAAAAGTAATCTCCGCACGAGTTACAGAAGCAGTACATGAACTTTTACACCAGCAGGCAGAAGATGCCGGAATGACGCTCTCTGAATTTGCAGCGCAGATGCTGATGAAAGGTCGCGTGAATACCTCGTATGTGTTCTATGTCCACCCGGACGAAATTGAAGCCATCACACGGGAGTTTGCCGCCATCGGGAACAACCTGAACCAGATCGCGGCGTTCTTCAACAGTGGGGGTCTTCCATCACATGTCATGTGTGAAAACATCAACCATGCGATTTCCTGCATTTTTGAAATGCGGGAGCAGGTCGCAGAAATGGCAGGAAAGAACTATGGCAATCTTAAAGCACATCGTAAGTAAGAGCTCCAACTATGGTGCTGCGCTGGAATATCTGATTTTCAAGCATGACGAACTTCGGAAAACTCCGATCCTTGACCAAAACGGAAATCGTATTATGCGGGATGCGTTTTATCTGGACGGCCTGAACTGTGAACCCTATTCTTTCGATGCGGCCTGCCGACAGTTGAACCGTGAATATCAGAAGAACAAAAATAAGAATGAAATCAAAAGCCACCATTACATCATCAGCTTTGATCCTGCAGATGGACCGGAATGTGGACTGACCGGGGAAAAGGCACAGGCGCTTTGTCTGGAACTTGCGAAAAAAATATTTCCCGGCTATCAGGCACTGGTTGTGACACACACAGACGGCCACAATGCATCCGGAAACATTCACACCCATATTGTGATCAACAGTGTCCGGGAATACTCTTCCGAAAGAGAACCATATATGTCACAGCCACACGATCATGAAGCTGGCTACAAACACTGGTCCACCGATAAATTTCTAAAATATTTCAAACAGGAAGTTATGGATATGTGCCACCGTGGGTCTTCATCAGATTGATCTTCTGCAACCTGCTGAAGTAAAGATCACACAGGCAGAATATATGGCAAAACAATCCGGTCAGGATCAGCTGGAAAAGATCAATCAGAAAATTATGGAGGATGGTCTGACACCAACATCAACGGTCTTCCAGACACAGAAACAGTATCTGAGAAATGCGATTGATGCGTGTGCTGCTCTGTCCGATAGTTTTGAGGAATTTCAGTCAAAACTTCTGGAACAATATCAGATTTCTGTCACCGAACACAGAGGCAGATACAGCTATCTTCACCCGGACCGGCAGAAACGAATTTCAGAATGCTCCCTCGGAACCAGATATGGAAAACAGCATCTGGAACAGGCGTTTTTACAGAAAAATCCGATGGCTGTCTTGTATGTCAGATCTCATCTGCGGTTGGTTTTGGATCTGCAGTCAAATATAAAAGCCATGCAGAGTTCGGCATACGCCCGCCGGGTTAAAATCACCAATATACGATCCGGAACATGGCAGACCTGATGGAATTGTATCACCAGCGAATCGATCCATAAGTAAAGATAAGGCTTGATAGCCATACCCTTGTTTTCTACATTTCTTCAGTAATTCAATTGCCAGTTCCGGCACCTCTTTGGTAAGATTTTTATGCCACAATATCCCACAAATTCTCCCGTTTTTTTGCTGAATATACTATAATTTGCAGCATTCTTATTCATAAACTCTTCCCACAAATACTTTCTGTATGTCTCATTTTCGAATTCATGTTTCAAAAAAGAACAATCATACGATACGCTCAAAATCAAATCTTTTTGTTCTTCTGCAACAAAAAATGTGCGGTCACCTTGTTGTCCATCGAAACAACAAGGTGACCCTTAGTTTATCAAGGGAATTGGTTCCCCACGAATCAATTATTCCCATACTAAGGAGGCACACATTTATTATGAACGATTATCCATCAAATGTAAAACAAAAATTGAACTCTATCATCTCAGACATGTCGGAACATCACTGGCTCTTCTCAAACAATCCTGGACACAATTTCATGCGTCAGCACCAGGACAAACTCTCTTTCTATGATACCATGCGTCTTATTAACGGCATGGGAAAAGGAACTACCAATGATGAAATTATGGATTACTTTGACATGGTTCCTGATCTAATTCCATCTCAGTCCGCTTTCAATCAACGACGCAGTCAGATTTCACTGTCTGCTTTCGAATACCTTTTTTCGGAATTCTCATCTTCGTTTCCGGCTACTACAAATAAATTTAAGGATCATTGTATCCTTGCCTGTGATGGCTGCCATGTTGTCTACACTACTAATTCTGAAATTATTGAGGATTACAACAAGCCTCGTCTCATCGACTATAAAGGATACAACCATATGCACTTAAATGGGTTTGTTGATGTAATCAGCAAAGCTTTTCTTGATATTGTAATTCAGCCAGGTCAGAAGCCTGATGAAAGGCAAGCCTTTCACATGATGCTCGACCATTTTAGTCCGGACAATCCGCAGAAATATATTGTAACTGCTGATCGTGGTTATGAATCTTACGATCTGTTATTCCACTGTGAACTCAAGAATCTAAATTATGTTTTTCGTGTAAAAGCACCCTCTTCTTCTAAAAGTCTGCTTTCCTATTACGCTGCGGAACTTCCTGACGACCTTGAAGAATTCGATGTTACGATGAAACGTTATTTCACTGACAAAGCTACAAAGGTTATGAAAGATCAGTCGGATGTGTACCGATATATTAATCCGAGTAAAAACACACCTCATTTTTATGAGCTTCTTGACAGAGATAGGAGACATCTTTATTTCATGCAGTTTCGTGTCGTAAAAATAAAAACTGCAGAAAATACATATGAGTATCTCATCACAAATCTGCCCCACAGCTTTACTATGGACGACATCAAGGAATGTTATCACTGGAGATGGGGCATTGAAATTTCTTTCCGTTATCTTAAGCATGCAAATGGACTTTTGTACTTCCACAGTAAAAAACCCGAATTCCTAAAACAGGAAATCTATGCAAATCTGACACTCTATAATTTCGGAATCTTGCTAACGAAGCAGCTGAAGAAAACAAGAAAAAAGAACGGAAGAATGATAACAAATATCTTTACGAAATCGACATTTCTTCTGCTCTGAAAACAGCAAGAAAGTTCTTTATTCGCAGGGGCTCCGATAAACCTATTGATATCATTAAGTTGATGTTGAAATACGTCCATGCTGTAAAAGAAAAATTCCGACAATTTGACCGGCCCCTCCGTGGAATCAGTGCGATTCATTTCAGATATCGATAGCCTTAGGCTCTACCACTGAAGATTGTCATTTTTGACAGATGAACAGCATCTGTCTTATCAGCATGCCCTTCTTTCTGAATCTGTATTTCCAAGCACCAAAATATCCTCTTGCACATGTTTCAATGCAAATTCGAACAAAACCTCGAACACCTAGCTTAATGGCATTGCGTTTCCCCGCTGATAGCACTGAAACCTTTAAATCCCCAAATAACATAAAAAGAATCTCCCATAAAAATCTTCGTATTAAATACTTTATATTCTTTGAGAGATTCTTTTATTTTCCTTTTATGAAATTTTGATAGTAGCTCTATTTATCTTTTAGTTCGACCAACACTTCTATTTCTACCGGTATATTCCCCGGCAAAACATTTACACCTATTGCACTTCTCGCAGGAAGTCCTATCTCTTCGCCAAAAATATCCACCAACAAATCGGTGGCACCATTTGCCACTTCCGGCTGTTGATAAAACTCATTATCTGACGAAACAAACACGAGCATTTTTACAAAAGAACCTATTTGATCTAACGATCCCACATCTCTCTGAAATGCAGCCAATAAGTTTAATATACAACTCTTTGCAGCTTCGTATCCCTGCTCTCTAGTTACTTTCTTACCTAATTTTCCAAATATTTGAAATGACTCTGTAGTGCTCCCAAATCCTGAAAAATATGCTAACTTCTCATTTGAAAATCGCTTTATTGGTTTATAATTTCCACCTTTTGCAGGAGCAACCGGAAGTGCAATCCCCAATTCTTCTAATCGCTCTTCTATCAAATTTGCCACCTCTTTTCACTATTTGTTAATTCTCTAAATATAACAAATCGCTTTAACAGAATCCTTCTTCCTCCAAGAACAATTTTGACTCAGATGCCACCATATCAAAATCACTTAATCCGATTCCGCCCGGATCTCCAACTCCGGCAAGCCCTCCATTCTGCCAGCCTTCCCATTCAACTGCACAATATCCCTGATAATCAATTTCTTTCAATGCACGTGCCACTTCTTTAAAATCTACAAATCCTGCACCCAGCCATACATGCTGACACTGAATGATATTCGTAAATCCTACTTCATCTTTTACATGTACACAGTTAATATGTTTTCCTAATTTCAAAATTGCATCGTAAACCGGCATTTTAGGTTTAATTGTTGTATAAAAAGTACCTGTATCTACCGTTACATACACATTGTCCAAACCAATTTCATTGTACAATTTAAACCATTGATCTACTGAATTAATCAATGTTCCCTGCAAAATCTCCACACTGATTGTCATATTGCGTTCTTTTGCATATCTGGCACATTCACCTACATTTTTAACAATCATATCCCATGCTTCTTTACGAGTCATAATATTATACAACGCAGGATCATAGAATCCCTGTGCAATCAATGTGCATACTGTATTTGCTCCGAGATATACTGCATCATCAATTGCTTCTTTCATCATTTTCACACCTGCTGCCGCATCAAACCAGCGTGGAGTTACAAATGTACAATGTGCTCCTAAAGATTGCAGATGTACACCTGTTTCTTCTAATGCCTCTTTTGTTTTCTTCATGATTTCAGATTTCTCTTCTGGCGGAATCTCTGCAATTTTGGAATACACGATATCCATTCCTTCATATCCATGCTCTTTTACTTTATATACCAGTTCATTCAGAGGAATATTTCCCCAGCTGTTTACTGCACATCCACAGATTTCCAGTCTTCCCCATGGCATATTCGGCCATACTTCCATTGAAAGTTTTAAGTTTGTCATTTTCATTTCCTCCTTATATTTTTTATAAATTATTCCGGTTTCTTCCGGATAATTTTCTCTGTTTTGTAATATTTTATCTTCTATGAAATGGATAACCCTCCATCCACCATCAAATTCTGTCCCGTAATAAAACCGGCCTCATCACTTACAAGAAACAATGCTGCATTTGCCACGTCCTCCGGTGTTGCCATTCTATTAAGCGGTGCTACTCCTGACCAGTATTCATAAAATCCATCAATTTCTTGATAAGCAGATTGAATCATCGGGGTATCTGTCGCTGCCGGAGAGACCACATTTACACGTATATTATATTTGGCATTATCTACCGCCAATGCTCTGCTCAGCGCATTAATTCCTCCTTTAGACGCCGTATATGCATCTGCCCCACATCCAATCACGCCATTGATAGAAGAACAATTTAATATCACTCCGGATTTTCTATCAATCATATGTTTCAAAACCGCTTTGCATGCATAAAATACACTTCGAAGGTTGATAGAAAGAATTTCATCCCAGTCCTCTGAAGGTGTCTTAACTGTAGAATCCATTACATATGGTGCGGAATATCCTACTCCTGCATTATTAAATAAAATGTCAATTTTCCCATAAGTCTTTAATGTCTGTTCCACAAGTTGAATAATCTGTGCCTCATCTCTTACATCTGTTACACAACATAAACACTCTCCGCCATTCGCGCGAACCATTTCTGCAGTTTCTTCCAGACATTCCAGCCGCCGTCCTGCTATTGCAACTTTTGCCCCTTCCTGTGCAAAACGAATTGCACTAGCTCTTCCAATCCCACTTCCACCTCCGGTAATAATTGCAACTTTCCCTTCTAATCTCATTTTCAACCATCCTCTCTGGCATGTTCTATGTATTTTTCCAATTCTTCGCTATCCTTCAACCCATGTGCTGTAATAATTCCTATGGCAGTCTCATCTTCTTTGATCACACGTTCTTTAAGCAACTGTGCGATTGCCGCTACTGCCGATGCCGATGCCGGTTCTACAAACAAGCCGTCCCGCTCTGCCAATTGTTTCACCCAATACATAATTTCTTTATCTGAAACCTTAACTGCAGCCCCTTTTGACTCATATATGCAATGAAGTGTTCTAGTACCGTCTTTTTCATAACCTTTTAAAGGATCTGCGATCGCACCTGCGATTGTCCTGCACTTATCCCAGTGTTGCACTTCATCTTGTTTGTTTAACCATGCATCTACAATCGGTGCACATCCTTCTGCCTGTACTCCTATCATCTTCGGAAGTTCGCTACAAAATCCCAACTTTTTTAATTCAACAAATCCCTTATAAATTCCCGTCAGCATTGCTCCTGCTCCTAAAGGAACAACAACCCATTCCGGCACCTTTCTTCCTAGTTGTATAAACAATTCATAAGCAATCGTTTTATCCCCTTCCATCGTATAAGGATTCAAGTAAGTTGATGTCATATTTGCCCATTTATTTTTTTCACTCTGCTGCTTATTGTATTGATAACTATCGCTATAATCACCTTTACACAATACTAACTCTGCACCATGATATTCTGCCTGTACTACTTTCCCCTGCGGAGTAGATTCCGGTATACATATATGACATTGCATTTTCCCTTTTGCCGCATATGCCGAAAGTGACGCACCTCCGTTTCCTGTAGATGCGATGCTTACATTCTGAAATCCAAATTCTTTTGCGACTGATATCCCTACCGAATTCGGTCTGTCTTTAAATGACAATGTCGGATTTCTTGTCTCATCTTTCCAATAAACCTGGCATTCAAACTCTTCAGAAGAACGATATAAAGGAGTCGCACCTTCATTTAAAGAAATAATATGTTCTGGATTGCGCACCGGTAAAAGTTCAGTAAAACTCCACAATCCACTGCATCCGGATAATGCCTTTTCCAGATTTTCCTTATTCACTTCTTCATAATCATATACAACCTCAAGGGAATTTTCACACACAGGACATTCATATTTCATTGCAAGTGCCCCTTCCCAGTTACACTTCCAACACTTTAACTTTTTTGCATGCATCTGCCAAACTCCTTCCCTCGCATTCCATTTGTAATTCCATCCATTTTCCAAATGTACTTTCAGACAAAATTAGGAGGAACACCAAGATTTCGAAATGCCTTTGCCGCTTTTTCAATATGTATTTTCCCTCTGTTTAGGCTGAAATTCCCATGACCGGAATAAAATTGTTCTACCTCTAATTTTTCCAACGCTATTACACTTTCTGCATATTTCTGCAAATTTGCTCCCGGAATATTTTGTAGATTAATATATCCTCCATGCATAATCAAATCTCCGACAAATACCATCTTATCTTTTGGAAAATAATAACACACACCTCCAAGACTATGACCGGTAGCATCAAAAACACAAATCTCTTCATCCCCTATCTTCATGTGTTCTCCAGCTTTTACGACTTTATCCACTACTGCACTCTTTATACCGTAATCCGAGGGATAGTAACCTGCATTTCTTGCCGCTTCTAATCCCGTAACTGTCTCATCTGCTTTTTCTATCGACTCTTTTTCAAGAAACGAAGTTACCACTTGTGCATGAAAATATTCTCTTATTTCATTTAAGCCACCGATATGATCCGCGTGATGATGTGTGACCAATATATGAGTCAATGGGCTTGCCATATCCTTCTTCAATTCGCAGATAACTCTCTCATTGTCCAATCCTGTACCTGTATCGATCAACACTGATTCTGTTCCACAATCTATCAAGTACGCATTGCAATCACAAGGATGTGTCATACTCAGAGCCATATCTCCGCTGGCTACCAGAGAAACCTTTTTATTTAAACGCATTCTCCCCCTCCTTTCTGTATAATTCAGATATCGCTCTTACCATGGAATCATACACTTCTACAGACTGCTCCAACTGGCTGATATCAATATATTCATTATTGGAATGCGCCTGCGCGATATTGCCCGGACCAATTACAACCGCAGCTTTCCCCGTATAATATCCCGGTAAAGCTGCATCGGTCCAATACGGAAGTCCGATTATATTTTTTTGACTGCCAGTAATTTTTGAAACCGTCTGACTAAGGCAAGTCAAGATAGATTGATACCTGCCCGAGTCCAATGGCGGAAATGGATGTTCCTCATCTCCCAAAATTGCTTTTATTTCAAAATCTGCTTTTCCGTCATTTACTTTTCCGGCCTCTTCTGTAATCTCATTTAATACTTGTACAATATCCTCGTCCGGAACAAGCCGCCGGTCTATTTGCACCCTGCAAAATTCAGGAACAATCGTAGGTCTTGTTCCTCCGTCAATTAGTCCCACATTAATAGATGCTGTCCCCAGAAGTTTATGCTGTTTTCTATCCTTTAATTTTGGAATCAAATCCTCTACAATATATTGTATAAAATGATTGGCATCATAGATTGCATTATGCCCTTCCTCTGGCACACTTCCATGTGCGGTTTTCCCTCTAAAATCCACCTGTATCCATGTAACGCCCTTATGTGCGATGCCTAATTGAAGTTCTGTAGGTTCACCAACAATTGTCAAATCTGCATAATACCCATTCTCAATCTCTTTTCTCATACCATAAGAACCGCTCTCTTCATCTGACACTGCAAGAAATCGGACTTTTCCACAGATTTCCGCCTTCTCTTCAAACAAACGTTTCATGACCAGCGACATCGCTGCAAGAATCCCCCGCACATCAACTGCACCACGACCATATAATCTGCCATTTTCCACTTTCCCCTCAAATGGGTTTTGCATTTCATACGGCGGAACCGTATCTAAATGCGTACACAATACGACTGTCGGCCCTATCTGCTCTCCCTCATATTCGCAGACCACGTTATATCTTCCATCATAATCCAACAGTTGTGCCGGCAGTCCCATGCTGCGTAACTCTTTATATAAAGTTTCCGCCATCTTCGTTTCTTTTTCCACAAGTTCAGAATACCCTGGAACCGCAATAAAACGTTTTGTCAGCTCCACTAGTTCTTTATTCACACTTCCCACCTTCTTTGACAAAATCTTCTATCTTTTGATACATCACTTGCAGCATTTGGTAATATTCTTTATATACGGAATACAAATACTTATATTTTTCTGTTCTGTTCATATCCGGAACTACTGTCTCAACAACACGTATTGCTTCTGCAGATATTTTCTCAAAATTCAATTCCTGTCTGTCACCAGCTACTGCTATCAAAGCAGCGCCTAACGTAGATGCATCAGATTCTTCCAATATATGAATCTTTTTCCCTATGATATCTGTTAAAACGCGAATCCATGCTTTTACATGTGTACCACCGCCACTCAAATATATGGTAGTTATCTCTCCTGCCATTTCACTCATTAATTCCACACTCTCTTTGATATTATAGGAAACACCCTCCATAACAGCCTGAAATACTGATTTATCATTTGTTGTCGTAGACATTCCTACAAGTGATGCACGATCTGTTGGACAAAAATAGGGAGATCCGCTTCCGGTTAAAAATGGAAGAAATACAACTCCATCACTCCCTGGTTTCTCTGAAATACTTTTCCCCGCAAGCAGACTCATTTTATTCAAATCTTCTTTCGACAGTTTTTCTTTTCCAGAAAGCATCCGATAACACCAATTTAAGGCTAATCCTCCTGAAAAAACAGAGCCCATCGCATATCTCTTTCCTTTCACTACACTGGGATGAAATGTCACTTTTCCATATCCGACATCCATATGATCCGATATGTTCATACATGCTTGCCCCGACGTGCTAAGTGCGATTGCCAATATTCCTTCTTTAAAGCTTCCCGTTCCTATTTGACTGCACGCCATATCTGCACCGCCACAATAAACAGATACTTCCGATGGTAAATTACATTCCTTGGCTATGTCCGGTAAAACAGATCCCACATAATCTGTTGCCTGCACTATTTTCGGAAAAATATCACTTCGGATTCCCAATTCTGTAATAAAATCCTCATCCCATGTTCCGCTTTTTTCATCAAATAAAAGTGTATTTCCCGCATCTGTTGTATCCGTATTCAAAATTCCAGTCAGTACATAACGAAGGTAATCTTTTGCCATTACGACCGTTTTTGTTTGCTTATATTTCTCCGGCTCATTTTGTATAAACCAGAGTATTTTAGGTGCGACAAAACAAGCCAAAGGTTTGTTGTTTGTTCGTGTTTTAAACTTGTCTTCATACCCCTTTATCAAAGATTCAGCCTGCTTTTCACAACGTGCATCGCCAACTGTCATACATGGGTAGAGGGGTTGATTTTTATCATCCAAAAATACCGGAGAACTCATGTGTCCCGATAATGCCAGTGCTTTTATGCGCTCTTTTCCCACAGCAGATACACACTCTCGCACCGTTTCAAACATAGGTTGAACCCATCCTGCCGGTTCTTGCTCCATCCATCCTTCCTTTGGAGAATTTGTCACATGCATTCGCGATGCTACATATAACTTTTTTCCTTTTTCATTAATTGCCATACATTTGATGCTTGTTGTCCCACAATCTATTCCAAGATATATTTGATTCATATAACCTTCTCCTGTTTTTCTCAACTTATGCCTATGTTATAAACCATTCCTATCTTAATCTTTTCCATCGTATATTTCTGATTACAGACTGCTGATCTTTGTCTGATATTTTTTAATATATCGTTGATTCATTTCCGCTCCGCCTTCAATATTTCCACTCACAAAAAATTCTCTTTCTATACCTAATTTTTCTTCTTCTTCTGACAACTGTGAAATCAACATATTCCATATCAATGCTCCTGATATCGTAGAGCCAGGTGCAATCCGATTATTATTCACTTTAACAAGTGCATCTCCATATGGAACATGCGTATCGATAATATAATCGGCAAAATCAACAAGATATTTGCCAGAAGAATGTCTGCTTCTTTCTTTGTTCACATACTCTTTTGAAGAAAAAACTACTACTACAGCTCCCCTTTCATGTGCACGTATTGCAATTTCTATCGGACATCCATTAATTCCTGAATTTGAAAAAATAAAAATCATATCTTCCTTCTGTATATTTATTCTTTCAAATACAAGTTTTCCATACTCTTCCATTTTTTCCAAATGAGAACTTTTTACCGCTCCATCATGAAGCATGAGCGCTGTATCAAAAATCGGAGTTACTGGAACCAACCCTCCTGCTCTGTAAAAAGCTTCTTCGACTAAAATATGAGAATGTCCACACCCAAATAAATATATCTGTTTTTTATTTTTTAACGTAACTGCCATTTTATTAGCAACCGTTTCAATTGCTTTTGATTCGTCATTTAGAATTTGTGTTTCAATCACTTTTATTTCTTCTAAATATTGTTCATATCTTTTCATAGCTACACCTCTGTTATATAAAATTACTGCTACTCCTTAATCGCCCCTGCTATTAATCCACCAATAAAATATTTTCCTACAAAGGCAAAAATTACAATAATTGGAAGCATTGCAAGCGTTGCTGATGCTGTAATCTGTCCCCATTGAACCGTATAAGAACTGGTAATCGCTTTCAAAACAATTGGAAGCGTCTTATACTCATCCGAAATAACTAAAATAGATGCAAATGTAAATTCTGTCCACGCAGAAATCAACCCATATACAGCTACTGTTGCAATCCCCGGTTTCAGCAGTGGAATATGTATCTTCAACAAAATCCCCATTTTACTTAACCCATCGAGTGCTGCCGATTCATCCAATGATTTCGGAACAGATGCAAAGAATCCATTCATCAACCACACGCAGAACGGCGCTGCAAACGTCACATTCATAATAATCAATGCTGCATATGAATCAACCAAATGAATTTTCGCCATAATGTCATACACCGGTACAACAAGCAATATGCCTGGGAAAATATACGCCAGCAATATTACTTTATTTAAAAATGCTTTTCCCTTAAACTCAAATCTATACAATCCATAACTTGCCAAAATAACAATTACGAGTAAAATAACAACTGTTCCGGCTGTAACAATCAAACTTGATTTCAATCCTGATACAAATGTCGGTGTGCTCAACAACTGTTGATAATGTGCCAATGTACTTTTAACAGGCCACAAATCTGGATGTACAATTGTGTCACTTGTTTTAAAAGATGAAATCACAATCCAGTAAAAGGGAAATAAAATAATGAAAGCAAGAAATACAGCAAAAATCTTACCGATAAAAGGAACTCTTCCCCTCTTTCTAATTTTTCTTTTCATATCTATTTCCCCTCCTATTCATCCGCTGATGGTTTTGAAATTTTAGCCAGTACACTTGCCAAAATCAATAACAATATTGCTGTCACAATAGACACTGCTGATGAACGACCTATCTGATAATTTTTAAATGCTTCTCTGTAAATATAAATCGGAACCGTTGTTGTTAAATTTAACGGACCGCCTTCTGTCGTAATAAAGATTGTATCAAAAATGTTGAAACACCAGAGTGTACCAATCACAACTAACGCAAATGTGATCTTAGAAAGCCCCGGCATTGTAATATATCGAAACCTCTGCCATGCAGATGCTCCATCTACTTCTGCACTTTCATATAATGTCTCTGGAATTGTGGCAAGTCCAGACAATAATATAATGGTTGTAAATGGAAACCAATGCCATACATTAATAATAATCAACGTCCACATTGCTTTAGACTCACCAAAAAAGTTGATTCCCTCCGTAATCAGGTTCATTTTCTGAAGCAGATCATTTAATATTCCATAAGAACTGTTAAATATCCACTGCCACATAATAGAAACAACAATTGTCGGAATAATCCAGGGAACAATACTCCATGTCTTTGCTACTCTACGAAACCTTCCATGTCCGTTCAATAATAAAGCAGTACCAAATCCTAAAATCGTTTGTAGCACCGTACATCCAACTAGCCATTGAATACTTTTCAGCCAAGCTGTCCAATAGTTGCGATCTGTCAAAACGCTCTTATAATTTTCCAGTCCTATAAATTCGCCTTTAATACCTACATAAGTAGTATTTCTCAAACTGTCAATAAATACATTCACGACTGGAATAAAAACAGTTACCAACAACCATACCATCAATGGTGCAACCAATACATAAGGAAGCCATATCTGTTTTTTCTTTGCTTTCATCTTCATCGTGCCCTCTCTCTTTCTCTTATAATCAGAAGGGCCATTGATAGAAACCTACATTTGACAGCCCTTGTGATTATTTCTTTTCATTCCTTATTTAGAAACAGCCTCTTCCATTGCACTTTGCCCCCATTGAGCAGCTTCCTCTGCTGTCTTTCCATTTACTGTTATCTGCTGTAAAGTCTGTGCAATTAAGTTCGGACCAGTAATAGAACCTATTTTTCTACAAATACCATCGGTAAATCCAAAAAGCTCTCCTGTCTCAGCGGATGCCAAAAGCCCCTCTACTTCTTCCGGATATTTCTGAAGAACTTCGTTTGACAGCCAGCTGCTATACTCTCCACCAGTTTCTGTCACAGGAAGGAACAATCCAGGCTCTGCATTTAATAATTCTCCGTATGCTTCCTCACTTAACATGAAATCAAAAAAGGCTTTTGCCGCTTCTCTTTTTGCTTCATCATCAGATAAAAGCATAAATCCATTTGAATAGTAAATGCTAGTAGACGTACACGACTCATTCAATACTGGAATTGGAACGCAGCACAAATTTTCTGCACCAACACCTGATTCAGATTCAAACGTTGACAAATACTGCCCTTTTTCAATCGCCATTGCAATGGTCCCCTGATTTAACAATGCCTGCGGTTCGCCCCAAGCATAGGTGTCACAATCACTCGGCGCATACTGGAGTAGCTCTTGATATAGTTTCAATGCCGCTACAGTTCCTTCATTATTAAATGTCACTTTATTTTCCCCATTTACAACATCTTTTCCTCCTGCTGATGCAATCAAAGAATAGAGTACCTGGTCTGTTGCCATTGACAACGATGCCGGAAGTGCAATTCCATATTTACTATTCTCTTTATCTGTCAGTGCTTTTGCACACTCCAACAATTCTTCAAATGTTGTTGGCGCACTTAGTCCAGCAGCATCAAACATATCTTTTCTATACCATAATACCTGTGCCATTCCAAATGCAGGTACTGCATATATACCATCTTCATACGTGTATGGTGTCAAAGAACTCTGTAAAAAACTATACTTTTCATCTAAGTCACTAATTACATCGCTTAAATCCTGCACAACCCCCATATCATAAATAACAGAACAAAAATCTGGTATTGCCTGCAAAATATCCGGACCATTTCCTGCCTGTATTGCAGATGGAACCTTTGTGTATGCATCGTCCCACGATTGTACAGCAACCGAAACTTCAACTTCAGACTGACTTTCATTAAACTTATCAATAACTTCTTGAAAAGCTTGTACCCGTGCATCTGTTTCTTCCATATGCCATAATGTAAGTTTTACCTTTCCATCTTCTCCTGCTCTTCCTTTATCCGATGAATTTCCTCCACAGCCAGTTATGAGGCCAGCAATCATGGTTACTGCTAACATTGCACTAATTATTCTTTTTTTCATACCTCTTTCTCCTCCTTACCAAGATGTAATCGTAGTATTTATCCCAATCATATATGCAAATAGCAATCCTTATCATGAATCGTACTGCTATTTGATATACAATTACTGTGTTGTAAGTACCGCTGAAAATATATATTTGTCCGCACGATAGACTGACTCAACATACTCAATCGGTTCTTCTTCTATGTTATAAGAAATACGTTTCAAATAAAACATTGGTTTTCCTAAGGGTACTTCCATCTGCATATTAATTTCTTCGGTTGCACTTGATACTTCTATTGTCTCCTTAGCCAACCCCAATTCAACATTACATTTCTCCTTCAAAATCTGATATAAAGATTCTCTCTCAAAATCATGATTCATAATTTCTTGATATCTTTTGTTCTTATTGTTTATATATGCATCTTCCAATGCTACAATATCATCATTGATCATCCTTAGACGTTTTAGATTTATGACACTATCTTTCTCTGTAATCATTAATTTTTTTGCAATATCTGCAGAAGGATGTCCTTCTTTAAAATTCAGAACTTTACTATGTGTTTCTCGTCCAGGGCTTTTATTATCTCCAGTAAAACCAGTCAATGTAAATAAAGATTGTGTGATTTTAGGTTCCGCAATAAATGTTCCTACTCCTTTTTTCCTAATCACAAGACCTTCATTTGCCAACAAATCTATCGCTTTTTTTACAGTCATATGACTTACTCCAAGTTCTTCACAATAAACCCTATCCGATGGCAGCATATCTCCTGATTTTAATGTTTCATCCTTGATATTTTTCTTAATTTCATTTGCTACTTGTAAATAGACAGGTACTGTACTCTCTGTATTAATCCTCATAATTCTTATCCTTTCTTAATTCTCTGATATATGATTTCTTTACTATAATTTTATACCTGTCCATTATAACAATTCTGAGTTTATATGTCTAGATTTCTAGCTAACTACTTATCTGCTTATCCACTTGTCTTTATAGCTAGCTATCTAGCTATGTCGCATTTCAATAGTACTTCTTTTTGTTTATTTTGTCAACATATTTAAAATTAACTCTCTATTTTTGTAATATTCTTATAAATATCTCTTTATTTTTTTGGTAGATATAGAAAAAATCTAGATATCATTTGACATCCAGACTCTATTCTTCCATATTCATTTACGATGTATACAACTCAAATCATATTTCCTTCTATTAGGATCGTTCAGACTCTCTGCCAGCGCCCAGACGCCCCGCAAGGCAACACCAATCCGGTATTTTTCACCGGCAGCCCGATTTCCTGTGACTCCACATGTCCGCCCCATGCTTTCAGCTCGGGAGTTTGACACATTGAAATACAAAAAAGTACCTCAAATGGAAGAATCATTATGATAATGCCTGTCAGGATAATTGCCTGTCCCATACGAATCATCTGTCTGTCTTTCAGTTTCATGGCAATAAATCCATTGATTCCACGACCAATCGTAATACCAATGCAAAACATACCCTCAAAGGAGGCTGCCGTTCTGGCATCTACACCTTTTGCCAGATTCAAATAGCTGCTTGCCCATAGCATGGTTGTCTGTTCTACGGAACAATAGCAAAAGAAACAGACCATGATTGCCTTTGCACCCGGAATTGCAAGAATTTCTTTCAGCGAAAGTACCTTTTCACTTGTGGTTTCTTCCGATAATGTGTTTTGTTTTTTCCATTTCGGTAGACTAAATATTAGAACTGCTGTAAGCACAATCTGCAATACAGAAATAATTCCATACCCTGTATTCCATGTGGTGCCACCACTAAGTACAGCACCCATAATGTATGGTCCCAGTGTTGCACCAATTCCCCACATACAATGCAGCCAGCTCATATGTTTGCTGGCATAATGCAGTGCAACGTAGTTATTTAAAGAAGCGTCTACACTGCCAGCACCAAGACCATAAGGAATTGCCCACAAGCACAATAAAATGAAGCTATGGCTGATAGAAAATCCCCACAGAGCCAATGCTGTGATTCCAACACTTACAGCCGTTACCTTACCCGTTCCAAATTTCCTTGTAAGGCGGTCACTTTTTAAGCTGGAAATGATGGTTCCCAATGCTATAATCATGGAAATTATCCCCGCATAGGACACCGGGACCTGAAATTCAGGATACATATTCGGCCATGCCGCACCAAGCAAGGCATCCGGAAGACCAAGGCTGATAAATGAAAGATAAATAATTCCTAATAAAAAGCTCATTTTTCATTCTCCTAATTTTTATTATATGCTATAATTATATAGTCGTAAAAATGGGATTTCAATTTTAAAACCGTCAGATACTATAACAAAACAGACAAATCAGAAGAAAGATTATGGCTTTACAAAAATGTGGTTTAAACAGAAATAATAAAAATAAAGAACTTCAGCCGCATGGCTCACTGGAATTTCCTTGTGCGGGTTATGAATCAACACATACAAATGCTCTCTGTGATTTTATTCCCTGGCACTGGCATGAAGAATTTGAAGTCGTTCACATCGTCGAAGGCAGTATGAAACTACAGGTATTATCCGAAACATTCACTATTCATGAAGGAGAAATCGCTGTTATAAATGCGAATGCGTTACATTGTGCATCTGGAAATCCTTATTGTAAACTTCAATCTCTTGTTTTTTCTCCACTTTTAATCACCGGTAATGTCAATTCTGCCTTTGCTTCCAGATATATTCTGCCTTTGATCTCGTGTACACGCTTCTCAGGTATTGTGTTAAAAAACAAAAAGGCATCTGCATCAAACTGTTTTTCTATCGCATTTGAGGCATTAAAAAATGATGCCTTTGCATATGAATTTACTGTCCGTGAACAGCTTGGTCATATTATGCTGGCTACATACTCCGAATTGGAACCTCAACAAACCGAGTCTTGTATTCATCAAAATATAAATTCTGTTCGTGTAGCTGCAATCTTATCTTTTATAGAACAACATTATCCGGAAAATATTACCCTTTCTAATGTTGCTGAAATTGTAAATGTCAGTGAAAGAGAAACCCTTCGTTGTTTCAAAAAAATCACAGGAGAATCTCCTATCCAATATCTGTTAAAATACAGATTGATCCGAAGTGCATCTGTACTAACGGAATACCCGGATAAAAACATTTCTATTGTGGCAGAGGAATGTGGTTTTGATTCGCCCGCATACTATACAAAAAAATTCAAAGAATTTTATCTGTGTAGCCCAAGAGAATACAGGCAAGTTCATCAAGCTGTATTTTAAACATATAAAAAATTGAGAAAACGACAGTTTACATCATCGTTTTCTCAATATCCTATTTATTCCCTAATAATGTCCCCGTTCTTTCACATAACATCTGATTCCGATATAAACCATATATCAAATACGCATTATCAAGATATTCGTCCAGTTTTCTTCTTTTAATCAGTCGCTTACTTCCATTGCCTGCCATTCATGACCGCAAGCACCTCTCCACCATACTTTTTTATTTGAACC
>ENA-OPVG01001260-OPVG01001260.1-human-gut-metagenome-genome-assembly--contig:-NODE-1260-length-18969-cov-2.490377_pt1 | contig 18969 bp, 19 predicted proteins | sample MGYA00241093_ERZ501975 | MGnify/ENA primary metagenome ERZ501975 (study PRJEB25962, sample SAMEA2042993) | human gut metagenome | biome: human gut; feature: human-associated habitat; material: faeces... | reverse complement strand
CCGCCGCAATGCGTGCAAGTGCCTTTTGTCTGTTTCCTTTAGTTACTCCAGCTACTTTACTTTCGATAGCCTTACCTTTTATCAGCTCCCAAGCCTTTTTAAAGGCGGCGGAAAGTGTTAAGCCCATTTTCTTCAACCTGTTTGCCATAGTTGCAACTATGCGGCGGATTGTGTGAATGTTCTTCATTGTGTTTCGCTCCTTTCGTTTTTTTGTGTAGTCAACCTTGACTATGGTTATATTATACTATAATATCGACAATATAGCAATATACAAAATATACAATATTGTCGACAACATATTATACAAATTGTATATTGACGACAATGTAATATTGAGTTATAATAGAATTGCAATTAAGCGATTAATTGTAGGTGATAAAGAAATTTATGTGACCTTGATATATTGGAGCGGCGGCGGCTCTGTTTCGGAAGGGAAATATTATGAGTGAAACAACGATACAACTCGTATTGATTTTGCTTATTGTATGGATATTAAAGAAATAACCGCCCTACTGACATAAGGCGGTTATTTGGGTAGAAATTGAATTTCTACAAAAAAATAATAAAATCTTATTAATGCAGAAACGGACTGTTTACCGCTCCTTTTATATCTAAACTATACCACATATAAACAACAAAGTCAAGTAGAAATAGGTGAAAATATGACAGTTTCAAAGGCTCAACAAAAAGCAACCGCAAAATATGTAAAGAATAACTATGACCGCATAGAAATAAAGGTGAGTAAAGGGAAAAAAACCGTTATAGAAACCGCCGCAAAAGAACAAAATGAAAGTGTAAACACATATATAAAAAAAGCTATACAATCAAGATATACGGCTGATACTGGCGATAATATCGAATTATAGCATAAAAGCCGCCTTGTGCGGTGGAATACTCAACCTTTCCGCCGCCGCAAGCGGCTTTTTCTTTTACATATATTTAAAACGCGCAAAAACACATTTAAAAATCATTCAAATATCAAGCAATATAGGTACTTACCTTTTTAATAAAAACGTCTTTTATACGCAATTATGTGCTAATTCGCACATAAAACATATATAAACCGTTATATTATACACATATAACAATAAAAAAGTTAAAATAAAACGCTCATTTTCTCAATCTCATTTCTTGCGTGTTCATCTGTTGTATGTGCGTACCTGTTAAGGGTGGTTTGAATGTCTGCGTGTCCTAACAAGGTGCTTAAAGTCTTTATATCCATACCGCTTTCAACCGCTCTTGTAGCGAATGTATGCCGCAATGCGTGAAAATTCACACCGTCAAGCTTTCCCGCCGCCGTAAAGCCTTTAAATATCTTCTGTATCTGTCTTGGCTCAACATATCCGCCCAGCTCATTACATACAACATAACACTTTTTATCATACGCACTGCCAGCAAGCAACTTTTCAGCCGTAATATTTTTATAATGTTTCTTCAATTCCGAAATTAAAGCCATTTGCATAGGTATCACCCTATCAGATTTACGGCTTTTTGGCGGTGTAATTTTTATTTCTGTACCTTTTCCGTCTTTCTTTTGTACTCTCATAAGGGTTTTATTTACCGTTATAACTCCTCTTTCAAAATCAATGTCATTCCACGTTAAAGCAGAGATTTCACCCTCTCTCATACCAGTACATAAGGCAATAAATACAATAACTTTAAAGCGACTGTCAGAAGTTTTGACATACTCCAGTAATCGCCGTTGTTCCTCTCTTGTCAATACACGCATTTCCTTTTTTTCAGCCTTTGGAAGTGCAATATATTCCGCTGGATTGCGGTGTATTATATCACTTATAATAGCTTGCTTAAATGCCGTTACTAACATTGTTTTCATATTCTTTAAAGTTTTCACACTTAAAGGCTTTTTTGTTCTTGGGTTAATTTCCGCCGCCTTTTTATTAAAAAAGTCTTGCAACATATCAAGGCTTAATATTTGTAAACTAAGTCCACCTATTGCTGGTGTTATATGGTTTTCTATTATCCCCTTGTAACTGATGTATGTTGATTGTGTTAAGCTGGTGTCTTTATACGTTTTAAGCCACCTATCAAGCCATTGTGCAACTGTTATCTTTGTAGGCTCAATAAATGTATTTGCATTAATTTCATTTTGAACTTTTACAAGTCGTTCCTCTACTTCTTCGTATGTCTTGGCATATATTTCACCGTATGTCATACGTCCGTTTTTGTCTATTCCCTTTTCATAACGTCCTCGCCAGTATTCATACTTACCCTTATGGCATTTCGATATATTTAAGCCTTTTCTCGGCATTTAAAACACCACCTTTTTTATATTCCGTCAAAAAACACAGTTAAATTATTTTCATACTTCAATTTTAATTTGTGTGCTATATCATTTATACACCGTTCTATCTCAAAATCACGCAATTTTGAAACATCTTCTTTGTACATAGGCAATAACTTACTTAATATCGCTTTTTGTTGTTCTTTATCCATAGTTAAAATATCTTTTATTTTACTATCCGCTATATCTTCTTGAACTTCTTTTATATCTTTATCTTTGTCATTTATTAAATTCACAAGCATTTTAAAAGAACTCATTACGACAATAGTATTTATAATATCCGCCGCCGTATTATTTTTTTCTTTTGAGGATTTTTCTAATATCGTTAATGAAAAATCATTCAAACCTGTAACCTTGCTTATATCTATATTTTCTTTATCTTTTGCGTTTATTAAGCCAAGCAAATAATCAGTTGAAACACCAAAATATTTTGAAACCGAGATAATAAAATCACTATCTGGTTTTCTTTGCTCATTTTCATAAAACGAAATAGACATACTTGACACGTTTAAAATCTTTGCCAATTCTTGTTGAGTTAGTCCCTCTGTCGTTCTTAACTCCTTTAGCCTTTTGCCAATCATAGATAAACCGCTCCTAAATTTAAGTTATAAGTATATAATACATAAAAAAATATAAATAGTCAATAACAAGATAAAACAAATGTTATTATTTACATTAAAACATAACTTTTGTATTGACAACATAATAAAATGTGATATAATGTATTATAATAATAGTTTATTATTTTTTTTATTAAACAAAAGATATTACAAAGGAAGTGAAAACAATGCAAGAACAAGTTATTAAAGCCAAAACAAATTACACCAGTGCGAATGATTTACCACTCTGTTTGAAAGTTTCAGACGTTGCAGCGGTTATGAGTATCAGTCCTGTTACTGCATATAACCTTGTAAAGTCAGAGGGTTTCCCTCGAATAAAATTAGGTAGACGCATAGTAATACCGAAAGATGCTTTCTTTAACTGGTTACATAACCAAACACAAACAACACTATAACAAAAAGGACTTGCGGCGGCGGAAATGTTGAATATGCCGCCGCACTATATTTAAGATTGGAGCGATTTAAAATGAGAAATTCAAGACCAACACCAGCATATTACGCAATTATTCCAGCACCAGTGAGATATGATAACACGCTGACTGACAAAGCAAAGATATTATACGGTGAACTTACCACTTGTTCAAATATTTACGGATATTGCACTGTTGACAATAAATATCTTTCCGAAGTATGCGAAATAAGTAACAGACGTGTAGAACAGTGTTTAAACCTCTTAGAAACAAAGGGATATATAGCGATTGACACCACCGAAAGCCAAAGACAACTTTATTTGTTGGTGGCTTAGTATAATAACATACCATTCTAAAGGGAGTAATTTAAAATGAATACAAACAATAATAAACCGAATAACTTTTCAGTTGTTCCAGCGGCGGTATTACTTAATGATACAATAACAGACAAAGCAAAAATACTGTATAGTGAAATATCTGCTTTGTGCAACAAAAAAGGTTGTTGCTGGGCAACTAATGATTATTTTGAAAAATTATACGAATGTTCAAAGATTACTGTTATTAGGGCAATTAACGCTTTAAAAGAAAATGGCTATATAAAAGTTATCCGAAAGAATAGACAACGAATAATACAGTTAGCCGCCCTAAAAGAAAAAGGCTCTACATTTTCGGTTATTCCAGCGGCGGTGAGATATGATAACACGCTGACTGACAAAGCAAAGATATTATACGGCACTATAACCGCATATTGTGATAAAAAAGGGTATTGCTGGGCAACTAATAAAGATTTTGCGGAGCAATATAAATGCACAATACAATATATCATCAAATTAATAAAATCACTTGAAAATAATAATCATATAAAAGTTGAACGTACAAGCAATAGTCGAAAGATATATATTAACAACTTAGATAAGCGGAAGAAAACTTCCGCTTACAGTGAAAAAAATGTCATAGGGGGAATAAACAATTTGTTCTTTCAGACTAAACAAAAAGAAACCCATAATAATATAAAGAATAACATAAATAATAATAATGGTTTTGCCAACGTCAAAACGGTGTGTTCTTTTGATGAAAAAATTAAAATTTACGACATCATCGAAAAAATCATAGACTTGTATTTTGACATTTACGAAGAATACAAACTCAACCGACACCCAGCGTTGACCGCTGAAAATAAACTAAAGGTACAAACAAAGCTAAGTGCTTTTATTGATGAATACGATTGGTGTGATGATTTTGACCGTAACTTAAAACTCTGGGAAAATATGATAATTGCCTTTTTCAACAATGTTAAATCAGACGGCAATATTAATCTTTTTTCAGAAGAAAGCATTTTGCAATTTCGTTATCTTGAAATCAGCGGCAACCGTTTAGACTACTAAACACGCTTTTAATACCACTATTGCAAAGCCAGCGGCGGTAAGGGGTTTTCAAGGGCGGAAGTTTTCTTCCACCGAAAACGTCTTTAAACACTGTCTACAAAATCAAATGTTTTCCGATACATCAAAATTACATACAAACCACCGCTTGAAAACGTGTATTTTATCCACAAATATAAAATATATGTTTTCATAGACACATTACAACTAAAGGGAGTTAATTAATATGATATTTGCATATACAAGAATATCCACAACAAAGAAAACGCAAAAGCACGACCGACAACAACTTACAATACAGACTTACGCAGACGAAAACAACTTTATTGTAAATGAATGGATAAGCGAAACCATAAGCGGCACAGTGGCGGCGGAAAACCGTCCTTTATACGGTAATATGTTCAAGCACTTTAAAAGCGGTGATATATTAATAATCACTGATATAGACAGAATAGGACGTTCCGCAGATGATGTTATAAGCGAATTAAAAAAGTTAAAGTCTATCGGTGTAAGAGTAGTTGCTCTTGATGTTCCCTATATGAACGACTGGAACAACACCAATAACGACAGTATGTACAATATGATAATTGATATAGTCATAACCTTAAAGGCTCATATGGCACAACAAGAACGCGAAAAGATAGTAACAAGAATTAATCAAGGACTTGCGGCGGCAAAGGAAAAAGGACATAGCTTAGGCAGACCGAAAGCAGATGTACCGACAGACTTCATCAGAGAATACAATAAATTGATAAATGGCGAATACGGAAGTATGTCAAAAGTGCAATTTGCAAAAATGCTTGATATGGGGCGAAGTACAGTATATAAATATATCACTATGCTAAACGATAAAGCCACATCACAAACATTTTAAAACACAAAAAACACCTTAAAAATACACCTTAGAAAAAATCCTTAGAGGGGAAATTTTAGGGGAAATTTAAGAAAAAAAGATAAAACAAAAACCAGTGTACTTGCCACAAACGGCTTAAACACTGGTTTTTTTAATGGTTGCGGAGACTGGACTTGAACCAGCGACCTTCGGGTTATGAGCCCGACGAGCTACCAACTGCTCTACCCCGCGATATTTAACTTAGCGCCTCTCTCAGAGTGCTATAATAGTATAGCACACCCTAACTTATTTGTCAAGTGTTTTTTTATAATTTTTACATTTTTATTTTTTAAACCTCAATACTATTGTTTTTATCCGTGATTTAGTATATAATGTAAGTATTATTTCAAAGGAGCGATGATTAATTTGGAGCGTTTTCTTTCAAATTTGCGTGTACGTCTTGAAGAACGTATTTCGCCGAATATGATGCGTGTAATACGTCCGTTTATGACGGTGCAATTTGTTATATTTATGCTTTTGGGCATTGTGAATACTGCCGTATCGGTCGGCACAGCCACATTACTTGACATTCTTCACAATGCGTTTCTTGCACCGGACAACCCACTGCGATTAATCGCCGAACACTCACGTTCCAACTTTATATTCGGATATATAGTCAGCATAATAACATCATTCTTTTTAAACTGTCACTTTACGTTTCACCAACGGCCGACACTTAAAAAGTTTCTCAAATTTCCGATAAGCTATATACCGAATTTCATATTTCAATACCTAATGGTATTCATTTTTACGGCTTTAAACTTAAATTCAACGCTTGCATACATTTGTGCGGCGATACTCGGCACACCGCTTACGTTTGCGGCAATGAAACTGATGGTATTCAGCCGAAGAAAATCAACTACTTGAGGTGATATAAATGCTTTCACACATATATTCCTGCGGACTTTCGGGTATAGACGGATTTTCCGTATGCGTAGAAACGGATATTTCAAACGGTTTACCCGCATTTGATATAGTAGGCTTACCCGACACCGCCGTTAAAGAGGCAAAAGAACGCATACGTTCTGCCATTAAAAACACAGGCTTTCGTTTTCCCGCAAAGCACATTGTCATAAACCTTGCCCCTGCCTCCAAGCGTAAAGAGGGTTCGGGATACGATTTACCTATGGCACTTTCTATTATATGCGCTACGGAGCAGATTTATGCACCGGACTTAAGCAAATGTGCGTTTTTCGGCGAACTTTCGCTTGACGGCACCGTACAACCGATAAACGGTATACTTCCTATGGTTATTTCGGCGTACAAAAGCGGTTTTACCGATATGTTTGTACCAACCGAAAACTCGGACGAGGCAGCAGTCATTGAAGGTGTAAACATATATCCCGTATCATCTTTGAAAGCATTATGCGACCATTTTTGTGACATACAGAAAATTAATGTACATAAAATTGACCTTACCAATTATTTTGCGTCAAGTGCTTCAAATGTACTTGATTTTTGCGACGTAAAAGGTCAGGAGAACGTCAAGCGTGCGCTTGAAATTGCCGCCGCCGGCAATCACAACGTACTTCTTATAGGCAGTCCCGGAACAGGTAAAACAATGCTCGCACAACGTATGCCGAGCATACTTCCCGACCTTTCGTTTGACGAAGCTTTGGAAGTCACAAAAATACATTCAATCGCCGGACTTTTACCGAAAGACCAACCGCTTATTTTAAACAGACCTTTCAGAAGTCCGCACCACACGATTTCATCTGCAGGTTTGTCGGGCGGAGGTTCAACTCCAAAACCGGGTGAGCTTTCCCTCGCCCACAACGGCATACTTTTCCTTGATGAATTACCTGAATTCAGACGTGATTCGCTTGAAGTTTTGCGTCAGCCGTTAGAGGACGGAAACGTCACAATTTCAAGAGTAAACGCAACTCTCACCTACCCTTGCAACATTATGCTTATAGCAAGTATGAACCCTTGCAAATGCGGTTATTTCGGTGACAGTCGCAGACAATGTACCTGTACTCCGACACAGGTTAACCGTTACCGCAGTCGAATATCAGGTCCGTTGCTTGACAGAATTGACATTCAAGTTGAAGTATCGAATGTTGATTATGAAGATTTAAGCTCGACCGAAAACAGTGAAACAAGTGCCGAAATAAAAAAACGCGTAAACAAAACACGCAAACTGCAACTTGAAAGATACAAAGATTACAATATCTACTCAAATTCACAGCTTGACGCAGGTATGCTTAAAAAATTCTGTCCGCTCGGCGAAGAAGAAAATGCAATTTTACGTGCCGCATTCGACAATCTCGGTTTAAGTGCCAGAGCACACAGCCGTATTTTGAAAGTCGCTCGTACCATTGCCGACCTTGAAGGCTCGGAAAACATAAAAAGTGAACACATAGCTGAGGCAATACAATACAGAAGTCTTGACCGCAAATATTTTGAATAGCCAAAACTCAATAAATGATTAATCGTTCACTGTGCCGGAATGTCAGCAAATTATCCGGAACGTGCATAATATTATTTTTATTATAATTTACAACTATAAAAAAATGACAGGCAAGCCTATCTTCGATATATGGCTTGCCTGTACACTTTTATCTATACGCTGACGCAGTAAACCCTAATTGTTTACTGCGTTTTTTATTGTTCTTCAGGATATTTCAGTCCCCACTCATTACGAATATCGGTCATAATTTCCATAACGTCTTTTGTATATTCCCTAAGCATACAACCGCTTCGCTTTGAAATCTCCTCCTCCATATCCTCCATTTCATACTGCAACGCTCTTTCGGTTTCACCCTCACAGATTTCTTTTCGCTCGCCTGTTTCGGTGCAGACAATCGTCGCCTTACACGCTCTAGGATATTCCATAATCTCGATATATCCCTTATCACCGCATATAACACATCTTTTCGGTTGTTTTGTATGAAGCGACAATGAAATAACCGTCATTTGTCCCTCTTTGTTCGTCATAACAATTCCCGACATTTCATCAACACCGCTCGGTGCAAATTTTACCGTTGAAATTACATTGTCTGGCTTTGACTTCAAAAAACATCTTGCAAGCGAAATTGCGTAAACACCTATATCAAGCATTGCTCCGCCTGCCAAATTCATATTAAAAAATCTGTTTTTCATATCATAGTCCTTGTAACTTCCGAAAGTCGCCTGTATCATACTCACGTCACCGATTTCGCCGTTCGCAACAAGTTTCATAAGTTTTTTGTATAGCGGCATATGATAAATCGTCATTGCCTCGGCAAGTACAAGATTTTTCCCGTCAGCCTTTTTCAAAGCCTTTTCCAATTCAACGCTGTTTAATGTTATCGACTTTTCACACAAAATATGCTTTCCGTTTTCAAGTGCTTTCATAATAAAATCAATATGCGTGTTATGCGGTGACGTTATATAAATAACGTCCACATTGTCGTCATAAAACATATCGTTCAAATCGTCATACACCTTTTCAATGCCGTATTTATCAGCAAAATCAACGGCTTTGCTGTGCGTTCTGTTGCCTACAGCGTAAAGTTTGCACCCCACACCTTGCATTGCCTGCGCCATCTGATTTGCCACAACTCCCGTACCAAGCACCGCCCAATTTAATTTATCCATTATATACTCCTTTCTCAGTGTGGCATTGCCGCATAGCTTTTATCAATCGTGATTACACAGTAATATGTAGGATATTTTTCCTTTACCATATCATTTATCGCTTTCTTGACTTCCTTGTCGGTCATATCCATATTATGCGGAACAACGCAGTCAAATATTACATTTGTATGCGTAATACCATACACTATACGCAAGTCATGAATTGTCAGACGTTCGTCAATCTCTTTTACCTTTTCACCAATCCAAATTCTAAGGTCGTTCACTGTATTGTCCTTTGTCGAAATCGGGTCAAAATGCACAATCATATGAAGTCCTTCATCATTCATAAAATCACGCTCAATATTATCTATGACGTCATGATTTTTCATAGCATCACCTTCCGCCGCCATTTCAACATGCACACTTGCAAACTGTCTGCCGGGTCCGTAGTCGTGTACCATTAAGTCGTGAGTACCCAAAACACCTGGATAGCTTAAAATCTTTTGACGAATTTCTTCAACCTGTTCGTCCTCCGGTGCTTTTCCGAGCATAGGGTCAAGCGTGTCTTTTACAAGTCCGAAACCGCTGTACAAAATAAATACCGCCACACCAAGACCCATCCAGCCGTCAAGCTCAAAGCCGATAAAATGCGATAATATCGCCGCAACCAACACTGCGCCTGTCGTTATAACATCATTACGGCTGTCTGCCGCCGTTGCTATAAGCGTGTTTGAGTTAATCATTTTACCTGTTTTCGTATTAAACAATGCCATCCACGTTTTAAGCAAAATCGAAAACGCAAGCACACCGACAGTAACCCAACTGAATTCAACCGCTGACGGATGAAGTACCTTATCCAAACTGCTTTTGAACAGTTCAACGCCGATTACCATAATAAGTACGGCAACCATAAGTCCCGACAGATATTCATATCGTCCGTGACCGTAAGGGTGTTCTTCATCTGCCGGACGGCTTGCAAGTTTAAAACCAAGCAGACTGATTATGCTTGATGATGCATCAGATAGGTTGTTTACCGCGTCGGCAGTGATAGAAACAGACGCCGACAGTGTTCCGACAATTAGTTTGCTTATGAACAGTATCGCATTGCACACTATTCCGACTATGCTTGAAAATTTACCGTATGCCGTACGCACATCGGAATTTTGCGTGTTTTCATAGTCTTTTATAAATCTTTTTATAAGTAGTTTTGTCATCTATGTCACCCAACCTTTATAACATAATTATTCTCTTTCAATACGTCAAGTGCCTTTTGAAAAAATTCGTTCTTTATAAGTATATAATCAGTGTTGTATGTTGATACCGCAAAAATCGGTATTTTTGCATTTGCTAAAATGTCCGCAGCTCTCGCAAGTATTCCCGTGAGTGAAAAATCAAGTATACCATCGATTCTGAACGCTCTCCAACCGCTGTCACATACAATCGTATTTTTCGGAACAAACTCGCTTGAGCATACAAGCGATAATTCCTCATCAGTCTTGCCGACAAAGCAAAACTCGTCATTAAAGTTCACTTCCGTAACATCATTTATCTTGCATACCGCAAATTCTTTGTCTATTACCTTTATATCCATTTTTATCCCCTCAATTATTGTTTCTAATCAGTATAGCACATTTTGTTGCCAACTGCAACAAAAAAAAGAGTCAAAGGCTCTTTTTTGATTTTCTGTGTTTTTTTATATGAATAATCTCAATAAAATATTTATACTGTCTGAACAAAATCAATCCGATTACATACACACCGCCCATAATTGCCAATTTAATAACGGCATTTATTGTTATACCAACGATATTTGTTGCGTCAATAGTAGCGTAACGCGTCAAAAAACCCGCAATGCAAACCATAACCGCAATACACACGTCCGGAATAAAACTTTTCAGAAATTTCAAAAAGCTAAATCCAAACGTCATTTTTATAAGCATAAAATATGAAATCATAAAATTAATATTATATGAAATCATTGCATTTCTTGCGACTGTGCTAATATCGCCGAAAACAATTCCGAGTACAATACCTATCAGAGTAGTCGACGACGACAAAACGCCCGTTATAAAAAGATTTTTCGTGTTGCCAAGGCTTTGGAATATCGCACCGGAGCTTGAATTTACCACCTGTGCCCAAACCGAAAGACTAAGCATCGCAAGGCAAGGAATTGCCGCCGCCCAATGCTCACCGAACATCATACAGATAATCTCATATGACGCAAAATACATATACGCACCGACAAACAATCCGAGCAATGAAAGTATCTTGACAATCTTCATATAATTCTCATATATATACGCCTTATCGTCCTGATACTCCGACAAAATCGGGTGTATAACAGGTGTTATGACGTGCGTCAAATTTTGTTCGGGATAAAGTGCAAGTTTATATGCCTTGTCGTAATATCCAAGCTGTGTATCGCCCATAAACTTCGCCACAAGCAAATTATCGGCATTTCTTGCAAAGTAGTTAAACACGTTAAACGCAAACTGATATGACGAAAACGAAAAAATCTTCTTCACACTGCCGAAATCACATTTAATTCTAAGTTTTATCCTTGTACTGCTGTAATTCCATATAAAATTGACCATAACCTGTATAATAGACTGTGCGGCAAGTGCGTAATATTTCAGTCCGAGTTTTGCCAATACAATCGCTATACCGCTGCTTACAACAGTTGTGGTAATCATACGAAGTCCGATACGCACGAACTTTTTTTCTTTCATTAAAAGTGCGTTCGGCACCATATTCATTGTCGAAAAAAACAAAGACACCGAAAGCAAGCACCCTATCGGTATGTACACGCTGTTGCCGTAAAATTTAGACAACGGCACAGAAAAAATCGCAAAAATTATTGAAAGCCCTACCGCAACATATAAATTAAAAGTGAATATATTCGACACATCATAGTCGCTAAGCTCCTTATTCTGAATAACGGCAGTGCCTATCCCCATATTCGCAAGCACCGAAAAAAACGTGGTAAAAACGGTCATTACACCGATTACCCCGTAATCCTCCGGTAAAAGTATTCGCGCCAAAACAGCACTGAAACCAAGCTGCAATATAACACAGCTATAATTTGCGGCAGCATTGATAAACGCCGCCTTTTTGATTGATATATTTTTAACATTGTTTTTTATCATCCATGTTTCAACTCCCTGTATATAATATATACACTAAAATTCAACTTGTCAAACATATTTTTTCTGACAAAAAAAGACAGATGAAACGTTTTGAATTTCATCTGTCTTTTTATCAGTCCATAGTTACAGTAGGCGGAATTTGTCCGCTGTAAACAGGTACGTCAAACGATAATGTTGCGTCTGTGAATGACGAGAATATCTTTTCAATGCTTACCGCCTGCTTAACTGCCCAGCCAATATCCGTTGCATATTGGTGAGTACCCGGATTTTCAGGGTTCCAAAGCATTTTATAAAGTGTGTTCTGTCTGCCATCCGGACTGTTCACATAGTTTTCGCTTATCCACTTTGCACCGCCCTTAATAGCCGCCTCTACACTCGTCCAGCCTTGACTGTATGCTCTCTGTGAACCGTTTCCGACAGGGTTTGCGTCATATGCACCGATACCGAACAAGTTATAAACGGTTGTGCCGTTGACCTCAACACCGGTTGCAAGCTGTGAAGTACCGTTTCCGGACTCAAGGCAAGCATGTGCAACAAGGTAAACTTCGCTGACGTTATATTCTTTAGCCGCCTCAATGAATGCCGCTCCCATTCCTTTCATTACACCCTTATCGGCAAGATAATTATTAAGCGTTTCTTCGCTGACATTATTCGGTTTTGAAAGGTCAAGGAACTGATATTTATATGCGTCCGTATAGAAACTGTTCGGATTCATATATTCCGCTGTTTCGGACTCTGTCGCATATGACATTCCGCCGTTTCTCCAAATTTTCGGTGGTGGGTTCAAGCCCATCTGTATTCTTATAATCTGTGGGAATGATATGTCATATGACGTGTATGTTACAGTTCCCTCCGTATCCAAATCAGAAACTTCATCATTCAAATTGAATGGGTCTTTTGCGTCCGATTCGGTTACGTTGACAGTAAACGTCTGTTTCTTTCCGTTAGTCGTTTCAACCGTTATATTCGCCGTACCAACGCTGACACCGCGTATTCTGCCCGCTTGACTTACTGTCGCTATCTTTGTATCATCACTCGACCATTTAAGCGTTTTGTTTCGTACGTTTGACGGTGAAACGGTTACTATCGCGTTAACACTGTCGCCGACTTTTATCGTCATTGCGTCAGTATTTTTTACGGATAAAGTCTGTACGTCAACGTATGAATTTACGACATTTACAAAGCACTTCGCCTCAAAGCCTCCGTCCTCCATTGTTGCCGTTATCTCCGTCATACCGACACCGACAGGCTTTACTCTGCCGTTTTCGTCCACACGTGCAATCTTTGTATTTTTAGATTTCCATGTTATGTTTTGGTTCGTTGCGTTTTTCGGGAATATTTCTGTCTGTAAAAGTCTGCCCTCACCGCCTGTATAAAGCGTTATTGTGCTTGTCGGCATAAATATACCCGTTACAGGCTGTCTTACCGACAAAGTGGCGGTTGCACTCTTTTTTTGACTGTACAACATTGCCGTCAATGTCGCTTTACCGGGATTTTGTGCCGTTATATTACCGCCGCTGTCAATCTTTGCGATATTGTCATCAGACGATTTCCAAGTAATTTTTTTATCGGGTAAATTTATCGGATAAACCTTTGCTTTTATTTTTGCCTCTGCCGTACCGCCGTTTAGGTCAACAGCACCGTCGTCCCAGCTTAATTTTATCGCAACATTGGTTTTGTCGCTGTGGTCGAACGTGTAATAATTCTGCAAAACCATCGCATATCCGACAGAATCGTCACCCTCTTGAAGATAGTCGGAATTTACGGAATTTTTTATCATAACGCCCAAAAGCACACCGAGTACCGCCACTCCGACAGCAACTGAAATCAATGCCTTCAGCCTGTGTGCCTTTGCATACTCCCAAATTGTCTTTCTGAATTTCGGAAATTTAACGTATGCAAAATTTGAAAACTTTTTGCTCTTGCACAAAAGTTTCCAAAACTTCTTAAACACTCCGCCTACCGCATCCCAGCCTGTTTTAATACCTTTAAATATCTTGCTGAGCCACGAAAACGGACTTTTATTATTCGGTTGTATATTTCCTGTTAATTTAGTTTCCATACCGAATTCAATCCTTAATAAAAAATGGTATTGTTTCTACAATACCATTTAATTTTATGACTGCACAGTAAAAAAGTCAATACATATGCACCATTGTTAAAAAAATGTTTACTTTTTAAACCTATTTACAATATATTGGTTTGCCATATCTTCAAGAGTGTCCTCCAAGCCGCCAAGACCTTTGAAGTAGGGATTTTTTCTCTTTATTGCGTTTGTCAGAATGTAATCGCAAAGTGCAGGGTTTTTAGGCAAAAGCGGTCCGTGCAAATATGTTGCGACAACGTTTTTATACACAACACCCTCAACACCGGATTTTTCATCGTTTCCGTAACCGTAAACAACTCTGCCGAGCGGTGTGTGATTACCGATGTAAGTTCTTCCGCCGTGATTTTCAAAACCGACAATTTTTTGATTTAGAAAGTCATTTTCAAGTACGATATTTCCGATAAGACGTTTTTTGCCTTGTTCGGTGTAAATATTAAGTATATCAAGCCCTTCGATTGTTTCGTTTTCAAGCTTGTAATACTTACCCAAAAGCTGATAACCGCCGCACACTGCGACAAGTACACCGTTATCTTCAACATAATTTCTTATTTCGTTCTTGTGTTCCAAAAGTCTGTGGCAAACAATTTTCTGTTCTCTGTCCGAGCCGCCGCCTATGAACACAATATCAACGTCCGACAAATCAAATCCGCTGTCCTCACAGGTATATGTCACAACCTCCGCGTCAATACCGCGCCACATAAGTCGTTTTCGCATACATTCGATATTTCCTCTGTCACCGTATAAATTCAAAAGGTCGGGATAAAGATGAAGTATTTTGATTTTCATTATGCCTCACCTCCGAGCTTTTTAAGTACCGCCTCTGTCGAATAAAGTGCGGTATAATTCACAAGTACATAGACAACTTCGCTGTCCGTTTCAAGACATTTTGTAATTGCGTCCGCCATATCCTGCGTCATACGGTCAACCTTTATATCCGAATACTTAAATCTAAGACTTATATCGTAAACTCTGATACCTGTTGTTGTAAGCGTGTTCAGATTTTCGTCCGCAATTTTATCAAAGTCCACGTCCCACAGCCACGACACGTCACGACCGTCATTAGCCTTGTCATTGATTGCGATTATAACGTCTTTCTTACGCTTGTCCGTATTTACCGTTGCAATGGCTTGGTTAAATCCAGCGGGATTTTTTGAAAGGCTTAGTATAACGGGCTTGTTGAATTTGTATTCCTGCATTCTGCCGATTTGCGGTTTGTAGCCTGTCAAAAGTTTTGCGAAATCATCCGTTTTTTCTCCCAAAACATTTAGTGCACCGTATACGGCAATAAGGTTATATATATTGTAAAAACCTTTGTAATTTATCACCATCGGCTGATTGTTTATCGTAAACTTCATTGGTGTGTCGAGCGATACATTCTTGACTTCAAAATCAATCTCAGGTCGCTTGAAACCGCACGACGGGCAATAAAAATCGCCGAGCTGACTGTAATGATAGTAATTGTACTTCTGTTCCTCACCGCATACAGGACAGAAACGTCCTTCCTTTGTATCGTCAAGCTGCGGAAGTACCTTTTCGGATATTCCGTAATAATATGCCTTGACGTTTTCCTCTCTGCCAAACTGTACGCATAGAGGGTCATCACCGTTTAAAACAAGTTTTAAATTCGGTACTTTCTTTATTGCACGTTTGATAATATCAGATGTAATGTCAATTTCGCCGTATCTGTCAAGCTGGTCACGGAATAAGTTTGTGATAACCATAACATCGGGCTTCACATAGTCAAACACTATCGGTGTGTATGCCTCATCAATTTCAAGGCACGCATAGTCCGCTTTTAATTTGCCGAATATACTCATTTCCTGTAAAACGGTGGTTGCAATACCGCTAAGCATATTTGCACCGAGTTTGTTGCAAATAACCTTGTATCCCTTTGCTTCAAGTGCCGACGCCATAAGATTGTTTGTCGTTGTTTTTCCGTTTGTGCCGCAAGTTACGATTATGCCCTTTGACACGCATTTCTCCAAGCCTTTTACAAGGTCGGGACATATTTTAAGTGCATACGCACCCGGTGAAGAAGATGATTTTTTACCTACTATTTTTCCGACTATGGTAAGGAGCTTTCCGAGCCATATCGCAAGAAGTTTTCTCATTACAGTTATTCCTTTCAACTAATATAATATATGATTATACTACACTTTCTTCCCTTTTGCAACTTTCTCTTTAAAGTAATGAGGTTTTTATGTTCTTACTTTACTTTTTTTCGTGAATGTGTTATTATTGACACGAAATAAACATTAACACATCGAAAGAATGACGTAATTATGACAGACTTTATAACGCAGATTGATTTTAATATTTTAAACGCAATTCAAAGCATACGCAATCCGTTTCTTGATACAATTATGCCACTTATAACGTTTTTAGGCAGCGGCGGCATTGTATGGGCTGTAACTGCACTTATAATGCTTTGTTTCAAAAAATCACGAAAAACAGGTATTGTAATAATAGTTTCACTGCTTTTGGGATTATTCCTTTCTACAATGGGGCTTAAAAATGTAATTGCACGTGAACGTCCATATAACACCGAAGGAGCGTTGCTTACAGTTGAAAATCTGCTGATAGGCGCGCCGTCGGGAAGATTTTCGTTTCCATCCGGTCACGCAATATCTTCATTTTCCGCCGCAACGGTTATTTTGCTGTACAGCAAAAAATCAGCCATACCGGCAATTATTCTTGCGGCTTTGATATGCTTTACAAGGCTGTATCTGTATGTACATTTTCCGTCCGATGTTATTTGCGGTGCGTTGTTCGGAATATTGCTCGCGTTCTTGTCAAACTTCTTAGTCAATAAAATATGGGAGAAAATCAATGAAAGAAAATTATCAAATAATTCTAAACAAAACGATTGACGAAATTCAAAAAAACAATACCGTTCCGTCACTTCTTCTGCACAGCTGTTGTGCGCCTTGTTCAAGCTATGTACTTGAATATTTGTCGGAATATTTTGATATAACTATTTTCTATTACAATCCGAATATTTCACCCGAAGAAGAATTTTATAAGCGTGTCAATGAGCAAAAGCGTCTTATAAATGAAATGCCTTTAAAGAGAAAAGTAAAGTTTATCGAGGGCAAATATGACTGCGAAAAATTTTATTCGATTGCAAAAGGGCTTGAAAATCTCAAAGAGGGCGGCGAGCGTTGCTTTAAATGTTACCGACTTCGCCTTGAAGAAACAGCAAAAACCGCCCAAAAGGACGGTTTTGATTACTTCACTACCACGCTTTCGATAAGTCCGCATAAAAATGCTCAGGTGCTTAACCAAATCGGTCTTGAACTTGAAGAAAGCTACAGTGTTAAATATCTATGCTCCGATTTCAAAAAGAAAAACGGTTATAAGCGTTCTTGTGAACTTTCGGAAATATACGGTCTTTATCGTCAGAATTACTGCGGTTGTATTTATTCAAAGCTTGAGGCTGACGAACGTGAAAGAGCTAAAAATAATAACGAACAGCCGCTATCTGTGCAATAAATTCACGCACGCAAGATACAGGCAAAAGCGTTATCGGTGTAGACGCACCTATATGTGTTGCGTCTATGCCGTTTATTTTTGCCATCAATTCCGAACGCAAAACGTGAAATTCGTTTGTGACAAATACGGCTTGTCCCTCGTCCATTACCAACTTTGAATATTCAAAATTTTCATATGTGCTTGTGGAGTTGTCCTCTTTTATAATTCTGTCTTCTCTTATTCCGTGATTTAAAAGGTAGTTTTCCATTGCCTGTGCCTCTGAAATTGTTTCGCCTTTGCCCTGTCCGCCGCTGACTATTGCTATTGCATTTCCGTTTTTGTTCATATATTCAGCCGCTTTTTCAAGTCGTCTTTCAAGTGCCAAAGACGGTGTATCGCCTTTCAGTCCCGCACCAAGCACGATTATATAATCTTCTCTGTATGTCGCATTGTCACTTTTTCCGACAACGCATATAATTCCAGAATAAATCACAAGTACAATCATTCCGAACGTAAACAAACCTTTTATAAATTTCAAAAAGCCTTTTGTTTTGAACGCGTCGTAAAACGTACTCCATAATATAAACATAATACCTATCGCAACGGTAAATGCCTCACCCACACCCATTGATGTGGTTGACGCAAAATAAAGTCCGTCCGCCGAAAAAAGCAATCCCAATATAAATAATATTACTCGCATATACTGTCTCCTTATATTATTGAATATTCCATACATTCATAATGTAGCTTCGTGCCGATGTCTACACCCAACGGCAACAGTGCCATTGCTATGAATAATTCTTCCTCACTTTCAATATCCGTACGCTTTAGGTACGCATATTCCCCCTCAATTCTTGATACAATATAATCCTTCGGTTCCATATTCGACCTCCATATTTGCTTTTATACTCATATAATACATTAACTATTATATCATTGTCAATATTTTTTTATTTTTTTGAAAAAAAGTGTTGACAAAAGCATTTTTATGTGCTATTATATTATCTGTCGTCAGACGTAAAACATAATATGCGTGATTAGCTCAGTTGGTAGAGCACCTGACTCTTAATCAGGGTGTCCA
>ENA-OPVG01001257-OPVG01001257.1-human-gut-metagenome-genome-assembly--contig:-NODE-1257-length-18999-cov-2.225507_pt1 | contig 18999 bp, 23 predicted proteins | sample MGYA00241093_ERZ501975 | MGnify/ENA primary metagenome ERZ501975 (study PRJEB25962, sample SAMEA2042993) | human gut metagenome | biome: human gut; feature: human-associated habitat; material: faeces... | reverse complement strand
TACTCCCGCCGCCATGTCCGACAGCGTGAATTCTTTTCCGTCCGGAAGTGCCTCCCACCAGGCGGAAATTTTGCACATTAATGTTCCCTGTTTTTCCGTAGATTTTCTTCTTGGGTGCAATTTTGATGGGATATAACGGTAATCATTTTTGTTTGCAGGATCACTCCCGAAATATTCCATAACCCGGCGCATCAATTTTTCGTAAAAATCCTCATCAGCTAAATCATATTCTCCCTGTTTTCTGCCTCTTAACGCCCATATTACGGTAATATCATATTTTCCAGCATCTGCCGGATTATCACACCAATTTCTAATTCTTAACCGATTAATTTCCTGAATAACGTCTGCCATTGCAGTTCTCAAGGTGACATCCTCGATCACGTCCGCAAAATCGGAACGATCGGCGCCAAATGCGAATATCAGCTGCAGTTGACGTGCGCGATAGCTCTCATCCATGGATTTCAGATTTTCTAAAAATTGATGATCGCGACAACAAATCTGGCCGAGTACTGTGGTCTGCTTGAGGCGCAAAACCGATATTTTACACAACAGCGAGCAATCTTTGTACAAATTAGAGCCTGTACAATAACTGCTCCCGTAGGTAGCGTATGGATACCCTGAGATTGGTCCGTACATTCCGGACTGCGGATTATGTAATATTGGATACCTCTCACGCCCCTCCGGAACATATCCATCCGGCCATGCTAATCCGCATTCTGCCGCATTTTTTCCAGCTACTTTGAATCCAGAAATCATAATTTTTCTAGGATTCAAATTTTGAGGTCCGTATGTTTCGAGAAGAAAATCCGAAACCCTCTCATATAATCTGTCAATGTTACGTCCATCCTGCAGGAATGTTTTGCTCATTTTTTCGTCCAGCTGCACAAATCCTACATGAGTCTGAGGCTTGCTATATTGGCGGATCTCAAAAATATCTTTGTTGTCATACATCGGATTGACTTCGCCGGTTCCGTCGAACAAATAACAGGGTATTTTATCGTATGGTAAATATTTGACGTTGTACCGGAAAACGTGTATTTTTATCTGTCCTGTCAAATCTCCTTCCTTGTCGTCACCGTAGTTCGACGCCTGAATGAATACCACATTGTCGCTCCGGAATACATTCAAAAACTGTTCTGCAGTAATGGACCGATCACGAACATGTTCACTGTTGCTGTACATGTTATCTCTGTTATTCCGGATTATTTTTTCCAATTCCGGCAGTGCAAAACAGTTCTCAGCATTGTCTAAACAGGTTTTTACCATTTCTCTCAATCCTGCTCTAACGCCGCCGATTGGCAGCAGTTCTATTAATTCCAACAGCTCTCCCAGAGTATTCAAGATAGTTTCCGGACGTGTTTTTTCCGACATATTCTCCATGTTTTTCTGGATTTTCTGTAATCCGGAAAACAGTCTATTTTCGGAAACGGAACGTAAATCTTTTTTTACTGATTTAATATCATCTCTAATATCAGTAATGATCGGCAGGATTTCCAACCATTTTTCTCTCCAAATTTTCTCTGATTTTGCGACTCTCTCCTCTCGCCCGAGGTATAGGTCAATGTGCATCTGTCCTTCCGGAGCCGGTCCGTTTTTTGGAGTCGGTAATTTGATTCTGTTGATTCTGTCAATCTCTGTTAACAGGTCAGAAATCAATTTATCGGCGTATTTTTCCGCCTTTTTAGCAGTCTCTCCGATGTTATCCTCCCACTCTCTATCAGGTCTGATACTCTCTCTGAGCACGCCGGAGAACTGTTTGACATCGCTGTAATAGCACATATGCTCATCGACATCCTGGAATGCCTCATCGCAGATCAGAACGTCCTTAACCGACTGCTGTCCCATAATGTACGTTGTACAGGCATTTTTGCGGACGTCATCGTTAACCATCAAATAGCGCTGTGTTGAGAGAGCCACGAGAGAGGAGAGCATGACACTCCTCCATTCTCCGGCTGTGACACTGTCGCCGTCAGACAGCCAGGCTATATTTTTTTCAACCTGAGCCCACTCAATTCCGCCGATAGATTTAATAGCGTCCTCTATATCATCATGTAATCTCTGGTTATTATCCGTCATCATCACCAGCGACAGCATCCTTTCAGCCGCCATAACCGCAAGGCCCTTGAGAAGAGAACTCTTACCTCCCCCACAAGGAACGCCAGCTACAACAATTTTCCCGCTATCAGCGTCTTTTTTCTCGGTAATCGCCTCGTAGAGATTTTTGATAGCCTGCAGCCGTTCCTGGCTCCACAGCTGCATATATCCCGGTAAAATTCCGGTCCTCAAGGCCGCCTCAAATGATGGTGCTGTTTTTCTTTTCTGTTTTTTCTCATTTTTCTTCATTATGTTCACCTACTATTTTTCTCAATTAAATGGTATTTCCTCATCCATTCCAGCCGGCACACTCATAAAATCCGGCGTCTGAGGCTGCCCGTACTGCTGCTGTCCATAACCGCCTCCGCGAGGAGCATATCCGTTATTATTCTGAGCGTATCCACCGCCTGCCTGCTGCCTCTGACCGTTGCCATAGCCGCCCTGAGGCTGCTGCTGTCCATTTTGATTCTGTGGATTTTCCATGTTAGGATTACGGCTCAAAAATTTTACAGAATTTACCATCACATTAACTCCTGTCTGTCTCTGTCCATTTTTATCCTGATAATTCACAATCTGAACAGATCCTACGGCAATGATGCTCATTCCAACAGCCCCGTATTTTGCCACATAATCAGCAACCTGGCCAAATGAGAGACAGTGAAAATAATCCACATGCTCTTTGTCGTACTGGCGATCACACGCAATATTAAATGTTGTCATCATTTTTCCGTTCTGGGTCTGTTTTGTTTCCGGATCCTGGGCCAGACGCCCTTCGATTACAATATTATTCATTTTTAAAATCTCCTTTTTTCTGTCAAAATAAAATTTGCGAGTTATTTTTGAACACGAATAAATGTTCTCTATTTTAATATGTGTGACGAAACGAAAAACAGCAATTTTCATTTTTGTCATTTACGGGTTTTTCGTATAGATGGGAATTTTCTGAGAGAATTCTCAGATTAGAGGTTCGTTAGAATAATAGAAAATAAAAAAAACGGATAGTATCAGAATCCAAAATCTCAATTTCTCCAGAGTCATTTCATTTTGCAATTTCCGGAGAATTACAGAGTTATTCTGTATCATTTCTCAATCTGGAAAATGATCGGAATAATTCCGTATTATTCCAAATATGGAAATTGCTGAAATACTAGATTGTTCAGGATCCAGTATTCCTGTGACTCAAGATTTTTAAAGATTTTTCCTGCATCTTTCCGCTATCTCTTGATAATAGCGGCGATGACTGATTCTGATACTATCCGTTATAAGATTTTTCTTGATAAAAAGATAGTATATATAAAGTTCCTTCTAAGTATAAAATAAAATTAAAATTGTTTGAACATTGTATTCGAATTTCAAGGTGCGATCTGATTAATCAAAAATCAGATATCGATGATTTCTACCGGAACGTCATACAGTTCCGCGTATTTTTTAATCTGCTCCATTTTAGGAGAGATCTTGCCTGTCTCGTGCGCGTTGACTGTTGCAGGAGACATTTTTAAAATTCCAGCGACCTCTTTTTGTGTCAATTTTGCGTTGACTCTGCAGGCTGCTAAACTCCATTTTCTTTCGGTCATTTCTATTCCTCCTCAAAAAATGGGCTACTAGGTTAACTGGTTACATAAGTTTCCGTCTAAGATAATAATAAAATAATTTTTATAAACTTTTGAGGTTTTTTGTACCTCTCTCGTTTATGTATATATAATAGCATATTTGTCTTTGCCCGTCAATACTATTTTTACAATTTTTTGTATTTTTTTTACAATTCCGCTCTATGAAATCCTGCCTCTGGAATTTCCATAGTATACGGTTCTATGATCTGGAGAGGTTCCAGATATTCCGCGTCTACATTTTTTCCGTAATTAACAACACGGATTGCCTGCAGACAAAATTTATTTCCGGATTTTGTAGATGTCCCTCTACCATAACACATAATAAAATCCTCAGGTTTGATTGATCTGGCAGCCTCCTCGGCCAGAGATCCAGTAACAAATACTTGATAGCTGCCACGCTCTCCAGGAATTAACATGGAGATTTCGGCAATTTTGGAACCGTTTTGAAATTTTTTACATGTTGGTATCATCTCTGCGTAACCTGCCAGCATACAAAAATTGTAGGCTGGTAATGTCATTGTAGTCATAAAAATCTCATTCTTTCTATATAAATACAGTTTTAAAAAAATTAATCAAAAATGTAGGCGTAACCGGTAGTTCCGCTTTTACCAGATTGCCCCCACCGAAACTGATATTTTGCAGAATCACCGTTTAAATTCCAATTCAGGGTATCCTTCAGGTCCGGCAAATCATTAAAACTCTTCACTCCTCTCTCCAAGATCTGCTCCGGACTCCAATGGACATCAGCGCGTAGATCCAGAATGGAGCGGGTTTCGCAAAATTTGGAATTCTTTGGACTAAAAATTTCTACAAGAAATTTCGCATTTCCAACCGATTTCTTCCTCATTCATCTCCACACTCCATCCGGTCAACCATTATTACAAGGTCCACTTTTTCTTCCGCCCTCCAGACGCGATCGTGAAGTCCGCGCGCGGTGCACAGATTATTTAAAATTTCTGTAATCTCCGCCTCTGCTTCTACTGGATTTTTCCTGGACAGCTGTACCAAATCCGCAGCGAGCCATTCATTTTCCATTTTTATAATGTTTCTCGCAAATCTCTGTCTGTTCATAATTACCCCATTTCTCCGGGGCCGAAGCCCCGGTATGAAACTTAACATACTTCGTAGATTGTTCCGTCGTCGTCAATGTACAAGGTAACTTCCGGAGCATCCTCTATATCAATATACAGTACTACAACACGCGCTTCTTCGTTAAAGCCAATCTGTTTATATTCTGCGTCCCCACTCTCTATATAATTAGTTCCATGGAGAGACAAATTGTACCAGGTGCAAATCTCATCCCAGTCAATTACCTCATCGTCATCATCCAGCTCATCGTAGTCAACGTAATCTTCGTACTTGCTGCCGATCACCATCGTCTGCAGTTCTTCCAACGCCTCTGTTGGGGTGTAGATCTTATGCACGTTAGTTACAATGCCGTCCTTTGTGCAGATCTCATACCGCCAGTCCTCTCCATCTTCATTTTCCAGATAGACGTACTGCTCGCTGTCTCTTTCTCCAACCGTTACTACAGCAATGTCTTCCGGATTGTCCGGATTAACACCTGTATAACGGATCTCATCCCATTTCTCATCCTCTGTCACGCCCGTGTAGGTGTAACCCAGTTCCTCCAGGATTTTAACCGGTTCAAAAACCATTCCTTCCAGTGTTCTTACAGAATCCATGGTTGCTAATGCGTTTGTTTTTGTCATGTTTTTTTCTCCTTTCTGTGGGCCGGAGGGAAGTCCCTCCGGGATAATAACTAAAAAGATTTCCAATAGATAATATCACGAACAAGACCGCTCACTCTTTTATCCATTTCGTCGTAACTACAACTTTCGTCTTTACCAAATGGATGAAAAAGATTATAGTCTTCATATTCTTTGGTCTCAGGATTAAATTTTCCGCCGTCAAGCCAATTACACAAATTACCATTACAATCAACAGCTACCTTATCAAGCTCCATCTGCTGCCACACAAGTTTTTCTATATAACTGTTAAGCCGTTCGCCACTTGGGAGCTTGTAATTACCGTATTTTTTACTTGCTCTCCAACAGCTTCTAAGTCTTATAATTTTTATAAAATCTTTTCTTGCTATCATAGGTTTTCCTTTCTCCGGGGCCGAAGCCCCGGTACAGATTAAATTGTTTTTTTATGCGATTTCTTTTTTATCTGCAAGAGCTACCTGCATACGTTTCAGGCTATTTCTAATAGCCGTCAGGTTTGTGACCTCTCCGTCTCTGGTATAAGTTCCGTATGCATATACATTCCGGCAGCTACAGCTAACATCGTACCTGGCGGTATAAGTGCGTCCGCCTTCGGTCCACGCTACCTCTCTATAAGTATTTTCGCGTTCCATATAGCGTCTGCTGGATGCGTATTTCGGCGGAGTCCAGAGGTACGCACTGCGAAACCTTTCAGCTGTTTCTACAATACCTGCCACTATTGCTACAACATTACTGTCATAGTTGTCTGCTAATTTTTCTGTTTTTCTCATAATCAAGTTCTCCTTTTCTTTTTCGCTGGGTCTTTTTCGGATAACAAAAAAAACGGCAGAATGATAACGTATACTCTGTCGGTGGCTCATACTGTGTACTATATAGACATAATATGCCTATAGTTGTACTACGAGCTCTGACTATCAGAGTCTCCACGCGCATTACGTAGCGCATGCATTTACGTTATCATCCTGCCGTTTTTGACACTTGACGCTATTAATATCCATTTATTCTCTATTTTTTTACATTATATGGATAGTCCGTTATCTTCCACGAGATCAGCGATGATCTTAATTATTAATTTTTAAGGTGCGGTGTTACATTTACTCTCAAGATCTTCCAACTCCTCAAGATTTTCCAATCTGTACATATCCCGTCCACCCTCACGGCCCGACTCCTTACGGGCGGCGATGCTTCTCCTGTATGTTTCTACTCAGATCTTCTTTTCTCAATTCTGTTGTATCTCTTGTTTGTAACTATATAATAGCACCCCATCTCTATAATGTCAATATTTTTTTTACAACTTTTTATATTTTTATTATTCATAATTTGTTAACAGAAATGAGGTTGACTTTTTCGATTTTTCGTGAACCATATTTTTTGACAGAGTTTCTTCCTATTATAATGTAATTTTTTTGTACAAAAAAAAGAAGAGCTGCTGCCCTCCCTCATATAAATCATTCTAGCATTCAATTTTTGTTCTATTTTCCATTCCAAATGTACCCAATGACCCTTATTTTTCGCCAATAGTGCTAAATTAGTGTTAAAATCATCCTCCAAAACCCCGCAAGCCGCATAAATACAGGCTTTCCAGCATTATAGTCACATATTGCCGTGGCATACAAATAGTATTTTTATCATTGTTCTTATAACTCCTTATCTCTTGTCAAATCCTTGTTTTTACTGTATTTGTCAGCTTATATCAAAATTCTCTTTTTCTTATATCTTTTCACAATTCCTTATATTTTCCATGGCGTTTGGTACAAAAATTGGTACATTTTTCTTGAATTTGGAACATCATAATATTTTCCACTTTCTCATGGCATAAATAATGTGCTTTTAAAAATTGACAACTTTTGAAGTCTGCGAATTTGCACGTTTTTCTAGCTGTTTTAATTCTTGCTGTGCATCTTCCAAGCCTAAATGCGTGTACACGTTCAATGTTACACTAATATCTGAATGCCCCATTAAATATTGCAATGTCTTAGCACTTATACCACTTCTAGCCATATTAGAACAATATGTATGTCTGCATATATGCGGTGTAACTGTAGGCATCTGCACTTTGTAAATACTGTTGTACTTCTGGCATATATGCTTGAAATAGTGCGCCCAATGCAATCCAACTGACGGATTCCCGTTTTTATCCAGATATAGGAAACCACTTTTACCATCTATCATTGGTTCTATACGTGGCTTCTCTCGTTCTTTGATTATATTTCTGAAATGTTCTTCGACTTCTTTTGTCATTGGAAGAACTCTCTTTCCTGCACTCGTTTTGGTCGGAACAATGATATATTCCCCCTCTCGTGTCCGCTGTAACTGATTATTGACAGAAAATGTATGCTCGTCAAAATTAATATCATGCACTGTCAGACCACAAAACTCACTGATTCTCAAGCCTGTCTTAAAAAGAATGGATATACCGTCATAATATTTACTGAAATGCCTGTCCTCTTTTACAAAGTTTAAAAATAATCTCTGCTCCCGTGGTTTCAATGCTTCTCTCTGTACACTGTCATTAATCAATACTTTTGCCAGTTCAAAATTAAATGGATTGTAGCCGATTTCTTCATCTTCAAATGCCATTTGAAAAGCCGGACGCAACACGCCACGTATAGAATGTATTGCACTATAGCTTCTTCCGTTCTCCTGTAACTTAATCAAGAAAATCTTTGCATCTGAAAATTTAACCTTATCAATTTGCTTATGTCCGAATTCTTCTTTTTCCAGTATGTTCTGCACCGTTTTATAGCCAGCCTTTGTGTTATGTGTCACGCCCGTTTTAGTCGTTATATAACGCTCTACAAGCTGACATACCGTTATCTCTGTAGGAATTATACCCTTGCATATTTGCACCTGTAATTCTTGCTCTTGCGCCCTCAGAGAGGGTGTTGCTTTCTTTCCTGGCGGTGTTGTGTCTGCATTGGTTAATCTCCAACTCCTTATAATGCGACGTTTTCCCATACTATCTGTGTACCGATATGAATACATCCCGTCTTTCTCTTGATGTTCTCCTGTTTTTAATAGTCTACCTTTATTATCACGTCTCTTTTCGCTCATATTGATTCCTTTCTTTCAAACCGAAAAGAATGTGACATAACATTTGTTTTAGTATGCCATGTCACACTCCAACCTGTCAATGATTTGCGCATACTTTAAATGGCGTCTAGGGAATCTATGAACCTTTCAAACAAAACACGCTTTATTTGAATACGATTTCCGTTATGCAACAGATATTTTGCATTTGGATTATCATGCACCAATCTCCTTAGTTTCGTTTCTCCAATGCGGAAATACTCCGATGCTTCTTCAATAGTCAATGTGTATTGATTCCAATACGGTATACAATTTGTATTTTCCATCCTAATCCTCTTTTCTCCATAGTTAAGCCGATAACTACCAATATTATCGTTATATTTTTTCCATAATTGCTTTTTATTTTCCGTTGTAAACACGAGCATTACCGTGATATGTGTTTACTTTTCCTCTGTTTTCATGCCCTGTAAACCCTATATTTCCGTACCTTTTCACGTATTTTAAAAAGCAAAAACGTTTTGACAACCAATAGATATTTTTGACTTATATGATAGAAAAGCCCCTTATTACCGCCCTTTTATACTTCTCGGACAATATCCCCAAGGAAAACGGGGACTATCTGATTAAGCAATATCTGTACGCTCATATTTTTTTCACATGCTATCCATTCCGTAAATAAAGACGGTACTGTATTGTACAAATTCAAAAGCCTGTCCCTGTTATCACACCACTTCCAGAATTGCTTTATCACATCATTTGATACTAAATCCGCATTTCTAACTTCTTCTTTTGGTGTTGGAATGTGACACGAAAACTGATCACGAGTATTAACTATATTTGTCTTTACATGGGTTGTTATTACCGCTTTACCTAATAACACTTTCTGCAAATCAAGATAATCTTCTGAACTGCAACACTTATAGTAAAAGAACCTGCTGCCACTTCTTATCTCCAAAATAACAATTTCTCTGCCATCTTCACGCACCATAACAGGAAATGCAGAATAACGTCCAGAAAATGCTTTGATATAGTCACGCATTTGTATATTTAAGGATTGCTTCATTGCCATTAAATTGCAAGCACAATTATTCCAATTATCTGCATTTACATGGGCGCAATCATTTCCTGTTCCCATGCCCCGACTTGTTTCTGGAATCCTGCGTATAAAGCCCTCACTACCATAATCTTGATAATACATATATACAAATCTCGATAAATTCATCAGCATATAGCCTTTGCGTCCATGCTTGTAATGAATCTGTATTCTTTGCCGACTTCCTCTATTTGGAGCAGGCACACATACGCTTCTATCAGCTAATACGGAATACAATTCTGCCGTATAATCTTGTATGCTAATGTGTCCGTTTTGATATGTAATAATATATTTTTCTTTGGGATTATTAGGACGGCATATCACATCTACCCATTCTTTCCCACATTCTTGTGGTGCAAACAGATTTTTCTTTCGTAAATCTATTAGATTATTGCTATAGCAAGACGAATCTAACAGATCAATTCTCTTATAGTCTAATTCATCTGTAGAAAGATTATGATAATGTGCATATACATATTTTCTCAACGAAATACTATTTTGACCGTTCTTCTCTTTGAATTTCAACATTCTTCTTTCTTGCCGCTTTTTGTCACAGACCAATGCTCCTGTCATTTCCATTTTTTCAATTATGGACTTTAATAATGCTTCATCATGGTTTATTATTTCCTTATGCTTGCTCTTGACGTGTTCAATGCAATAGCATACTTCATCTTCATACACAGTTTCATATATGATAATTGTGTTATTAGACGTTGTATATATTATATCTGGATTCAATCATCACTCCCCCTTTCCATAATTACAGGAGATACTACGCAAGTATCAATCAATTCTTCCATACAGTCACAACACAAATTTAACTGGATTTTGGAACCATCATATTTTGTTCCATATCCGCAGATACCATTGATGGAAAAATTCTCCTGTCTATCCCATATATCCATTTCCTTACCACATTTATTGCACCGCATCTTCACAATATGTTTTCCCCTTTCATCTTTTGGATAAATTCTCCGATTCTTAAAGCACAATCATCACAAACCTTTATATCCCCTACAGGTGTTTGTAAGCTGTGATAGCTTTCGCTGAATTGGATTTTATAGTGTGTAATTCCACAATTTTCCTTGCATATATCACATGCAATCTCTTGTCCCATTTGCAACCTCCGTATTGTTTTCACTGGCAATCTTCCGAAGAAGAAAAGCAATTTTCAGTTCATAATCCCCTAATAACATGTGTATCAGTAAGTTAGGTCAATTTTTACTGCGTCAAAATTTCCGAGCAATTTTAAAAGTGTCGAAAAGTCCCATAACCACCGCATTATCAACAGTTTTCCCTGACTTTTTCAAATACTATTTTCCCCGTAAATACCGCATTTTAGAAAACCGCCCCAGTGCGTCAAAATTTCCGAGTAGAAAATATATCTTTTATTCTTTAAAGAATAATTTCAAAACATCAACACGCCCTTTATTTGAGCCTACATAGAAAACTTCTGGATTGATACAAATTCTTGCTGTTCCGCTATCCAGTCCAGTATATGTTAATGCACAAAATCTTTGCTTTTTACCGTTGACATCAAATTCCAAATCATCATATATTTTCTTTAATTTACTGATACTGGACGTGTCTTTGTACCCGATGTAATCACAAAAGTCTTTCATTGTTACAAGTTGCACATTATCCAGATCAGCTTCAAACGGATTCTCACAAACAACATTCCATTCTCTGTTAATAAACGGAATCAACTGAAACAAATATCCTAAATAATTGTGATTCTTCCCATTCGCAGATTTATACAATGAACGTACCCCGTTGAAGTAAAACTGCTGATAATCTATTGCTGTTTTACTTTTCAACTTTCCACGCTTAAATATTTCATCGTTCAACCACAATTTACCGGTTTCTTCATCTTCCCGTATATAATAAGCCTTGACACTATTCCAGAATCTTTCACTCGTTCTTTTTGAAACACCTAAGATTTTTGGTAGATCAGACCGTTTAATCTCTTTTTTAGATTTAGCATTCAAAATCAACAGGTTATCATAAGCCGCATATGTACTAAGATATATCAATTTTGTAACTGTTGACGGGGACAAATCCGAAAAATCAAATGTCGTATTAACAAAAATATATCTTTCGCCTTTGCCCCTGTACCTGTTTATCTCATGTTCTTCACGCTCTTTTTTCATTCTGGCTCTGCGCTGTCGTTCATGTACAGAAATTATGACATCTCCACTGTTTATTTCTCCTACTTCTTCCCCTGTTTCGGTGTCAACTATTGCATATTCACCCATTTCTTACATTTTTCCTTTCTTTGTATCGCAATAAATAAAACTAGTATTCTATTTTTCTTGAATATTCAACATGGCATTTATGGTATCACTTGCTTTATATTTTTTTCGGATATCTTCAAGTATCATTTGATGCCGTATTAACTGAATTTTGTCCTCATTACTGGCTCTTCCAGAATAGTATTTAATCCATTTTTCGCTATTGGCATATCTCACACAATCCTTATGTGACCACTGTGGATGTTGCCCACGTACCATTTCTTCATTTTCTTTTAGAAATATTTCTCCATGTTTATCAAAATATCTTTTTTCTTTTTTGAAATGCTCTTCGTTTTCTCCACGTTCTACAATATTAGCCAGTTGGGCAATTATTTTTATAAAGCCGCGAGCCTGTGGTGCTTCTATAGTATTTGCGGTTTTGGCAAGATTCACTAACATTTCTGCTACTTCTGCTTTTTGTCGTTGATATATTCCCTCTTCTCCCAAAAGATGTTTTTCAAAAACTTCATTAATTATTTTTTTGACTCTTAAAACTCCATCTTCTCCAACGTCATCATACCATTCTTTTACAACAGCAATAGCCTCATCATCTGATATACTATATTTAGTCCCGTCCTCCGCAAGATTATTAAAATTATCTACATCCACAGCTCGTACTCGTTCGGAATATCCATTGAGTTTTCTATTTATAAACTTAAACCACTTGACAATAATATCCCCGTCAAGCAAAGTGTCTTTAACAAGCTGTTTGGCAAGCATACAAGCCACGCAATACTCTGCATCTCGATTATGTTCTTTGATTGCATCTATCAAATTTTCACATTCAAGACTAACACCTGTATTGTCTTCCTGTTCAAATTCCATCTGCGAATCTTCTGCATGAAATACACGTCCATAAACAGATACATATGTCGGACACATAATAAGTTCGTCAATTCCATCTTCAAGTCTATAATACTTTCTCACAACACAGTAATGATGTGAATTTTTACTCATGACTTCAATCTTTTTAAACGGCATATATGCTTCAATGTTTTCATTTGCTTCTTCAAGAGATTCTGCTCTTCCTATCGCAAGCGGTATACTACTAATATCATACAAAGCAATTTCCACTAAAGGATACTCCGAAAACACACTTTTATAGATATCATATGCTTTTTCTGGATTGCCCCCACTTTGTCTATGATATATGTCACTACTTATAGAAATTATAATCTTATGATTTCCATATTCTTGATTGTATGTAATATAATCATAATATTCCTTTATCAAGGTTGACGTCTCTTCCGAAATATCACACCCATTGGTAATAAGTCGAAGTTTATGTAATGCAATATTATTTGCTTTCATTTTTTCCAGAAAATATCTCATCCCCTCTAAATTCATAGTTGGTTCACCGCCAGTAAAAAGTAATGTTCCTATCACACAAACGGATTCCAATAATTTATCTATTATTTTAGGAGACATATTAATGTTCTGTGCATCTCCCCTAAGACAATGTGCACACCGTAATTGACATTTTCTAGTTATTTCAACCAGTAAATGATCTATAGCAATCTTTTCTGTTTTAATAAAACTTTCGCTCATAAATGTTCCTCTCTTCTCTGCTATTTTTTATGTAGGTTCATCTATGCAATAAGTCAAAATATCCATATTCGGTTGTCAAGGTACAATGTGTACGCACTTATTTTTCCAACAAAAAAAGCGTACACCTCACGGACGTATAACCTTTACAGATTTACGTCTTTGAAATATACGCTTGCTAACAGCTAAGCTATGATATGCCCGATTCGGGTATATGAATATTTAATTTATGTCTTAATTATAGCAAAAACACGACCATATGTCAAAATTCAAGAACCTATAACACAATACATAAAATATTGACTATCAATGACATATAAAAGTTTACAAAAATTTAACAATTAGGAGTTTTCCAATAACATATCTATTGCCCTGTTTATGAAAGAATTTACTGATTCATTATTGGCTGCTGCCTTTGCCTTAATAATATCCTTTTTACCGCTTTTTACCATTAAACTGATACGATCATACTTTTCTCTATTAAAGTCATTATTATACTTGTATGCGTCTTTTGCATCCTTATATGCCATTTCTGCGCCCTCCTTTTTTCTGGATTTCGTACATGGGAGATGTACCGACTTGTATATAATATATATCAATTCCACGGAACAAAACCAAAACCACCCCGTGTGTATGCACCTCATCATTTTCTATAGTATTTTACCATTTTTGCACAAATTTATCAAGCATATTACTCAATGTACTTTTTCACAAAATTTATATAATATCATTGTACAATTTGACAGTTGACGGTACATTACTCAATGTTCTATAGTTTAGTCACAGCAAACGAAACAACAAATTTTTAGCAAAAGCAAGAAAGGAAATAAAAGTTATGACAACAGCAGAAATTATTGAAAAGATTACCGAGTTGAAAGAACTGGAGGATATGCTCCATGAACTCAATGCAGAAATTGATTCTATTAAAGATTCTCTCAAACATGAATTAAATGAACAGCATTCAGAAGAGCTTATTGCAGGTACGCATATAATCAGATACACAACCGTTATTTCAAACAGATTTAATTCAACAGAATTTAAAAAGGTTATGCCAGAAGTATATAAAGCCTATCTGAAACCTGTTACCTCAAAACGTTTCACCGTTGCGTGAACAGAAAAAAGTCTACACCCCATCGACCAAAACAAAGTGTAGACCTAAGCACAACACTACTACTCAAAGGAGTGAATGCCTATATTGATTATATCGTATTCACTCCATCATATCAAGAGATAAAGGAGAGAATACCATGAAAAACAATGTATACCAGATCGTAACAAATAGAATCATCGAACAGTTAAAACAGGGGGTTATTCCATGGCATAAGCCATGGACAGGTATCAGAACAAAAGCATTCAACAGAATCAGCCGGAAACCCTACAGCTTATTAAATCAGATGCTTCTTAAACATGACGGGGAATACGCCAGTTTTAAACAATGGACTGAATTAGGCGGTAAAATTCGCAAAGGAGAAAAAGCGGAGATAGTCGTATTCTGGAAAATATTGGAGGTTGAAAAGGAAAACAACGACGGTGAACTGGAAAAGAAAACTGTTCCGTATCTTAGATACGTCAGCGTATTCCATATTTCACAGGTGGACGGCGTAAAGCCATTAGAAGAACCTTTCCACGAAGTAGAGCCGATTGCAGATGCCGATAAACTTATACTTGACTATGTTACACGAGAAGCAATCAACTTCAATGAACAAGCAAGTAACGAAGCCTACTACAGCCCTAGCAGAGATACAATTGTCGTTCCAATGAAAGAACAGTATCAACACATCAATGAATACTACTCAACTACATTCCATGAACTAGTACATAGTACAGGACACAAGAACAGATTGAACAGACTTGAAACCACTGCTGTTGCTTCATTCGGAAGTGAAACATATTCCAAAGAAGAATTAGTTGCAGAAATAGGAAGTGCAACGATACTTTCCACATTGGAGATTGAAACAAAGCGAACTTTTACTAACAGCGTTGCATATATCCAGAATTGGTTGAACGTACTTAAGAACGATAATCGCTTTATCATTTCAGCTTCAAGCCAAGCAGAGAAAGCTGTTGACTATATACTTGCTTAATATCTTATGGGCGGTACACCAACCGCCCCACACAGAAAGGAACATACCATGGAAAAGTTTTTTATTTATATTGGTGTCTGTGTTATCTCTACACTTTTTCCTCCACTGGGATTAGTTGCCCTCTATCTTGCAGATAAGTATTGCAGATAAAACAGACTACACCGTAATTTGACATTATTCCATGCAGATAATTCTGTAAAATCAACATTGCTTTTCGCTATCTTTTACAATCTGCATGGTATGTCATGATTTCAATTTTACAAAGGAGCATTTCACTATGAACATTGCATATATCAGAGTTTCCACCGTGGAACAGAACGAACAACGACAAATCGAAGCAATGAAACCATTTACCATTGAGAAATGGTTCATTGAAAAGATTTCAGCAAAAGATACAAACCGCCCAAAATTACAGGAACTTCTGGAATTTGCACGGGAGGGAGATACAATTCATGTACATGATTTTTCAAGGTTAGCACGTTCTACCAAAGACCTTTTGGATATTGTAGAACAGCTTACACAGAAAAATATTTATCTTGTCAGCAATAAAGAAAATATCGACACTTCCACCCCTACGGGGAAGTTGATGCTAACCATGATTGGCGCAATCAATGAATTTGAAAGATACAATCTTTTGGAACGTCAACGTGAGGGAATAGCTATAGCAAAAAGGAATGGGAAATATACAGGGGGAAAACGAAAAAACGTTCCTAATTTTGAAAACGGATATCAGCGTTATTTACGTCGGGAAATATCCAAAGTAGCACTTGCAAAAGAATTAAGAATCAGCAGACCAACACTTGACAAACTTATCAAGGAATACAAGGAGGAACGCACTAATGCAAACAAATAATTTTCAAGAATTGATTAAGGAGTACGAAGCACATTGCCAGAACACCTCAACGCAAGAATATACTGATATTCTGTATGAATTATCATTTTCTATAGCTTGTGCCGTTTTAAAAATAGCTGTACTTAAAACAGGCAATCCGCAACTTGCAGATTTAAAATCCGAATTATGTAAAGATTATTCAACTTTAAGACTGGTTAACTCTGGTACAGTAACTGATTCACGTGATCTTGAATATTTAATACGCAACCCACTAGGAGACGGAATGGACTTAGTTCACACGGCATCTGCAACACTTATAAATCAGACAAAGCAACATGGAAATATTGTGGAATTTATGGAATCCCCATACAAAGAACGTCGATTGAAGAAGAAAGTCTGGATAAAAAAAGCAGACAGCGTTAACGGTTGGGAAACTGTAGAAACCACTCCTATACAAGAAGTTTACAAATCTGTTAGGCGTGAGATAGAAAACAGCCGAGCAATGAGCACAGACGCAAGGAACGGATATACATATTTAGAAGAAATAGCACAGGATGGCGAAACAGGCGAGAAAACACAGGTATATAAACGCTTAATCAAATATGCTGATCTAGGTGGCTGTGCTATGGTTTCCCCCTATGACAGTGTTGAAAATACGGTATTAAATCACAGTATTGGAAGACAAGGTACACTATATAGCGCGGATATTTCTACAGCGCAAAATATAGACCAGATGATAGAATGTTTGTCACTTACACAAAAACAATCCGTGATTCTACATTTACGATTAAGTGGATATGGTTTTAAAGCTATATCAACATACCTTGGTATTACATCCGAAGCCGCACGAAGTACAATGAAAGGTGTACAGAAAAAGGCAATATCTGCATTGCAATTACCAGATTACCTTATTGAACAACTGCAAACGGTAAATCATAATAACAAATTAACCAACAATGACAAGGCGACTATCAAGCAAATGTTTGATGACGGTTATACAATGGCTTATATTGCCGAACAATTCAATGTTTCCAAAATGACAATCAGCCGTGTTATAAATGGTCGGAAAGACAGGCAGGTAGGGAAGTAGCATGTACATTCATGTTGATACAATCGAACAATACAAAGTTCTGCAATATATTAAACGGCACTTTTTCATGGATAAAATAACCATAACCAAAATCAATCAAACCTCTCTCTGCGTTACCGACTATACCAATGAATGCTTGATATTCAGATACTTTAACGGAACAATAATCACACATGAAGCAAAAAACAGGGGATTTTAACCGCCCCTGTTTTTCTTTCTTTAAAATAAGCATATTACCACATATGTTTACACCGATTACATTTATACTGTTTTCCTATTGTGGATGAAGCTACGCCTAAAGTAGCCGTTGACACTGCCCTATTAGTAACCGTTATTCTCTTAGTATTTTTACTTCCACAATTCGGGCATTTAGGGTGCTGAGCATCTTGCAATTCCTGTTGTTTTTTTGCCAACTCTGCCGCCCTGACCTTGCGTTCTTCAACTTTCTTCTCATAACTATCTACGCTTTGTTTTACTAGTGTAAGGTCTTCACGTGCTTGATTTTTTGCATAGATAGTAACAATCCAGGCTATTCCACAAAAGAATGTTGCAAAACCACAGAACAGTATTGCAAACCCCAGATCACCGTTCTCACTGTAATTCCAACTTAAAACCGTTAAGACAGCAAAAAGCAATGTTAAAATTGCCAGAACAGGAATTGTTCTTGTATTGCCTTTTATCTGCATTTCCAATTTTGTAACGGCATCTCTCTGACGTTGTTCTTCTGTAGCCTTTTTTTGCCGTTCTTCTAAAATTCTCTTTTCATTTTCTGCTTTCAATCTAGCCTGTTTAGCTTCTTCTTCCCTTACTCTTTGATAATGGTTCTTTATTGCATAACCACAATTAGGACAAGCTTCTGCGGTATCGGAAACATTTTCTCTTCCGCATTCTGGACATTTTACCAGTGCCATACATTGCCTCCTGTGTATTCGTATTTTAATATCGTTTTAGTATTCGTTTTCTGAATATATATTATCATATCAAAATAAACTACAATTATCAAGAGAGGTGGTGCATAAATTGGAAAAATTCATTGCTTACAAACCAGAAAAAGAAGTAATATCTTTACGCATTCCAATAGAAATATTAAGAGACATAGATAATAAATCAGCAACCATTGGCATCAGCCGAAATGAAATGATTAATCAGATGATAGTTTATGCCCTTAGAAACATGGACGACACTTTATCAGAATAATAGCGGATAAAAAAAAGAGGACTGATTTTTCAGTCCAATTTTTGTATACGCTATATGATTATTAAATGTTATGTCACTTCTTTTCACAATTTCATTGGTACAAAACTGGTACAAATATAAGTTGTTCTCACAGATAACTCCATGATATACAGAACTTTAAAGATTAAAACAAACTACTGCCGTGGCAAATAAAGAGCACTTTTATCATTGTTGCATAACCTCGCATTTCTTAGTTTTTCTTGGTTTCTCGGGCTTTGTAAGCCTTTGTAAATTTTTGCTTTCTGGCATAATCTGGTTTATTTTTGCATAATATTGTCCGCAAAAGGTGTAAAATAAGGTGTATATTTTTTTATTTTACACCTTGCTATTTTCAATTAAAAATCGTAATTACACAACCTGAATCCGG
>ENA-OPVG01001254-OPVG01001254.1-human-gut-metagenome-genome-assembly--contig:-NODE-1254-length-19026-cov-7.149070_pt1 | contig 19026 bp, 19 predicted proteins | sample MGYA00241093_ERZ501975 | MGnify/ENA primary metagenome ERZ501975 (study PRJEB25962, sample SAMEA2042993) | human gut metagenome | biome: human gut; feature: human-associated habitat; material: faeces... | reverse complement strand
CCGCCTCCTCTCTATTTCGTCTAATTTTTTTAAGAAAGATGCCTCCATTTCAGCCTTCATTCGGCGAGCACGTTCTATCTTAAGTTCGGCGCGTAATCGTTCTACCTCAGTAAGAGTATCCGGTGCTTTTCTTTTCCCGCGGTTATCTCGTAATGCGTCTAGCCCACTAGATTCATACTTTACTGTATAATTACGGGCTTGCTGGTATGAAACATTGTATTTATTTGCTGTTTCTGCGTAATTGTGGTTATGAGCTATGCAATACTGTACTATTTCAACACGCTCATCGAATGTTGTTTTTCGGCCTTTAGTCATGGTAGAAAATCCTCCTATTCCGGATGCTTTCAATTCTTCATGACTATTATACCGCTTAATCCAATCTCGTAGTTGTGTTTTTGTCCGTAATCCAAATCTTTGGCTTATAGAGTTCAAAGAGCCTTCTCCGTTTAGATAAGCTAATACTGCTTCTATTTTCTCTTTAGAAGAATAATGCTTATTTTTTACATGGGTAAATGCATCTGGTCCATTGCCTTTATAACTGATAATCCAAGCCCTAACGGTAGTCCAATCAATTCCTAACCTCTTAGCAGCTGTGGACATGGATTCTTTTCCTTCAAGGATATTTTCTACGGTTTTTATTTTTTCTTCTGCACAGATTTTTGACTTGGGCATAAAAATACTCCCTTTCAAGTAACACAAGATTTTATTATTTCTTGTGTCTACCTAAAAGGGAGCATATCAATTGTCGAGAGGGCTCTCTTTTGTTATACTTATATTGGTTTAATTTGATATACATAATCAATAAATATATTCAAAGATTCAATCTAAAGGAGTATTTCATGTCTGCTACGACTTCACTATATATGCGACTTAAAGGCTTTGCCAACGGGGCGATAGATCTTCTATCAGCCCTGTTTTTACCGATTATTGCCTTATTGGTATCGACCGGTATTTTAAAAGGGATTTTTATTCTTCTCACCGTAAATCACTTGGTGCCGGAAGGTTCGAGTACTTATGTAATTCTAAATGCCATGAGCGATGCGTTCTTCTACTTTATACCGGTGTTCTTGGCCTATACGGCGGCGAAGCGGTTTAATACGGATCCTTTTACAGCTATGCTGCTGGCCTGTGTGTTGGTGTATCCGGATGTGACGCAGCTCATGAAATCACCCGGCGCAGGCGGTATGGAGTCTGTAGAGGCATTAGTCCAGAGTTTGGCAAACGGTGTGGGGAGCTTGGGTGCTGTGAGTGATGGTCAGACTGCAGCGGCGGGGACTACCGCTTCGACCTGGCAAGGTCCTGATTTATTCGGCTGGCTCGTGGGGCAGGTTATGTACCCCTCGTCGGTAATTCCGATTTTGCTGGCCGTATATTGTTTGCAATATGTAGAAACGTTGGGTAAAAAGATTTTTCCTGAAGCGGTTCGCGGGTTATTTACACCACCCCTTTGTATTATCGTGATGACACCGTTTACCTTAGTTATTTTAGGACCTATCGGTACTTGGTTAGGAGCCTTATTGGGCGGCGGTTATGAATTAGTTTATGGACTCAGTCCGTTGATAGCTGGTCTTATTGTGGGGACGGTGCAACCGTTTATCGGCATGTTGGGGCTCCAATGGGGCTTTTTCCCGATTGCCATTAATAACGTGGCCGTATACGGTTTTGATACGTTGATGCCGCTATTTGGTACGGCCATGTTTGCGCAGTAAAAATAAGGTATTTAAGACGGAAGCCTTTTCAGCAGGTTTGATCGCCTTACTGGGTGTTACGGAACCGGCTGTATTCGGGGTTACCTTGCGTTTGAAACGACCTATGGTTTGTGCCTGCGTGGCCGGTGGTTTAGGTGGAGCCTTGGCAGGCTTTTTCAAAGTAAGTGCCCCTTCCTTTGCCATTCCGGCGGTCACTACGTTACCGGTATTCATGGGACCATCTTTTATGTGGTATTTGACAGCTTTAGGCATTGCCTTTGGGCTGAGTTTTGTACTGACCTTGGTAGTTGGTTTTCACGATATTGAAGCATAAAAAAGACTTATCTCTGTCACATCGTTTTACAATGATGCGGAATCAGAGATAAGTCTTCTATTTAGCCTAAAGAGCTGTTTTTAGATTGTTTTGACGATTTTTTTCAAAAAATCTTAGTACCAAATGTAACGAATCAATACGATGATGGCCAACGGATACATAATCCAGTGAACTTCTTTGGTACGACCGGCAACGATTTTAAGAAGTGGGTACATGATAAGACCGGCAGATATGCCGTTAGCGATGCTGTAAGTGAAAGGCATCAAAGCGATTACCATGAAAGCCGGGAAGGCTTCGGTCCAATCGGAGAAATCGATGTCGCGAATCGGTTCCATCATCAAGGCACCCACTAAGATTAAGATTGGAGCTGTTGCACAGTTTGGCACGAGGGTGATTAACGGTGCAAAGAGTAATGCCAAGAGGAACAAGATACCGCAAGTAACGGCGGTTAAACCGGTACGACCACCGGCGCCGACACCGGCCGCACTTTCTACGAAAGCGGTAATGGTGCTGGCCCCTAAAAGGGCACCGAAGCTTACGCCGACGGCATCGACGGTCATGGCTTTGCCAAGTCCCGGGAATTTACCTTCTTTAGGATTAGCGATGCCTGCTTTAGTGGCTGTTCCGATTAAGGTACCCATGGAGTCGAATAATTCAACGAAGGTGAAAGAGAAGATAATGGTTACGAGACCCATGCTCATGGCGCTGCCGATATCTAATTGGAAGAAAGCGGCTTTGCTGAAATCAGGCACTGCGATAATGGAGAAGTTTTCAGGTAATTGGGCATTACCGGTTGCATACGCCAAGATGCTGGTAACAACGGCGCCGATAATGAAGGAGCCTTATACGTTGCGGGCCATCAAGAGGGCTGTAAAAACGAGACCGAAGAGGGCCAAAGCTACTTGCGGATCCATGAGGTTACCTAAGGTAAGGATGGTTTCCGAAGAACCCGGTGTGGAATGGCCTTTGGTGGCAATCACTTGGGCCAAGCTGTCCGGGGACAAGGATAAGGTAATGGCCATGAGACCGGATAATTTCAAACCGATAATGGTGATGAAAAGACCGATACCGACGGTAATGGCAATTTTCATAGACGCCGGAATGCCTTCAACAATGTGTTGACGCACCGTAGTGAGGGTCAAAATGAGGAAAACAATACCGGAAATAAATACGGCCCCCAATGCGGTTTGCCAAGCGACGCCCATACCGAGTACGACGGTAAAGGTATAAAAGGCGAGCAGGCCTACGCCCGGTGCCAAGCAAATCGGATAGTTAACGAGGAGCCCCATGGCAATCGTTACGATACCGCCGCCTAATGCAGTGGCGATGAGGACCGCGTCTTTATCCATGCCGGCGATGCTGAGTAGATTCGGCGCCAAGAAAAGAATATACGCCATGGTGATAAAGGTGGTTAAACCGGCGATAATTTCACCTTTCACCGTTGTATTACGCTCGCTGAGCGCAAACAGTTTTTCTAACATATGTGACCTCCTATATGTTTTAGAATTATAAATTCACCCCTATTGTATCATGGTAAATCAGAAAAGTAGAGAGGTAAATAGAGAAAATTCACAAAGTAAATAGACGTAATTAGCAAGATAAATAGCGATAATTAGCAAGGTAATTCAAAAAAGTAGGAAGTAAATCAAAGAAATGTGGCGAGGAATTTTAATTCCCCCTCTTTGATAGGGGATAAATCTTGTGATATAATGAATTTAGTAATTCCTACTGTGAAAGAGGTATATGAACTATGAAAATTTCAACTAAGGGTCGTTATGCTTTACGCGTATTAGTTGACCTTGCAGAACATGGTACTAAGAAGAACGTGTCTATCCGCGAAATTGCGGAACGTCAGCGTATTTCCGATAAATATTTAGAAGGCATTGTAGCACGCTTGAGCGCGGCCGGTTATGTAAAGAGTGTACGTGGTAAATACGGCGGTTATCGCTTGTCGATGGAGCCGAAAGATTACACGGTTTATGATATTTTGCGCGCTGCGGAAGATTCTATTGCTCTCGTAGCTTGCTTGGAAGATGAAGTAAACCAATGTCCACGCAGCAAGACTTGTATGACCTTGCCTTTATGGGAACATATGCAGGCTCAATTCAAAGAATATATGGAAAAGTTAACGTTGCAGGATGTGTTGGACAAAAAGTTTGATGTATCTGATGATTCAGAAGATGATGAAGAGGCTCACTCGGCCGAAGGCAAAACTGCCGATGAGACAGCCACTGACGACACTTCCGCTGACGTAACCGGTAAGAGTACACCGGCCTAATTGAAGACAATGGTAACGGACGGTACTGTAGTAAAAAGTAAATAGCGATACGGTATATCAAAAGAACGTTTGAAGTTATAAAACACCTTTGAGTGGTACAATCTGCATTTACTTTTTATGGTAAAAGTGCGGGCTGATGCTAAAAGGTGTTTTTCTTTTTGACACAGCCGGATGTATGGGGGCGAAGCACTAGACGTTTGGAAGATGAGCAGGTTACTCTCTTCAGCCGAGGCACTCACCTTGACAGGGGTTGTCGCATTGTATAGAATTATATTGTGAACTAATTAATTGAGATAAGGAGAAAAACCTTGATAGATACAAATATAGAGGAACTGGCTCTAAAGAATCAGTTGTGTTTTCCCTTGTACGCCTGTGCGAAGGAGATTGTAAGAGCTTATCAGCCGTTATTGGAACCTTTAAATTTAACATATACGCAATATATTGTGATGATGGTTTTGTGGGAACACAGCCATTTGAATGTAAAGTCCCTGGGCGAGTATTTATATCTCGATTCGGGAACGCTTACGCCATTACTGCGTAAAATGGAAACTAAAGGCTTTTTAACACGGACGCGCTCCAAAGAAGATGAACGAACCGTCATTATTTCCATTACGGATGAAGGCCGCGAATTGCAACAGCGGGTAGCCCATGTGCCGAAGGCGATGGCGCAGGTGGTAAATCTGACGGATGAAGAATTCACTACCATGTATAAACTGTTGTACAAATTGATTGCGCAGCTAACCGGACGGGAACAAAAAGTATAATTGTAGCTATTTAGTGTGAGCGCCTTGAGTATGATCAAGGAGCTTTGCTTTGTTTGAATTAAAATTATAAGTATATGACAACAAATGTTGCCTTAAAATTGTGAAATGAATGGCCGAAGGGCAAGTTTTGAAGAAAGAAGGAATCATATGGCAGATGCGAGAGGCGGAATGCGCAACGTATGGCTGTTAACCGGCTGTATGACGGGTTTATCCATATGTTACACGATGTTGATACCGTTTTTGCCGGTATATTTATTAGAATTAGGTGTAGGTCACGATAGCGTCGCTATTTGGTCCGGCGTTGTCTTTTCCATTACGTTTTTTGTAGCCGGCGTCATGGCTCCGATTTGGGGGCGTATGGCGGATACGAAGGGCAAAAAACTCATGGCCATTCGTGCCGGTATTTTGATCGGTATTTCTTATATTTTAACGGGTTTCGTACAAGATGCGTGGCAATTGTTTGCGACACGTGCTTTGATGGGCTTTGCCAACGGCTTTATGCCGGCGGCGATGACCATGGTATCCCTCAGTGTGCCGAAAGAAAAAACCGGTACGGCGCTGGGGATTTTTCAGACCGGTTTAATTGTAGGTAACGTTATCGGGCCGCTTCTCGGAGGTTTGATTGAAGCGGTTGTGGGCATGAGGCCGGTATTTTTCATTGCCGGTGGCGTTTTATTCGTGGCCAGTGCGGTGGTATTCTTCTTTGTAAAAGAACCGCATATGGGCGATGCGCAGCCGGTTGAAACGACTTCGTTCCGAGAAGATTGGAATTTTGTTAAAGGTCGCAAAGTATTGACGGATTTACTATGGTTGTATTTCATTATGCAGGCCGCTATCTTAATGCTGCAGCCTATTTTGGCGCTCTATGTAGGGCAGTTGCAAGGCACGATGGAAGGGGCCGCTCTCTTGGCCGGTACAATCTTGAGTGTCGGCGGTTTGGCCGGTGCGGTAACAACCAATATTTGGGCCGCTTTCGGGCAGCGCAAGGGCTATTTTAAAGCCGTATTTTATGCCCTTTGCGGTACCGGTATATTCTTGTTTTTACAAAGTATGCCGTTTGGCATTACCTGGTTCGGCAGCTTGCAGATTTTGGTAGGCTGTTTCATCGTAGGGGTCAACCCGTTGTTGAGTGCGGCCTTAGCTCATTATACAGAACCGGCATTTCGCGGTCGCGTATTCGGTATGGCCACGACGGCCAACCAGTTCGGTTGCATGGTGGGGCCGCTCTTTGCGAGTGGTGTAACCACCTTCTTTGGGATTCAGTATGTATTCTTGGTAACCGGCGTGCTCTTGATGTTCGTAGCATATCAAGTGTATCAACGCCGTGTTAAAGCGGCTGATGCCTTCTAATATATATTTAGACTTTTAATATTTTCGATTTAATGGTATAGTGTTATCAATATGGTGTAATATGATGTTAAATCAGAGCATTATATGAGATGAAATGAGAGATAAAAGAGAGTTAAAAGAGAAAGTGAGGTCAATTTATGGCTATTCAAAGTGTTTATGCAGATAAACGAACAATCTATGTGGCAGGTGGCTGCTTCTGGGGTGTAGAAGCGTATTTTAAACGTGTAGCCGGCATTTTGGGGACTGCCGTAGGTTATGCGAACGGTAAAACGGAAAACCCGACGTATGAAGAGGTATGTCATAATGATACGGGCCATGCGGAAACGGTGCGCCTCGAGTATGATCGCCACATTATTTCCTTGGAAGAAATTCTACTGCATTTGCTCAGAATTATCGATCCTTATTCTGTGAATAAGCAAGGCGGCGATGTAGGCACTCAGTACCGAACCGGCGTTTATTATACCGATGAAGCGGATAAAGCCCGTGTTGAACGCCTTTTTAAGGCCGTTGATCCGTACGGTAAATTTGCCGTAGAAGTATTGCCGTTGGAACAATTCTTTGATGCGGAACTCTATCATCAGGACTATTTAGATAAAAATCCGAACGGCTATTGCCATGTGGCTTTATATAAAGCGAACGAACCATTGGTGGATTTACCGGTTTATGTGAAAGAAGATAAGGACGCCTTAAGAGCTCGTATCGGTGATGATGCGTACGCCATTACCCAGGAAAGTGCAACGGAACACCCGTTTACCGGTGAATATGACGACTTTTTTGAAAAAGGCATTTATGTGGATATTGTAACGGGGGAACCGCTTTTTATATCCGCGGCTAAATTTAACTCCGGTTGCGGTTGGCCGGCATTCTCGCGACCTATTACGGCAAATTCGGTTGTATATAAAGAGGATCTTTCGATTCCGGGCCGTCCTCGTGTAGAGGTGCGCAGTGCCCATGGCGATTCCCATTTAGGCCATGTTTTCACAGATGGCAAAGAAGATTTGGGTGGTCTTCGTTATTGTATCAACAGTAAGTCCTTGCGCTTTATTAAGGCTGAAGATATGGCCAAAGAAGGCTATGGCGCTTGGTTGCCGTTATTGGATGAAGAAGTATAAAATGTAATACGAAATAAGGTTTTGGGTCGTAATCAGCGACATAATGTAAAAGTCGGTACAGTCAGTATAGTCTGCTGTGCCGGCTTTTTATATGTTTGGTAAAAGTGAAAATTTTCAAAAAAACACTTGTAATATTTTATATTACATCTTATAATAGAGTCGTACGATGAAAGTGAATGTAATTCCCATTCAGCTGGAAATTTCTGATGGCATAGATGTTTGGGAATAGTACTTCAGATATGATTAGTTTTCCGTTAGCCCCTTAGGAACGCATTGACGGAACGTATCCGATTGCGAATTAGGGTCTGTAAGAAAGGGAGTTTTACTATGAGTGAAACAATTAATATGTCTAAAATGCCGGTGCTGTTCATTGGCCACGGTTCACCTATGAATTTAATTGAAGATAATCCTTGGACAAAGGAATGGGAAGCATTGGCTACGCTTATACCGCGTCCAAAAGCTATTTTAATGATTTCGGCACATTGGTATACGGCCGGCAGTTTTGTACAAGTGGATGAAAAACCGGCTATGATCTATGACATGTATGGTTTCCCTGATCCGATTTATCAATTGCAGTATCCTGCAGAAACCTCCAAAGCTTTGATTGAGCGTATAGAGGAACGTTTGGGTGCGCAGGTGGCCGCCAAAGAAGACCGCGGTTACGACCATGGGGCCTATGCACCGCTTTTGAAAATGTATCCTGATGCAAAGATTCCGGTAGTGCAGTTATCGGTTAACTATAAAGCGGATGCTCGTGAATGGTTTGCTATGGGGCAGGCGTTATCCGTTTTGCGCGATGAAGGTATCTTGATTTTAGGCAGTGGTGACATTGTTCATAATTTGCGTTTAATCAATCCGAATATGGGCAATAAAGGCTTCCCCGAAGCGGAAGCGTTCGAGGAAGCCTTACTTGCTAAGATAAATCCTGAAAAGGAAAATGATTTAGTTGGCGCTTTAAAATGGGAAGCCCTTGAAGGGGCTCGCGTAGCCGCTGAATCACCGGATCACTTGGCACCGTTCTACTACTGCCTTGGTGCCGTAGTAGGTGAAGGCGATGTAAAAGAGCTTACTTTGCCACCGGTTGATATTCATACCCATGATTATGTATGGGGCAGCTTAAGCATGACCAGCTTGGCTTGGGGGCTGAAGTAATTAATGCGCCGCAGCACGCTGATTTAAGGATTGCAATGCATTGACGATAGGCACTTCCGCTGCGGATAAGATGACAATCATAATGAAGTCGGCCGGAATGTCGAAGGCAAAGGCTACCCAGAAGATATCGCTCAATGGTACACTCTGGTTCAAATACCAGGCCAGAATGGCGATTTTGTAGGATAAGCCAAAGATATAGGTGATGACAATGCCGATAGTATTCAGTGTAAAGTAGCCCTTGAGCGTGTGAATTTTATAACGGTGTTTCAATTCAGCCAACACACCGGCTGTAATGATGAAGCCAATGAGGTAGCCGAAGCTTGGGCGTACAACGTAACCGAGACCACCGCCGCCGGCGAAGATAGGAATGCCGATAAGGCCCATGAGTACATAGGTGGCAACGGAGCCCCAAGCGTAGCGGGGCGGCAAAATGACCGCGGCTAAGAGCACGAAGGTAAACTGCAACGTATAATAATCAAAATAAGGCAATGGAATTTGGATACGTGCACCCACTGTTAAGAGCGCAATCATTAAAGCGGCGCGAAATAATAAACGTGTTTTCATTTGAAAAACCTCCTCTACTATACCTGTTCTAAGTATACTAGGGGAGGTTTGTTTTATCAACCTACACTTTTAGTGGGGTTTACAATGTAAAGCGTCAATACATAATAGTTGACGAAAAGTATTTACCAAATTTAATCTATTGCTGAGTCTAAACCGTTTTACATGATGGTGGCCATGATGGCTTTTTGCATGTGCAAACGATTTTCCGCTTCGTCAAAAATAACATTAGCCTGCGCTTCAAATACTTCGTCGGTAATCTCTTCTTCCCGGTGAGCCGGCAAGCAGTGCATTACAATCGGATCGGTGTTAGCCACGCTGAGCAATTGACTGTTAACTTGGAAGCCTTTGAAAATCTGTAGCCGTTCTTCGTATTCCGATTCCTGGCCCATGCTGGCATAGACGTCGGTGTAGAAAATATCGGCGTTTTTAGCCGCTGCCATTGGATCGTTTAAGATTTCAACAGAGCCGCCCGACTGTTTGGCATCTGCTTCGGCTTTGGCAATAATGTCCGGATTCGGTTCATACCCTTTAGGTCCGGCAAAGGCAAAGTTAAGGCCTAATTTGGCACAGGCGAACATGAGGGAGTGGGCCATATTGTTGCCGTCACCGATAAAAGTGAGTTTTTTACCTTTTAAATCTTTCCCTTTGTATTCGATGGCCGTCATCATATCCGCCATGGCTTGGCATGGATGGAGTAAGTCGGTAAGGGCATTGATGACCGGCACACTGGCATATTCGGCCAGTTCGAGTACCGTATCATGAGCAAAGGTACGAATCATGATGCCATCCACATAGCGAGAGAGAACGCGGGCTGTATCTTTGATGGGCTCGCCACGGCCGATTTGTAAATCGCGACCGGATAAGAAAAGTCCCTGACCGCCCAGTTGGTAAATGCCGGTTTCAAAGGAAACACGGGTACGGGTAGAGGCTTTTTCAAAAATCATGCCCAAGGTTTTGCCTTGCAAATAGGGATGAGGAATGCCTGCTTTTTGTTTTTGTTTTAAATCGGCAGCCAAGTCGAGCAGCTGCCAAACTTCTTCCGTGGAGAGGTCGTGGATGGAAATAAAATCGTCACCTTTTTTCATAATAGGCTCCTTTCATATAGTGGGAACGGCTAGTTTGCGTAAGCCGGTAATACTTCTTTTAGAATAGTAATTAAGGTATCAACGTTGTCTTTAGTAATAATGAGTGGCGGCACAAAGCGCAAGACATTGCCGGCGGTGCAATTGATGATGAGACCTTTGCTAAGGCAATCGTTAACAATATCGCGGCCCGGTTTCGTGAGCTCCATGCCAACTATGAGACCCTTGCCGCGAACTTCGGTAATGAGCGTCGGAAAAGATTGTTGCAAGGTTTTTAGTTGTGCGATTAAGTAATCGCCGACAGTAGCTGCATTATCCATTAAGTTTTCAGCCTTAATGGCGGTGAGTACAGCATTGGCGGCGGCACAAGCTAAGGGATTACCGCCAAAGGTAGAGCCGTGATCACCGGCATGGAAGGTATTAGCTAATTTTTTGGTACTTAAAAACGCGCCGATAGGCACCCCGCCGGCCAGGCCTTTGGCGAGTGTTACGATATCCGGCTGGATACCGAAGTGTTCGTAGCCGAAGAATTTACCCGTTCTGCCCATACCGGCTTGGATTTCATCGATAATGAGCAAGGCGTCATGTTGTTCACAAAGGGCTTTTACTTCTTTTAGATAGTTCGCATCGGGAACATGGACGCCTCCTTCGCCTTGAATGGCTTCCAGCATGACTGCACAGGTTTTGTCGTTAATTTTTGCCTTGATAGCGTCGATGTCGCCGAAGGGAACGTAGTCAAAACCACCCGGTAGGGGGCCAAAGCCTTGATGATATTTTTCTTGGCCGGTGGCGGTCAAGGTAGCCAAAGTACGACCGTGAAAACTGTGTAAGGCGGTGATGATTTGTACTTTTTCCGGATCTTTGGCGGTGGCGTATTTACGGGCTAATTTAATAGCCCCTTCGTTAGCTTCCGCCCCGGAGTTGGCAAAGAAGACTTTATCCATACCGCTTAAAGCTTTGAGTTTTGCCGCTGCTTCGGCTTGTACTTCCGTGTAGTATAAATTGGAGCAGTGAATCATTTTAGCGGCTTGCGTAGCGATAGCATCAACTAATGGTGGATAGTTATGACCTACTACGTTAACGGCGATGCCGGCGAGATAATCTAAATAGGCTTTACCGTTAGTATCGTATAAATAAGGGCCGTCGCCGTGGTCGAGGACGATGTCGTACCGGGCGAAGACGGGAAAATAGTCTTGTTTATCGTGGTTTATAATATCCGTTGTATTCATGGGGAACCTCCTTAGTCATAGATTAATCATGGCATGCTCTATGGCAATGCCGAGGGTGGGCGTGATGGTTAATTTAAATGATTTCCGTGCCGATCCCTTTGTTGGTAAATAGTTCGAGCAATAAGGCATGCGGTTCGCGACCGTCGATGATGGTAACCCGTTTAGTGCCGCACTCAAGGGCATGTAAAACGGCTTCCACTTTAGGAATCATACCGCCTTGGATGGTGCCATCTTCAATCATAGCGACAGCGTCAGCTTTAAAGATGCTGGATAAGAAGCTCTTCGGGTCATCGAGGGAGGTATAAATTCCTTTCGTATTGGTGAGCATGAGTAGTTTTTCCGCTTGTAAGGCGCCGGCTACTTCAGCCGCCACATAATCGGCGTTAATGTTATAGGTCGTTTCGCCTTTACCGGCCCCAATCGGGGAGATAACCGGTACATAGCCTTTATCTAACAGGTCATTAATAATCTCGGTGTTTACTTTCGTTACTTCGCCGACAAAACCGATATCTACGTGTTTGATTTGGCCACCCGCTTCGTGAACTTCGGCTAATTTTTTATGGGCCATCAGCAAGTTTGCGTCTTTCCCGGAAAGGCCGATGGCGGGGATGCCCAAGGTGTTGAGACGGCTTACGATTTCGGCGTTGATTTTACCGCCCAATACCATTTCGGCGATGGTTACCGTTTCTGCGTCGGTGACGCGCAGACCGTTTACAAATTGGCTGGGTTTGCCCACTTTTTCTAAAAAAGCGGTTATATCAGGACCGCCGCCGTGGACGATGACCGGTTTAATACCGATACATTTCATAAGGGCGATGTCTTGCATTACTTTGTTCTTTAATTCTTCGCTAATCATGGCATTGCCACCGTATTTGATGACCATGGTTTTGCCGGCAAATTTTTGGATGTATGGCAGTGCTTCAATGAGTATGGATGCTTTACCGGCGGCGCTGATGGTGGTGTGCGCAGCTACTTCGTCAGGCGTGTTGACGGTGGCCATATTGAAGGCGTTTAATTCGTTGATCATAGGAGGCTCCTTTCCGAAAGGTTCGTTGGCTTGATAGTTTAGGTCCGGTTGATACGTTACGCTACTGTGATGGGGTGGTTAGCACGGTTATAGCTGTATCAGGTATGATATTCGCCGTTGATTTTCACATAGTCATAGGTGAGGTCGCAGGTCCAAACAGTGGCGTTCGCATCGCCTTCGTTGAGCTCAACGGTGACCGTAATATCGTGTTCATTCATGATTTGTTTTAGCGTGGCTTCGTTATACACCACGCCCATGCCGTTTTTAAAAATGGTAACACCGCCGATTTTTAATACTGTAGTGGCCGGATTCATTGGTACGCCGGCATAACCGGCAGCACAGATAAGACGTCCCCAATTTGGATCTTCACCGAAGAAGGCGGTTTTTACGAGTGGTGAATTGGCAATGGACATGCCAACTGTTTTGGCGCTCTCGAAGTCGGTAGCTCCTTTAATATCAATGGTGATAAATTTGCTGGCTCCTTCGCCGTCAGCGGCGATTTGCTTAGCTAAGGATATGGTGATAGCCATGAGGGCTTCTTGGAAAAGTGCGAAATCTTCATTTTCTTCGGTAATCGGTTTGTTGCCTGCAGCCCCATTGGCGAGGATGATGGCCATATCATTGGTGCTCATGTCGCCGTCGACGGAAATCATATTGAAGGATTTATCGACACAGGCGTGTAAGGCTTTTTGCAAAAGCGTCGGAGTAATGGCGATATCGGTGGTGATGTAGCAAAGCATGGTTGCCATGTTAGGCCGAATCATGCCGGAACCTTTAGCGATGGCCCCCATATGAATGGTTTGACCGTCGACGATGAAATGGGTTGAGGCCGTTTTGGAATAAGTGTCGGTTGTTAAAATGGCTTTGCCGGCCAGTTCGCTGCCATCCTCGGATAAGGAATCTACGAGGTTTGGAATGGCTTTTACGATGTCGTGGATAGGTAATTGTTGACCGATGATACCGGTAGAGCCCACGATGATGTCCGTAGGATCACAAGCTAAGGCTTGGGCCGTGTGATACGCCATGGTATGCGCATCTTTTAAGCCTTGCGGACCGGTGCAGGCATTGGCGCAGCCGGAGTTTGAAATGATGGCGTGCGCCGTGCCGGTGGCCACTGTTTCTTTTGACACATAGACCGGAGCGGCGGCCACTTTATTCTGTGTGAAGGTGCCGGCTACAGCCGCTTTTTGTTTAGTATAGATTAGGGCTAAATCATGTTTGCCGCTCTTTTTCAGACCTGCTTGAATGCCAATGGCTTCAAAACCTTTGGCGTAGGTAACGCCGTGAGATTGTGTATCTAATGTGATTGTTTGTTTCATGGTAGAACCTCCTAATTTATGGGTACATGGGAACTAGTTTGAGTCCCGTTGTTTCTTCATAGCCGCAAGCGATGTTAAAGTTCTGAACGGCTTGACCGGCCGCGCCTTTTACAAGATTATCGATGGCGCTGAGGACGATGACGCGTCCGGTTCGTTCGTCAATATGCCAGGCAATGTCAATGAAGTTGGAACCGCGTACATATTTAGTGTTTGGATAGGCATTGAGGCCGAGTAATCGGACGAAGGGCTCCGTGGCGTAGGTTGTTTCAAAAGCTTGGCTTACTGCGTCCGGTGTGACGCCTTCGTTTAAGTTGGCATAAGCTGTAGCTAAGATACCGCGGCTCATTGGCACTAAGTGAGGCGTAAAATTAAGCATAATCGGAGAACCGTTAAGCTTACCGAGGGCTGCTTCAATTTCCGGTGTGTGGCGGTGGGTAGCTACGCCGTAGGCTTTAAAGGCATCGTAGAACTCGGGATAATGGGTATCGAGTTTAGCACTTCGACCCGCGCCGGAGGTACCGGATTTAGCATCAATGATGATGGAATTAGTTTGAATCAGATGATTTTTTACTAAAGGAGCCAACGCCAGAATGGAAGCCGTTGTGTAGCAGCCGGCATTGCCGATGATTTTGGCGGATTTGATGGCTTCTCGGTTTAGTTCGGCTAAGCCATAGACGCTGGGGGCATCAGGATGAGTGTGGGGTACATGGTACCACGCTTCATATACCTTGGTGTCGCTGAAGCGGTAGTCGGCGCCGAGATCGATGATTTTAACCGGTGTTTTCGCAAGGGCTTTGCCGACGGTCATGGCGTGTCCGTGAGGCAGTGCAATGAAAATAAAATCGCTGTCTTTAGCAATGGTTTCCAAATTATCCATACTTTCCAAAGTCAAATCGGTAATGCCTCGCATATGAGGATATACATCGGCCAAGGCTTGGCCGGTATGACTTTCCGAAGTAATATGGGTTAATGTGGCATTCGGATGCTGTAATATTAATTTTACGAGCTCGGCCCCGGCGTAACCGGTAGCACCGAGGATGCTGACTTTGGTCATATGAATCGCTCCTTTGTAGAATAGTTTTGCACTTGATGTAGGTATAATAATACGGTTTATGGTATTTGTTATGTATATTTACTTCTGAAAATTACGCAAAAATTAAAGAAATTTATTAATGGAAGATGAAGTAAATATACAGTTTGTTTGAATAAAAATTCTATGATTGGCATTATAGACCTGAATGCATAAAAATGCAACAATTAATTATAAAAATTCTTGTAAAAATAGATAGAAGATTGACATGTTAAGTATGATGATATGTAATAATTCAGTGATTGCACAGAAAAACACCACCAGTTTACACTGATGGTGTTAAGAATTAATATGCAGTTTGATGTTAATTTATTACAATTCCTAAGATATTTGTCTGAGCGTTATGGCTCAAAGAATGAGGTAATAATTTTAAACCGGGAACATGTAGTACGCAAATAGGATGGCCAGCGGCATGGTGACGGCTGACAAGAGTGTTGTAGACATAACAATCTGCGTGGACAGTTCCGGGTTATTGTTCATTTCAAAGGCTATGAGTGCTGTATTTACCGCTGATGGTACACTATAGGTAATAATAACCGCTTGTGCTGAAATCGGATTTACCGGTTCGTACAACACGATGTAGAGGAGCATAACAAAGGCCGCTAAGATTGGTCCGCCGATAAGTCGCAAAGATGTAGTAACCAAAACGTCTTTTTTTAAGAAGTTGTAAGGCGTACGACTCATTTGCACACCTAAGGTGATCATGGCCATGCCGACGAAGGCGTTGGCAAAAATATGGAGTGGCGACCATAATACCAAAGTTGTTAAATCGTAAGGGATGAGGCGCGCTAAGAGGGCAGCCGGAGCCGCGTAGAGTACGGGCATGTGGAATACTAATTTAAGTGCATCGTGGCGTGTGAGTAAACCGGTGCCGGCCTGATAAAAGCCTAAGGTATTACAGAAAATTGTTTGAATAATAAAGGTGGCGATTACGCCCACAATGGCTGCATCTAAATAAGGCGTTTGACCGTTTACGATATATGGTTCATTGGAGAATACGAAGGTGGCAATGGCGATACCGATGTTGCCGCCATTGTTAAACATAGTGGCGTTACGCACAATTTGGGTCTTTTTCCGGTCATAGCCAAGAAGTTTGGATACGCCTAAGGCCATGTAACTGTTGGAAAATAGGATGACAAAGGCACAGACGGATATACCGACACTTTCGAGGGTAAGATTAGCTGTATATAATGAGCGAAAAACGTAAGCCGGCAGTAAGATAAAGAAATTTAACTTACTTAATGAGCGTAAATCCAGATTGAATTTTTTATCTAATATAAAACCTACCGCTACTAAGGCTAAAATAGGTACAACACTTGTCCAAAAAATGTGAAAAAATAACCCCACGGTGATGCCCTCCTTTGGTGTAATCTATCTATACTATACCCAATTGAGTATAAAAAAACAACCTTTAAAAGGTCGCGGTTTTACTGGTAAATTGGTGAGTGAGTTTGATTTTTGTTAGCTATATAATAATGTGATTAACTTCTTATGTTAAATACCGCTAAAAAATAGGGAATTAAAACCTTTGATTTTATTTATATTTATGTCATAATAAGACTATAATAGGTTTACAAATAATCACTTATGTGATTATCCGGCGAATATATACTCTGTAATTTGAAGTGTAAACGCAGTATTAAGAGCCACATGATGGAGGCGAAGGAGGTAATGTACATGAAAGGGTACAAAAAGTTATTGTTGATTGCTATGAGTGCGATGGCATTGGTTGTAGCCGGTTGCGGTGGAACTGATACCGATAAAAAAGATGCGCAAGCTACTAAGTCTCAAACAATTACCGTATCGGCAGCGGCCAGTTTACAGGCTGCCGCTAATGAATTGAAAGATAATTTTGTGAAATCCCGTCATTTAGATCCTACTCAGATTACACTTAATTTCGGTGGTTCCGGAACCTTGCGCCAACAGATTGAAAGTGGTGCGCCGGCCAGCATTTTTATTTCTGCCGATGAAAAAAATATGGCACAGTTAAAAGAAAAGAATTTAGTGACGAAGGTAAAACCGTTGGTAGAAAACTCTTTGGTATTAATCGTACCTAAAGATAAGTCAAAAATTTCTATCGAACAATTACCTACCGTTAACCGTATAGCTATCGGCACCGTTGAAACTGTACCGGCCGGTAAATATGCTCAACAGACATTGACCAAATTAAACCTTTGGAATCAGGTAGAAAGCAAAATCGTTTACGGCAAAGACGTTAAAGCGGTTGGCGCTTATGTAGCCGAAGGGTCCGCTGATGCCGGGTTTGTATATAAAACCGATGCTATGGACTTGCAAAATCGCGTAGAGGTGGCAGCGGTTGCTCCCAGTGACAGTCATGATGCGATTCGTTATCCAATCGCCATCGTAACGAAATATGACAATGAATTGGCTCAGCAATTTTATGATTATTTAACCAGCAATGAAGCGCAGCAGATTTTACAAAAATATGGCTTCACCAGCGTAGCTAACAGCGCAAAATAAAATGACGAACGGTCATCGACAGAGTATATAAGGACGCATAGGCGGTTCAGGTGATGAACCGCCTATTGTAGATTATAGGGTTCGTTTGAAAGGTTGTGGCGTATGACTCCATTATGGCTGTCATTGGAAGTAGCTTGCATAGCACTATTTAATATAATGGTAGTAGGCTTGTTGCTTTGTTATATATTAAAACGGTATTCGTTTCCCGGTAAGGCATTGATTGATTCCATCGTTACCTTGCCGCTTGTATTGCCACCGGTAGTGGTTGGCTTTATGTTACTTGTTATATTTACACCGGGCAATAGTTTTGGCGCATGGCTCGATGCTAACGGCTGGCAAGTCGTTTTTGCCAAAGCGGGAGCGGTTCTTGCTTCTTCGATTATCGGGTTCCCTTTGTTTTATCAGACGGTGCGTTCTGCTTTGGGGTCCATTGATCCTGCTGTTGAAGATGTAGCCCGCACCTTAGGGGCCTCGGAACTTCGTATATTTTTTACCATATCTATACCGCTCGCGTGGAAAGGTATTTTGACGGGGAGTATCTTGGCTTTTAGTCGTGCTCTGGGCGAATTTGGTGCGACCATTCTGATTGCCGGCAATATTCCGGGGGTTACCCGAACCATGCCGCTGGCGATTTACTCATTGGTAGAATTCGGCGATTATGAAGGGGCGTTTAGCTTGGTCCTTTATATATGCGCTCTCACGTTGGGTTTATTGTGGACGGTTCACTTTATTACTAAAGGTTCTTTGTTCCAGCACCATGAAGAAAGGTAGGCGTCGTATGATAGAATTTGATATTAAAATACAGCGCCCGACTATTCTGGTGCAAGGTAAAGGCATATTGAGCGAAGGCATTACCGCGCTCACCGGGGCTTCCGGGAACGGGAAGTCTACGTTGCTAAAAAGCTTGGCCGGATTAATTAAACCCAAAGCGGGATTCATTAGTCATGATGGAGCGTATTGGTTTCATAAGGAGAAAAATATTTTTGTAAAACCGCAACGCCGTGAAGTGGGCTATATGCCGCAGGGAAATATCGTGTTTCCCCATATGAATGTGGTTCATAATATTACCTATAGCAAACGGGGCGATAAAGAACTGCTTAATCGTATTTTGGAGCGTCTGCATCTGGAACAATATACGCATACGAAGGCAGGTAATCTATCCGGCGGTGAACAGCAACGGGTAGCTCTGGGGCGGGCTTTATATGCTAAACCGTGTATTTTGCTCTTAGACGAGCCCTTATCAGCCTTAGATTGGACATTGCGTGAACAGGTACAGGATGATATTGTGAAAATCATCAAGGAATGGCGTATCCCTTGTTTGTGGGTTACTCATAATGAAGCGGAAGCAAAAGCAGTCGGCGATAGTCGTTGGCAATTTAAAGACGGCTTATTGCATTCATAACTATATATGATGTTAAGAGCGGCGCCGTATGACGCCGCTCTTTTGTATATTTGATTGTATCGGTCTTCTTTCGTGGGGTACCGGTTGTTTGCCGTAAAAAAGGGGCTGTAACGAAATTGAGTTTTTTAACTCACATTTCAGTTACAGCTCCCTT
>ENA-OPVG01001234-OPVG01001234.1-human-gut-metagenome-genome-assembly--contig:-NODE-1234-length-19238-cov-2.941511_pt1 | contig 19238 bp, 14 predicted proteins | sample MGYA00241093_ERZ501975 | MGnify/ENA primary metagenome ERZ501975 (study PRJEB25962, sample SAMEA2042993) | human gut metagenome | biome: human gut; feature: human-associated habitat; material: faeces... | reverse complement strand
AGAGGCGGACGCAACGCCAACGCCTCAGAAATTTGGGCACAACTGACAAAAAATCATCTCGCAAAATCAAACACAGAAAGATTCCGAGAGTACATTTATAGGAGAAGGAGGAGAATTATGTACATGAAAAAATATCCATGTGTCTACATGAGAGGAGGTACCAGCAAAGCGGTATTTTTCCACGAGAAGGATCTGCCGGAGGATAAGAGTCTTTGGGATGATATTTTCCTGAAAGTCATGGGTACCCCGGATGTGAAGCAGATTGACGGCATGGGAGGAACGGTTTCCTCGACCAGCAAGATTGCGATCATTGCACCGTCTGACAAGCCGGGCGTGGATGTGGAATACACATTCCGTCAGGTGGATATCGTGATTCCGAGAGTGGACGGAAGTGCAAACTGCGGAAACATCTCATCGGCGGTTGGTCCGTTTGCGATTGATGAAGGTCTGGTTCCGGCGGTTGAGCCGATCACGGTGGTGCGCGTGTTAAATACGAACACCAATAAGATCATTGAGGAACATGTCCGCGTTGAGGACGGCCATGCGATGGTACACGGCGACGAGGTAATTCAGGGGGTTCCGGGAACAGGTTCCCGCATCGATATGTATTTTGAGGATCCGGCTGGTTCCAAGACCGGAAAGCTGTTCCCGACCGGTCAGAAAAAAGAGGTATTCGATGTACCGGGATATGGTCCGGCGGAAGTGACTGTACTTGATTGTTCGAACCCGATGGTATTTATCAAAGCATCGGATCTGGGAATTAAGGGATCTGAGCTTACGGAACTGAATCAGAATAAAGATGTGATGGAACACATCGAGCGTATCCGCGGCATGGCGGCAGTGAAATGCGGTTTCGTGGAGAACTGGGAGGACGCGCGGACGAAATCGACGTCGGCTCCGAAAGTTTCCATCGTCTCTGCTCCGCAAGACTACATTAATATGGATGGAAATGAAGTAAAAGCGGATACGATGGATCTCTGTTGCCGGGCGATCTCGGTCGGCGCACTTCACAAGGCGTACCCGATGACTGTAGCAGTCGGAACAGGCGCAGCAGCACGGATTTCAGGCACAATCGTCAATGAGATTGTCAACCCGGCGCCGGATCAGGATATTATCCGTCTGGGACATGCGAGCGGCGTGACCGAAGTGGATGTTAAGATGGACGGCGAAAAAGTCATCAAGGGCGGCGTGACACGGACGGCGAGACGTATCATGGACGGCTGGGTGTATGTGAGAGACTAATGCAGGAAATGAAAGTGGAAGATAGCTGGAAAAGTAAAAAAGCAAGCTTTTCCACATTGCAATGGACGTCGTAAAAGAATAAAGGTAACCTGGCAACAAACACAAGATAGAAGAGGGAGAATGATTATGGGACTTCAGGTAATAGCACTTGGATGCCTGATTGGGGCGATTGTACTTGGATTTGTGAAGAAAACAAATGTAGGTCTGGTCTGCTTCGGTCTGGCTTTGATACTGGGAAAAATTGGCGGCATGGGTGCGTCAGATATCTATAAGGGATTTCCATTTAAGCTGTTTGCAACCTTGCTCGGAACGATGCTGTTTTTCAGCCTCTTACAGCAGAATGGAACTCTGGAAAAAATATCGGATCGTCTGATAGGACTTTGCGGGAAACATTTATTTTTAGTACCGATTATTATTTATGTAGTTAGTTTTGGTTTATCTGCAGCCGGACCGGGCGCGATCAGCGTGCAGTCGGTTACCGTCCTTTTTGCAGTTGCATTGGCAGTACAGATGAAGGTAAGTCCGATTTTGATGGGCGTCATGGCGATTCTCGGTGCGGTCGGCGGAACGGCTTCCCCGATTGCCCTGACAGGTATTATCGTAGGTGATATGATGACAGAGATGGGAATTGAAGGTTCCATCAACAATATTTTCATCGGTGTCAGCGTCAGCAACTTTGTCTGTGCAGTTGCGATGTATATCCTTTTAGGCGGCTACAAGCTGCGCGGAAATGCAGAGAGCGGCGAGAAAAAGGTAGAGAAATTTACGCGGGATCAGTGGCTCAGCCTGATTGCTCTGGTAATCATGGTTGTGCTGGTTGTCGGCTTCTCCTATGATGTAGGACTTCTCTGCTTCACACTGGCAATGATTCTGATTTTACTTGGAACAGCAGATGAGAAAAAAGCGATTAAGGCGATTCCGTGGAGTGTTCTGATTCTGATTGCAGGTGTCAATGTTCTGATGAATATTACCCAGACAATGGGCGGCATCGACCTGCTTTCCTCCATCCTGGCATCCTTTATGACGAAGCGGACGGCTGGTCCGATCATGGGCTTTACGGCAGGCTTAATGTCCTGGTTCTCCAGTGCAAACGGCGTTGTATTCCCGACTCTGATTCCGACGGTTCCGGATATCGCATCCCAGGTGGGCGGTGCATCCGTCATGCAGATTATCACTGCAATCGTGTGCAGCGCAACCGTTGCAGGTATCAGCCCGCTTTCAACCGGCGGCAGCCTGATTCTGGCAAGCTATGCACAGGAGACGGACTGCGGAGATAAAGAGCAGCAGAAGATGTTCGGTACTCTGTTTGCGCTGTCTGCGACGGTCGTTGTGATTGTGTGTGTACTGACCTTCGTTGGAGTGACAAGTTTTGTTGGATAATTGACAGAGTCAAGAGGAGAAAGCCGAAGTTCAGAAACTTGAATGCCATTTTGAATGGATTTGGTGTTGAAAATGGAACAGGCAGGTTTCTGAACAAACGTTAAGTGAAAGTTTAAGGAAAGGGAGAATCTACCATGAAACAGTTCGCATATGTAGGATGCCGCACCACCAAGGAGCGCAACGCCCGCGGCAAAGGCATCCGTATTTTCGAAATAGAAAATGGAACCTGGAAACCGGTTGGACTTTTAGAAGGTCCGGTGAATCCGTCCTATTTTTGTCTGAATGAAGCACAGGACATGCTGTATACCATTCATGGTGATTACAGCGAAGTCAGCGCTTATCGAATCCAGCCGGATGGAAAACTTGTCTACTGCAATACAGTGGGCACACACGGAACGAATCCGGTGCATCTGGTGCTTGATAGAAGCGGAAAATGGCTGTATGTGGCAAATTTACAGACCGGTGCAGTTTCATTGATTCCGGTGCTGGAGGATGGAAGTCTTGGAAAAATCAAGGAATTGTATTTCATTTCCGGTAACGGCGGTCCGGGTTATATTTCCCATCCGCATCAGACGATGCTTGATCGGAGCGGACGCTGGCTGGCAGTTCCATCCCAGGGACGGCTTCAGGGTGTCGGAAAAATTACATTATTTGAAACAAACGGAACAGAAGGAACACTGAGAGAGCATTTTGCCATCAAGGGACGCACAGGGGCAGAGCCGAGACACTGCGTATTTGCACCGAGCAACCGTTTCTGCTATTGCGTGAATGAGAAAGACAGTACGGTAGCGGCGTACCGGTTTGATGAGAACGAGGGAACGCTGGAGCCGATGCAGATTTTGACGAGTCTGCCGGAGGACTATGCTGGAGACGGCTGGGCGAGCGCTATCGATATGGATGCAGAGGGAAAGACCCTGTACGTATCGAACCGCAAGCATGACAGCGTGAGCGTGTACCATCTTGACGCTGAGACAGGCCGGATGAGCTGGATGCAGAACATTAAGACCGGCGGTGAACAGCCAAGATTTTTGACTGTCAGTCCGGATGGAGAGTGGGTTGCTGCAGCCAATGAGGTAACAGACACCATTGTATGCTTCAAGAGAAATGAGAATGGAAGTTTACAGGAAAATCCGGTGGTAGTAGAAACGGAGAGCCCCGTCTGCATAGTATTTAAGACCCGGTAGAGAAAAAAGCCGAGATATTTTTGAATTGAAAAGCCGATTTTTAGCAGAAAAATGAGAATGATTCGATTGGCACGAATCGTAACGAAAGGAGTACATATATGGTAACCTTACATGAGGGAAAACAATTCATTATAAATAACGATCACATTGCAAGTGCAGAGGAAGCTGCAAAGCTTTCTGAAGAAGCAGCAAAGAAAGAAACACTGACCTGGCAGGTGCTTTCAAAACACAATCACTCAGACAATATGGAACATCTGGAAATCCAGTTTGATTCTATGGGTGTGTATGACAATACCTACGTCGGCATTCTCCAGACAGCTTACGCAAGCGGTCTGAAAGAGTTCCCGATGCCGTGTGTATTTACAAACTGCCATAACTGTCTGTGTGCAGTCGGAGGTACTATTAACACCGATGTCCACAAATATGCAGAATCTGCCTGCCGCAAATCCGGTGGTATCTTCGTTCCGCCGCATGAGGCAGTCATCCATCAGTACATGCGTGAGATGATCGTTAACTCCGGCGATATGTCGATTGTATCCGATTCCCACACCCGTTATGGTACACAGGGTTCTGTCTCCATCGGCGAAGGCGGTCCGGAGCTTGCAAAGGCAATGCTGGGAAAATACTATGAGATCGACTATCCGGGTGTGATTGCCGTTCTTTTAACCGGTACCCCGAAGCCGTGGGTTGGTCCGATGGATGTGGCTTTGAGCATCATCGGCAAGGTATTTAAGAATAATTTTGTGAAGAATAAAGTCCTTGAGTTCATTGGACCGGGCGTACACAGCCTCTCAATGGATTTCAGAAACGGTATTGATACGATGACAACCGAGTCTGCCTGCCTGTCTTCTGTATGGGAGACCGATGACAAGGTAAAAGAGTATTTCGAGATTCACAAACGTCCGCAGGGCTTCAAGGAGATGGTTCCGGGCAATGCAGCACTCTATGACGGCGTAGTAGAGGTAAATCTGGATACGATCGTTCCGATGATTGCGCTTCCGTTCCATCCAAGCAATGCATATCCGTTAGCGGATGTCATCGCTGAACCGGAGAAATATTTAAAGATGGTAGAAAAAGAGGCAGAGCGTGTTTTCGAGAATAACAAGGATATTCATCTGGATCTCTGCTCTAAGATTCATGACGGCAAGATCAAGGTTGATCAGGCGGCGATCGCAGGCTGTGCAGCCGGTTCCTTCGAAAATATCTATGCGGTTGACCAGATCGCGAAGAAGATGGACAAAGGACTGGGAACCTTCCCATTCAATATTTATCCGGCATCTCAGCCGATTATGTATGAGTTAAACAAAATCGGTGTCTTAAATGACCTGATGGGATATGGGGTGCGTGTGAAGACAGCATTCTGCGGACCGTGCTTCGGCGCATCGGATGCACCTGGAAACAATGATTTCTGTATCCGTCATAGCACTCGTAACTTCCCGAACCGTGAGGGAAGCAACCCGGCAACCGGTCAGATCGCATCGGTTGCACTGATGGATTCCAAGTCAATCGCGGCAACTGCATTTAATGGCGGCTATTTAACCTCTGCAGAGAACTGCCCGGTTGTATTTGAAACACCATCCTATGAATTCAATGAGCACATTTACGAGAACATTGTATACAATGGATTTGGAAAAGCAAAACCGGAGACAGAGATCGTTTATGGACCGTCCATCAAGGACTGGCCGGAGATGGAGCCGTTAAAAGAAAATCTGTTATTACAGGTAGCCAGCGTAATCCGTGACGAAGTGACAACCACAGACGAACTGATTCCGTCCGGTGAGACAGCCTCCTATCGTTCTAATCCGTACAAGATTTCAGAATTTACCCTGATTCGTAAGGATCCGAAGTATGTTGGCCGTGCGAAAGCGGCACAGGAGTATGAGAAGGCTCGTCTGGCTGGTGACAGCGCTAAGGCTGGTGAATTTTATCAGGTACTGCAGGCAGCTGGCGTTACAACATCGCTTGAGGAGCTGATGCAGACAACCGGTATTGGTTCCGTACTGTATGCAAAACGTCCGGGTGATGGTTCTGCCCGCGAGTATGCAGCAAGCTGTCAGAAGGTGCTTGGCGGTCTGGCTGACATCTGTATCGAGTACGCAACCAAGCGTTACCGCAGCAACTGCGTCAACTGGGGTATCCTTCCATTTACCTGTGATGAGGCGGAAATTAATCTGGAAGCTGGCGAGTATGTATATCTGCCGGGTATCCGTGAAGCAGTTGAAAAGGATGCAAAGGAATTTGAAGCAACCGTTATCGGAACAGACGGCAGCAGCCGGAAGCTTATGCTGGCTCTCAAGGATGTGACCGAGGCGGAGAAGGAAGTTCTGCTGGCGGGAAGCTTGATTAACTTTTACAAAAACACAAAATAAAAATGGGAATCGGGCGGTTGCTTGTGAGTATTGTGAGTAGACGCTGAATCCTGTCTGTACGCCCGGAATCCCGGATGCCCGATGGGGCGGGGACTGCGGGCGTATAATCAGTCGCGAAAGATTGAAACAGCCAAAACGTGAGAAATAGTTTAAAAGAAAGGGAAAGAGAGTCTATGAATATAGAAGAAATGCAGGCGCAGAGAGACGCTGATTATGAAAAATATAAGGCAGAAGGGCGCATCTGGGGCACAGTTCCGCGCGAAAAGATTGTGCAGATTCAGATTCCACGTACCAGCAAAGAGGTGATTGACCGCTACTATGCGCTGGAAGATATGAGTACGGCTGTATCGGACATTCTGGATACTTACGGCATTCACGGTGCTGTTCCAAACACCTGCTTAAAGCCAGTCAAGGCAGGCTCACGCCTGGTGGGAACAGCTGTCACGGTCCGCAGCATCCCGTCCCGCAAGACGGCGACGCAGGGACAGCGAGACAAAGATAAGATTTTGATGTCCACGAAGGATATTTTCTACCTGGGCGAGGCGGGCGATGTGCTGGTGTCGGATTTCGGCGGAAATCTGGAATATTCCAACATCGGCGGACAGAGCTGCCATCTGGCAAAAGTGCGGGGATTTGCTGGCTGCATCGCCTATGGAAGCTGCCGCGATACGGAGGAGATCAGCCGGATGGATTTCCCGGTCTTTTCCTGCGGCGTGACGCCGATGACCGGAAAATACCGCATGGAGTGTGCAGAAGTGAACGGACCGGTCAGCCTCTGCGGCTGCCTTGTCATGCCGGGCGACCTGATCGTGGCAGACGGTTCGGGTGTCTGCATTGTTCCGAATGAGCTTGTCGAGGAAGTGCTTGAAAAAGCGGAGAAGTCCGCGGCAAAAGAAGAAGAATTTTCCCGGATTCTGGAAGCAGGCGGCGGGATTGAGGAACTGAAAAAAGCAAAATAATAAATAGGTATTTTCGGGGAATATATTTCATAGAAACAGGGATTTGTTTACCATGCTGGAAGCGAGGTAAGCAGGTCCCTTTGTTCGTGTATGGAGGGGCTTATTTTATGGCTGGGATTTTCCGGATACGGCAGGTTCGGGTTATCTCAGCCGGGCGCGAGCGCAGCGTAAATGTAAAAAAATAATGAAATCATTGAATAAAATCCCCGTTAGTGTTAGAATAAATAAGATTGTATAACTATGCCTATATGATCTTTATGTATTAAAACATATCATTTATGATGGAATGAAATAAAATAACTAGATTTAGAATGTAAGAAATAGGAGAGAAAAGCATGAATCTGATAGAGAAAGTGTTTGGTACCCACAGCGAACGCGAGCTGAAGCTGATCCGCCCGATCGTGGATAAGATTTTAGGTATGCGCGAGCAGATGGTTGCCTTATCGGATGACGAACTGCGCGACAATACGCGCAAGTTCAAAGAGCGCCTTGCAAACGGCGAGACGCTGGACGACCTTCTGCCGGAGGCATTTGCAACCGTGCGTGAGGCGGCGAGACGAGTATTAAATATGGAGCATTACCCGGTTCAGCTGATCGGTGGTATCGTCCTGCATCAGGGACGTATCGCAGAGATGCGTACTGGTGAAGGTAAAACTCTGGTTTCCACCGCACCGGCGTACTTAAATGCGCTGGCTGGAAAGGGCGTATTTATCGTTACCGTCAATGACTACCTGGCAAAACGAGATGCAGAGTGGATGGGCGAGGTTCACAGATTCCTCGGTCTGACTGTCGGCGTGGTTTTAAATTCAATGAATTCCGACGAGCGCCGGGAAGCTTACAACTGTGATATTACCTACGTTACCAACAATGAGCTTGGTTTCGATTACCTGCGTGACAACATGGCGATCTACAAAGAGCAGATGGTTATGCGGAATCTGGACTATGCGATCATCGATGAGGTCGATTCCGTCCTGATCGATGAGGCGAGAACCCCGCTTATCATTTCCGGACAGAGCGGCAAGTCCACGAAGCTCTATGAGGTCTGCGATATTCTGGCACGTCAGTTGGAAAAGGGCGAGGAATCAGCAGAATTTTCCAAGATGGCAGCCATCATGGGCGAGGAGATCGAGGAGACAGGAGATTTCGTAGTCAATGAGAAAGATAAAGTAGTCAACCTGACCGAGGCTGGTGTGAAGAAGGTTGAAGATTTCTTCCACATTGAGAACCTGGCGGATCCGGAGAACCTGGAGATCCAGCACAACATCATCCTGGCACTGCGTGCCAACTACCTGATGTTCCGCGATAAGGACTACGTGGTAAAAGATGACGAGGTTCTGATCGTCGATGAGTTTACCGGACGTATCATGCCGGGACGCCGTTATTCCGATGGTCTCCATCAGGCGATTGAGGCGAAGGAGCACGTACATGTGCGCCGTGAGAGCCGCACGCTGGCAACCATTACCTTCCAGAACTTCTTCAACAAGTTCAACAAGAAGGCTGGTATGACCGGTACGGCACAGACCGAGGAGAAGGAGTTCCGTAACATTTACCAGATGGACGTTATCTCCATCCCGACGAACCGCCCGGTACAGCGTATTGATTACGAGGATGCGGTTTATAAGACGAAAAAAGAGAAATTCCATGCGGTTGTCGAGGAAGTGGCAGCAGCCCATGAAAAGGGACAGCCGGTTCTGGTTGGTACCATTACGATCGAGACTTCCGAGCTTCTGAGCAAGATGCTGACAAGACGCGGCATTCCGCATAAGGTATTAAATGCGAAGTTCCATGAGCTGGAGGCTGAGATCGTAGCAGATGCAGGTATCCACGGTGCCGTTACGATCGCGACTAATATGGCAGGCCGTGGTACGGATATCAAGCTGGATGAGATTTCCAGAGAACTGGGCGGCTTAAAGATTATCGGTACAGAGCGTCATGAGTCCAGACGTATTGATAATCAGCTGCGTGGTCGTTCCGGACGTCAGGGAGATCCCGGTGAGTCCAAGTTCTACATCTCTCTGGAGGACGATCTGATGAGACTGTTCGGTTCCGAGCGCCTGATCAGCATGTTCAATACCTTAGGTATCCCTGAGGGACAGGAGATCGAACACAAAGCATTGACCAATGCCATCGAATCCGCACAGAAGAAGATCGAGAGCAACAACTACGGTATCCGTAAGAATCTGTTAGAGTATGACCGTGTCATGAGTGAACAGAGAGAGATTATCTACGAGGAGCGTCTGCGGGTACTGAACGGCGAGAGCATGCGTGATGTGATCTACAAGATGATCACCGATATTACCGAGAACTGTGTAGATATCTGTATCAATGACGACGCAGATATCTCCGACTGGGATTTCAATGAGTTAAATACCCTGCTCATTCCTACAATCCCGTTACAGCCTCTGACACCGGAGCGTGTGAAGAAGCCCAAGAAGAACAGCTTAAAGCAGCAGTTAAAGGAAGAAGCTGTGAAGCTGTACGAAGCAAAAGAAGCCGAGTTCCCCGAACCGGAAGCCATCCGTGAGCTGGAGCGTGTGGTTCTGCTGAAGGTCATTGACCGCAAGTGGATGGATCACATCGACGACATGGAGCAGCTGCGTCAGGGCGTGGGCTTACAGGCATATGGTCAGAGAGATCCTCTGGTAGAGTACAAGATGAGCGGTTACGAGATGTTCGATGAGATGACTCAGAACATCCGGGAAGAGACTGTGAGACTTCTGTTCCATATCAAGATAGAACAGAAGGTAGAGCGTGAGCAGCAGGCGAAGATCACCGGCACGAACAAGGACGATTCCTTACCGAAGGGACCTGTAAAGCGTGAAAATGCAAAGGTGTACCCGAACGATCCCTGCCCCTGCGGAAGCGGTAAAAAATACAAGAACTGCTGCGGACGGAAAGCGTGATGCTTTCTGATGGCAGTGGAAGACAGTGCGGCAACGCAGACAGAAAGTCTGTCAGCTGCAAAAGTAAGCATTAAAATAATAGAATAGAAAGTAGGTGACGTTAAGTGGTTGAATTAGATCAGATGAAGACAGAAATTCTGTCCTACGAAACACCTTTAGCGGAAGTGAGGGATTCACTTTGACCTTGCTAACAAGGCAAAGCGGATCGAAGAAATGGAACGTGAGATGGAGGCTCCCGGATTCTGGGATGACCCGGAGCGTTCCAACCAGAAAATGAAAGAACTGAAGAACCTGAAGGATACGGTGGGAGAGTGTGATAAGCTTTCTACACAGTACGATGATATCCTGACTCTGATCGACATGGGATATGAGGAGAACGATGAGTCTCTGATCCCGGAAATCCGAGGAGAACTGGATGAATTCATCAGGGAATTCGACGAACTTAGGATTGGTACCCTATTGTCCGGAGAATATGATAAGAACAATGCGATCTTAAAGCTCAATGCCGGTGCCGGCGGTACCGAGAGCTGTGACTGGTGCGGTATGCTGTATCGCATGTATACCCGTTGGGCGGAGCGCAAGGGCTTTACCATCGAAGTATTGGACTATCTGGATGGTGATGAGGCCGGGATTAAGTCAGTGACTTTCCAGGTCAATGGTCTGAATGCCTATGGCTATCTGAAGTCTGAGAAGGGTGTACACCGTCTGGTGCGTATCTCCCCTTTCAATGCCCAGGGTAAGCGTCAGACATCCTTTGTATCTCTGGATGTTATGCCGGATATCGAAGGAGATCTGGATGTGGATATTGATGAGAAGGATCTGCGCATCGATACTTATCGAAGCAGTGGTGCCGGTGGCCAGCACATCAACAAGACATCATCTGCAATCCGTATCACTCATATCCCGACGGGAACAGTGGTGCAGTGTCAGAACGAACGAAGCCAGTTCCAGAACAAGGATAAGGCAATGCAGATGCTGAAAGCCAAGCTGTATCTGTTAAAACAGGAGGCAAATGCCGAGAAGCTGTCGGATATCCGCGGCGAAGTCAAGGAGATCGGCTGGGGCAACCAGATCCGTTCCTATGTATTACAGCCGTACACACTGGTCAAGGATCACCGTACCGATGTGGAGACAGGCAATGTGGATGCAGTGCTGGATGGCGGACTGGATATCTTCATCAATGGCTATCTGAAATGGATCAGCGTACAGGGAGATAAGAAGAACACAGAGAATTAACAAATTCAAGTTTGTAAATGACACATTCCAGAAGGAGTGAAAGCTTTCTGGAATGTGATTTTTTATAAGGGAGAAAATTACATATGAGAAACGAAAACAAAGAGACAAACCAGGGCAAAAAAGCGATAGGAGAGTCCATGGGCAGCAGAATTGTGCTTGCCCTGATCGTTGTGGCTGTGATAGTTACGGCGGCAAAAGTGATCCCTTTGGTCCGGAATCGGGTACAGACTTCCCAATATCCGGTGATCGAGCTGGCAGATCTGCAGGGAATGGAACTGGAGAGCTTAAGTGATGGAAAGTTCAGTTTCAGCTATCCGGCAGAAGACTGGGAAGTGTGGGAGCAGGTGACGACGGATTATCACCCGCTTACGATCTTCTATAAAGGGACAGCGGATGACGGCTCCACAAGTATCTCGGTGGCGGAGAATGACACCGTGGTCACACAGTTGAAACCGGAACTTCTGCAGGTAATGTTGGATGGCTTAAAAGAACAGGCTCCTTATATGGTGATAAAGGAAAGTGAAATGCGCAGTATGGAAGGTACACCGGTGTTCTATCTGGAGGACAATATGTCACTGACCCAGGAAGGACTGGATATGATGGTAGATACCGGCGCGTGGACAGAGGAAACGATAGAAGCCATGGGCGGCCGTGAGGCACTTTTAAGTAACAATATTGCTTCGGACCAGATTCAGATCTATCAGTTGAAAAATGGAAAAATTTATGTGTATACCGGAAATTATACGGATGATGCGCAGAAAGATATGGTACTGGACACCATCACGGTGATAGCACAGACAATAAAGAGCACAGGCAATTAATGCCTGTGCTCGTTCTGCATCAGATCCAGAAAATATAAGGTCTGGGTCATATTCATGTATGGCACCAGCCACAGAGTTCCGATACCGAAGCTCAGCAAACACAGAAATCCCAGCGGCAGGAAGCTCATCTGTAAGCAGAACAGCTCCCATTTATGTCCCTTCATAATGCGGAAGCTTAATTTTATCAGCTCCATGGCATTATACTGGGGGAAATCCAACAGTAAATAGTAAGCCTGGGATAAACCAAGGGATAACGGAATATAGATACACATACCGATGGCCATAAGCACAATGCACAGGATTGCCATGGTTATGGCGTCAAAGCCTTTCCCTGACCGTAGGAGAAAATAGCAGATATCAAACGGAAGTGTACATGCCGTATTCAGCAGGATCAGTACTGCGGAGACCCCGAGCGATTTTTTGAATAAGTATTTGAAGCCGTAGAACAGATTGGCAGTTACAGCAGGTCTGCCGCAGGCAGTATTCAGATAAAATAATGTGATGCCGGTCTGAAATACTCCGGTGAAAATCGACAATAAAGTCGTACAGGCTGTCAAAAGCAGATATTCCGTCAGAGATGTCTCTGCGCTTCCCCCCATAAGTGTCCGTACGGTAAGGATCATAGTGAAGGTCATGCTGACGGCAAAGGTGAGGGAAAATACGATCAGACTCCGGCAGATGGACAGCAGGATGGCATTGCCGTAATGCCCTGCCATCTGATCTCTGGCTTTTTCTTTGAGTTGGGCTCTGGATGCATATTGTATCATAGAAATCCTCTTTTCTTTTTATTATTGCGTTCTATTGGTTATTCCGGCTACTCCGGGTTTTGATTTCGTAACCGCAGAATGCATCGGAAAACATAGGCATGTCTTACAGGTAAGATTGCCAGAATTCTTCCATATCGACACCGTACATCTGCTGGTACATCTGATCCAGCATATTCATATAAGAAGGATCTGTGAATACCGTGACAATGCTGCTGACCGTTATGAAGATACCGAGTGCCAGTCCCACACAGGACAGCCAGATCCCGGCAACACACATATTGTTCATGCGTTGCCCTCTTTTCCGGGTGAGCAATGCAAAGAGAATGCCCAGAGCACCGGTGGGAATGGACAGCAGTCCCGTGCAGCATAATACCAGGGAACAGATGCCGCAGACCATAGAAGCGATCGACAAACCCCTGTATTTCGGATCGATCTGTGGTATATTTTGATTCATTTCGTTATTCTGATTCTGATAATAATCCATAGAAAGCCTCATTTCCGGGCGGCATATGGTGAATTTGTCTGCCGCGCTTATATTAAGTACTGTACCATCTTTTCCTGTAATAAGCAAATGAAATAAGAATGAAAAGATTGAGAAAACTTCCGATTTCCAGTATAATATATCCATGCGCAAAACAAAATGGCAACAGGCCATCAGGAGGAACTATGGATATTATACAGAAAATCAAAGAAGAACTTCAGGTAGAAAAATGGCAGGTGGAAGCTGCGGTGAAGCTGATCGATGAGGGAAATACCATCCCGTTCATCTCCCGTTACCGTAAGGAGGCCACCGGATCTCTGAACGATGAGCAGCTGCGTAATCTCGATGAGAGACTGACCTATCTGAGAAGTCTGGAAGATAAAAAGGAGCAGGTGCTGAAGAGCATCGCGGAACAGGGAAAACTTACCGATGAGTTAAAGGAGAAGATTCTGGCAGCCCAGACGCTGGTAGTGGTAGAGGATCTGTACCGCCCCTATCGTCCCAAGAGAAAGACCCGTGCCAGTATTGCAAAGGAGAAGGGCCTGGAACCTCTGGCAGAATATATTCTGCGCCAGGAGGCAACAGAACCGGTGCTTAACGAGGCAGCAAAGTATGTTTCCGAAGAAAAAGAAGTAAAGACTCCGGAGGAAGCATTGCAGGGAGCACAGGATATTATTGCCGAGATGATCTCTGACGATGCGGATCATCGTCTTTACATCCGCAATATCACCGTAGAGGAAGGCATTGTGACCGGTACGGCGAAGGATGAGAAGGCTCAGAGCGTCTACGAGATGTATTACAATTTTGAAGAGCCGGTGAAAAAGATTGCAGGCCATAGAGTATTGGCATTGAACCGTGGAGAGGCAGAAAAAGTACTGACTGTTAAAGTCAATGCACCGGAGGAACGTATTCTGCGTTATCTGGAGAAAAAGCTGATCACGAAGGAAAATGAATATACTACACCGGTAATCTGTGCCGCAGCGGAAGACAGCTACGATCGTTTAATAGCACCCGCTATTGAAAGAGAGATCCGTAACGATCTGACAGAAAAGGCAGAGGATGGAGCGATCAATGTCTTCGGTAAAAATTTAGAGCAGCTGTTGCTGCAGCCTCCTATCGCAGGCAAAGTGGTCTTAGGCTGGGATCCGGCATTCCGTACCGGATGTAAGCTGGCCGTTGTGGATGAGACCGGTAAAGTGCTCGATACAACCGTTGTATACCCGACCGCACCGACCACAGAAGCCAAGATCAAAGCAGCCAAAGAAACCGTTAAGAAAATGATTGAAAAGTATCATATCGATCTGATCTCTGTAGGAAATGGTACTGCATGCCGGGAATCTGAGCAGGTGATCGTGGACATGTTAAAAGAAGTACCGACAAAGGTACAGTATGTGATCACCAACGAGGCAGGAGCATCTGTATATTCTGCAAGTAAACTGGCGACCGAAGAGTTCCCGAACTTCGATGTGGGACAAAGAAGTGCCGCTTCCATCGCCAGACGTCTGCAGGATCCGCTGGCAGAACTGGTAAAGATCGACCCTAAATCCATCGGCGTCGGACAATACCAGCATGACGTAGACCAGACGAAATTGAAAAAAGCCCTCGACCAGACTGTAGAAAACTGTGTGAATCTGGTAGGTGTGAATCTGAATACCGCAAGCAGCCATCTGCTGACATACATTTCCGGACTGGGTCCGCAGCTGGCGCAAAATATTGTCAACTACCGCGCCGAGAACGGAGCTTTCAATTCGCGTAAGGAATTGATGAAAGTCCCCCGCATGGGTGCCAAAGCCTTCGAACAGTGTGCCGGATTCCTCCGTATCCCCGGAGCAAAGAATCCGCTGGACAACACAGCAGTGCATCCGGAAAGCTACCACATCGTAGAGCAAATGTCGAAAGACCTGAAATGTACCGTCAACGAACTGATTGCGAATAAGGAACTACGCCAGAAAATCAAGATATCGGACTATATCACGCCGACTGTGGGCCTGCCGACTTTACAGGACATCATGCAGGAGCTCGACAAACCGGGACGCGACCCGCGTAAAGCGATCAAGGTATTTGAATTCGACAAGAACGTGCGCACCATCGCAGACTTGCGCGAAGGCATGATCCTGCCGGGTATCGTAGGCAACATTACGAATTTCGGAGCTTTCGTCGATATAGGTATCAAGGAAAACGGACTTGTACATCTTTCCCAGTTAGCCGAGCGATATATATCCGATCCTACAGAAATCGTATCCATCCACCAGCATGTCATGGTCAGAGTGATGAACGTAGATACCGACCGGAAGCGGATTCAGCTTAGCATGATCGGGGTACAGCAAGACTGATTGCCTCCCGCTTTTCGCCCCACCACACAATTAAAATCGTAAAGATTATCATAAGTACTGTACAAATGAGCGAGCCTTCAAAACCGAAGGCTCCGCCATTCAGTACGTTTTCTTCGGGCAGATGCAGCGTCAGCAGCGATGTTCCCAAATCGTTTCCACTTACTTGATATCCCAATATCGGGCCTTGAATCCAGTTCCAGAAAAGATGGAGGGAAATGGGGAAACAAAGATTCCGTGTATATAAATAGGAAGCACCGATCAACATACCCGCAAGCACCAGGTTCAGCATCGGCAGAAAAGCCACATTCGGGTTGAAGATATGCAGCAATGCAAACAGCAGTGCAGAAACGAAAAGAGCCAGGAATTTATTCATCCGGGTATGCAGCAGACGCCCGAGTATATAGCCGCGCATCATGATCTCTTCAGTCAAGGCCACCAGCAGGCAGAACACAAAAGTGCCGAGCAGATTTAAAGGATCGAACTGAAAGCCTGTTACTTCTACTTCACCTATAGCCAGCGAAAGCCCGAAGCCGATCAGGTAGAGCAACATCGCCACCAGCAGTCCATACCACAGTCCCCGGACATGCCCTTTCAGTGTCAGCCCCAAGTCAGAAAAGGGGCGGCGTTCAAAATAAAGCAGAATCACAGCCGGAGTCAACACGGACAGCAGCATACTGGCTTCCGTCACAGTGTACACCAACAATCCGGGGTGCCGCGCCTCATCGCCAAGAATCAGAGACAATAATCCGAATCCTATTGTACCATACAGTCCCATACATACGAAAAGCCCCAGTGCAAACAACAGGATACACGCCCATACGGGAAGTCTTTTCGGTTCTTTCTTTTCTCTGATTTCTTCTGTCTCCATTTTTACTTTTTGTTAATCACGCTACAAAATTAGATATAAAACATAAAAAAACATCGTGTCTTACCTATTTTTCCTATATTTGTCAGAACAAATCTGCATAATTATGAAAATAAGACAACTACTGATAAGTTTTTTATTGGTTGCCAGTACTTTGGGAGCAACCGCACAAGTAAGCAAAACGTATTATGTCAGCAAGCCCGGCACATTGATCTCGATGATGACCGAAGAGGAAGCCAACAGCATCACCCACCTTACACTGACAGGAAAACTGAATGCGGAAGACTTCAGACATCTCCGCGATGAATTCCCCAGCCTGAAAGTGCTTGATATTTCCAATGCCGAAATCAAGATGTACAGCGGTAAGGCCGGAACGTATCCTAACGGAAAGTTCTACATCTACATGGCCAATTTTGTCCCCGCCTACGCCTTCTCGAATGTGGTAAACGGAATAACCAAAGGTAAGCAGACACTGGAAAAAGTGATCCTTTCCGAAAAAATAAAGAATATCGAAGATGCCGCCTTCAAAGGATGTGACAACCTGAAAATCTGTCAGATACGCAAGAAGACAGCTCCTAACCTGTTGCCGGAAGCTCTGGCCGACAGTGTGACGGCTATTTTCGTTCCATTGGGCAGCAGCGACGCCTACCGTTTTAAAAACAGATGGGAGAACTTTGCATTTATCGAAGGCGAACCACTGGAAGCTACGATCCAAGTGGGTGCTATGGGCAAGCTGGAAGATGAGATTATGAAAGCCGGACTGCAACCCAGAGATATCAACTTCCTGACTATTGAAGGAAAACTGGATAATGCCGACTTCAAACTGCTTCGCGACTATATGCCGAACCTTGTGTCTCTCGACATTTCAAAGACCAATGCCACCTCTATCCCCGACTTTACTTTCTCTCAGAAGAAGTATCTCCTGAAGATCAAGCTGCCACATAACCTCAAGACCATCGGCCAACGGGTATTCAGCAACTGTGGACGACTTGCCGGAACACTTGAGTTGCCTGCTAGCGTGACGGCTATCGAGTTCGGAGCGTTCATGGGATGCGATAATCTGCGCTATGTACTTGCTACAGGTGATAAGATTACAACGTTAGGCGATGAACTCTTCGGAAATGGGGTGCCAAGCAAGTTGATTTATAAGAAATAAAAAAGCAACTCTTCTCGGAATTGGCTTTAAATGCCAATCCCGAGAATGTGATATCCCCCTGGCTAATATGTTTATGGTTTAAATGTTACTATAACCTTTTCATTGTATGGCGATGAGGACATATCTTCCCAAGCTTCCCTTTGACTCTCGGATAAAATCAAATATAGGGCTTGCGCCTTTCCATTTTCATTAGTTTGTCTTCCGCATTCCAACTTAGAATTCATCTCATTTAACTTCATTCCGGAAGCGTCGAGCGTACTGAGATGATTGTCACTACAATCCAAATAGGAAAGTTCAGGTAAATCTTTTAAATCTAAAGTACTCAGTTTACAATTAGGACAATTGAGCATTTTTAACCGAGGATGTCCTGATAAGTCCAGAGAAGTCACCTGATCAACACCTACCAAGCCTAAACTTTCTAATGATGGTGTATTATGGATATTGAGATGAGTAATTGATTTTCCCCAACATGTTAAAACTGTCAGATATTTCAAGTTGCTTACATCCAAATCTTTAAACTCACAATAAATAGACAAGTAGTCCAGGTTGACAAGATTACGGATTCCTGTTACATCATAAATAGGTTTATAAATAGGATCATTAGGATTTATTCGGAGTTCTACAATAGATTGCAGACGTAGTTGTGTCATCTCGTCATCCAAGTTTATTTTTCCATCTTGTGTTACTGGTATTTTATGTTTCATATGCAAGAACTCAATAAAGTTATGATCTGTGAATTCATCCCGTGCAGGCATGTCGTCTTTCGAACAGGCAATACATAGCCACAGGCCGGTTATCAAATATACTAGTTTTGTTTTCATACATTCTTTTTATTTAAAAACTGCCATAACATTTGGGTTATTTTTCTCCCAGATATCTTCCCAGATCTTTTGCATGTCAGCAGGCATTATTAATGTCATTTGCCGACTATTATTCTTGTCATCCGTTTGATTTTCACAAGATAAATATTGTAGTGATTTACATTCACATACATCCAGTTGACTAAGTCTATTCCTTTTACAAAACAAAAAATCTAACGCTATTTGTCCTTTAAGTTCTAAGGTTTCTATCTGATTGTCACTACAATCAAAAGATTGTAAACTTACACACTCCTTTATATTAGTAGTCTTTATCTGGTTCTTTCTACAAGATAAAGTTCGCAGCCTGTTCATTCCACTCACATCAAGAGCAGTCAACCGATTATTATTACAAGACAAATTGACAAGGCTAACCAAATGCTTAATACCTACCAAATTAGAGCATTTGATATCATCCAAGTTTAAGTCGGTAATTTTTCCCAATGCTATGTAGCTTCATCTTCCATATCAATACGCCCTTTCTCTGTGATGGGAATGTCGCAATAGTCATGCAGATAAGTGATAAAAATGGGGTCTTCAAATTCTATCCATACACCTTCGGATTTACAGGAGAAAAGAGAAAAGATCAATAACCCTACCAAAAGAAATTTGTGTGTCATACAATGTTTTTTTTAGAAGCTGTTTAAATTTATTTATAATTAGTTGTAAATCAGTAGGTTAATTG
>ENA-OPVG01001215-OPVG01001215.1-human-gut-metagenome-genome-assembly--contig:-NODE-1215-length-19438-cov-2.558118_pt1 | contig 19438 bp, 14 predicted proteins | sample MGYA00241093_ERZ501975 | MGnify/ENA primary metagenome ERZ501975 (study PRJEB25962, sample SAMEA2042993) | human gut metagenome | biome: human gut; feature: human-associated habitat; material: faeces... | reverse complement strand
CGGACAACGCGGCCGCGGAGGGGTTCTTCGGCCGTCTCAAGCAGGAGTTCTTCCACAAGAGGAGCTTCCGGGGCGTGACGATCGACGAGTTCACCGTGATGCTCGACGAGTACATGGTCTGGTACCGCGACAAGCGCATCAAGACCGAATACGGCATGAGCATCATGGACAAACGCATCCAGCTCGGGCTCGTCGCCTGAAACCATCCGGTACACTGACCAACGACCATACAGACAACGAAGTCCAACAAAACGTCACCACCCCCAAACCATCAGCCCACACTGCGGAAAAACACTGCCGAACCTGTCGAACAAACATTGAAGCAAAACAAACTCGACACCGCGGCCGGCAAACCGGCCGGCATACGCAAGCTCATCCGCAAATACAGCGCGTACACGCTGCTCGTATTGGACGAATGGCTCCTAGACAAGCCCGACGAACGCATGCGCTCCTTCCTCCTCGAGGTCATGGAACACCGCTACGACACCGCCAGCACCGTGTTCCGCACACAATACCCCGTCAAGGACCGGCACGGGCGGCTCGGAGGAAACGTGACCGCCGACGCGATCATGGACCGCATCGTCCACAACGCCATCACCATCGACACCGGCGACTACAACATGCGCCGACACCAGGCGAAGCCGGCTGAAAGCCTGTGACAATCAGCTGACTGCGCACCACCGGTGGCCTTCAGACAGAAGACCACAGGCCCTCAATCACAATACCCATGGCCTTCATCCGCAATAACCAGCGGCCTTCATACCATCAAATACTCAATTACGATATACGAATAATCTTGTGTCCAATTAGTTCCACAAGCTATCGACGTGCTACAGCATAACCGGAAATACCGCAATTCGGGTTTATTAGCTACTAAGAGAAACCCCAATACTTACGAGAGGAAATTATGCGGCGGCGATGCTCTTTCTGACCATCGTACGCCATTGGACGCGGCTAATAGGAGAAACAATCTGGAATTGTAAAGACCTCAGGATCGTAAGGGCCTCTCTGTCCAGGGTCAACAAACTACAAATTCTGCGATCCTGTATCATACAATCAAAGTTAATTCGTTCTAAACCATAATGATCGAACAATCTCTGTAACAAACCGCCCCACCGGCTAAGCATCTCTATCAGGTTGCTCGGCGACGCCATATTCCACACAGTCATATATCTTTTATCCGAATACAGAGGTATGCACTGTGAAGCTCTGACTATTTCCGCCTTCTTTATGCCCGTTTCTTTGGAGGCATCCGCTATATGCCAAACATATGCGTATGGCGGATCATGCAGGATACATCGGATTAGCTCCAACATATCATAAAGGCGTTTCTTGGACCCTTTATCGCATTCCAGAGCCGCGCTAGCGAACCCAGATCTTTCACCACCTTCACAATGTATAATCCGAAGCTCATGTCTTTCGGTATCCACTTTGGGCCAGCTCCGATTGGCTTTCATCAAAAGGTTTAGACCGTCAATAATCTCATTGATACAGAACTCAGACACATCCTTCGTCAAATCACTGAGCACTCGTATATGAATATCGCAATCCGTCTTCTCCGTGAATATATGATTCACCCAACGCGCGCCAGTTATCTTATACTCAGAGAAACGAAGCATACAATCATCTATATTTCTTCGTGCACTACTCAACTGAGCGAGCATCTTTAATTCATCTAATCCAATGCGGCAATGAGTGCTTCCACAACTAAATTGTATTGTCGATATCCCATATTTAGGAAATACATAACACAAGCGGTCAGACCAAGATTGAAAGCGAGCGAAAGTGCCAGGAGGCAATGACCTAGCACCAACGTCACCTCCAACTTCAAGAGGACAGCAGCCAACCCCTCTCCCATTCTCATCCTGCAGATCAAGACCATTACTCTCATTTAGATAGCTTTGAAACGCATAGCACAAAGACATCAAAATGGCGATGGCCGCACGGTCATAAGCAGATTGAAAATCAGCAGTCGCCTTTCCGTTCACATCGGCCTGCAACACGCAGCAATCAGCAACATATTCATTCGCGCTGTCAGAAGGACGAAGATTAAACTGACATAGGGCCACACCAAAATGCTCCATATATGTCAGGTGCTCAAAATACTTCTCTATTGCAACACCGATTTCGCCATAAAGCGTTCGCGCAAGCTCAATGGGAATTCTTTTACCTTCATCCCGGATTACGTTCATGGTCACGGACACGGCTAATCAACTCCTTCATTAGGCAATCAGCAGCTGCAGAATCAAACACTGTCCGAGCATCGACCGAATCCGATTACTGTGACCTCTCCGCCCGAATCAATTTGGCCATCGAACATCATGCCCCAAACAATCATGGCATCAGGTTGAACGCAGGCACGTATCTCATCCACAGCACGCGTTACTTTCTGGAGTTTTTCATGAGCCGAACAAGCGAAAGAGATGCAGACGGCGTTCATCATCTTCAACGAATCATTTGAGAATGATGCCATTGCGCGCTTCGCGGCCTCAACTATTCCATCCGCACCTTCTGCTTGGCCAGCGCCGGACCAAGCCAGATCGTTGCCGCCCATCGCCGCTTTGATATCGGACCAATCAACATGTATGTACGAAGAATTCATATCAGATATATCATCCAATACCCGAAAACCAGCGTTTAACTTTTTCGCCATCTGCAACTCTTGCTTGTCCATTTTGACTCCTTATCGAGAGCTATCAATACTCCTCACAATATGCACGACAAGCAATCAACAGTAGATATCTACCGGAATATTGAAGATGAACAAGCTACTAACGTTTAGCTGAAAACGAGTCAGTTACCGAGGCCCCGGCATTGATCACGAAATGTGAATAATCCTGTGTCCAATGAGCCCTACAAGCCATCGCCGTACTACAGCATATCCAGAATAGCGATGTTCTAGGGCCTCGGCGTAGAGAGCTTGTTGTTGAGCGTATTCGGTGCGGAGACGCTGAGACCAGTCTTTGACTGTTTCACCCGGGCGCATTTTGTCGGTTTTGTAGTCGAAGAGGGTGATGGTCTTGGCGGTTGGATCAAGGAAATAGCCGTCTATGATACCTCGGACCACGATTGTGTCGTCACATTGCTCAGCAACGTTGCCGCTGTCATTCTTCGTGTTGGGCACGCCACCAGCCATGCCGCTACCGTTCACCTTGGCATTAAGCCGGTTACGTTCAATCAACATCGAGAATGGCTCTTCCCGGAACAGAGTATCCCGATGAGCTCGTATTTGCGCCGATAGCGGGCAATTTTCTCCAGTGACAAACCAGAGCAAGCCTTCCAGCTCGCGAGTCAGCACAATATGAGCCACTTGCGGCGTGATGACATGATTCGCTTCCAGACGGTCAACAATGTTTCTCAGCTCGGCTTCGCACTGCTCACGGAACGGCTCAGTACCCCAATCAAAGAGTTCCAGTACATTGTGGACCGCAGTACCCACCTCCGAAGCAGATGGCTCAACGTCGGATACCTTCTTCATAAAGTCAGGAATAAAGAACCCACTATGCGCTTCCCGCCTTTGCTTCCAATCATCTAGATTGTCTTCCAGCATGGCAATTGGCGCAGCCGCGTCATCAGACGGCAATACAGCCAGCGAATCAGTGTCATCAGATATAGATTCCGCATCATCAATCATCCAGCTGCGAGCCTTGGAGGAACTCACTACCACTGGCATGCGCGGAGGCTCATCAGGCAATCGCAAACCAGTCACATCAATACGTTTATTGATATAGCCATACCCGTCCGTTCGCTCATTCATAGTGGTCGTCGGCTCAGGCGCAGCACTGCAGAATCGAATCGTAATGGCCCTGCCCGTCGCCGCCATAGCCGGCGCTGTTTCCTGTAGTCCCGCAGCAAGATTCCACGCACGGACCTCATTAGGGCGAAGAATCGCAGACGAATCATCATCCGCATCTCCAGACGCCAGCAATGATCCTAGAATCCAATAGAGATAATTGGGGCTACCACTATTCTTGACCACCGTTCGTGGATCTATGGTGCGTCCATCGCCGCTTAGCGAGATGCCTTGAGCCATCGTACGCAAATTCAGATTGCCATCATCGTTCTTTCCTGGACGATACGATCCCGCGATAATCAACTTGCGTTCGGCACGAGTCATCGCCACATAGAGCAAACGAAGTTCCTCTGCCGCCTCCAACTCCTTGGCCCGCGAATCAATCACTGCGCGCTGGAAAGTATCCACTCGAACATGGTTACGTTGGTCAACCAACGATAAGGCACCTTCGCCATATTCGGCAACAGCCCCATCCTCATTCCTTGTCTGATGAGCAATCGTGCGAACGACAGCGGTTCTCGATCCGGTCAGCAGATTATTGCTGGCACCCATGAGTATCACGACGGGCCATTGCAATCCCTTGGATTTATGAATCGTCATGATATGCACGGCGTTTTTGGTAGGCACTGTTGAAGCTTCTTCACCGGAGCCACTCGCGGACCACATTGTTACGGCATCAAGGAATGGTTGCAATCCACGCTCCTGAGCTACAGCAAATGCATCAGCCTTTTCTACAAGCAAGCGCAGGTTCGCCTGCCGTCGCTCACCTTCAGGCATATTGCCTGCGAAATCGAACAAGCCAGAAACGGCATAGAGATGCCACAACGAATCAGACAGCGAGTGAACTCGCGCATAATCGCATGCGGCATCATAGATTCGCAGGAATGCCGATATCTTTGCAAGCAACACATCAGAAGAAAGAACAGTCGATTCATCAGCTTCTCCCCCACTCTCAGCAATCCGCCGCATAACGTCAAATAGCCAGCCTCTGTTATGCAGACGAATCCGCGCCAAATCATCATCCGTGAACCCCATAGTCCGTAGCACCGCAACCAACGGCACATCCTGATGACGATTGGCGATAATACGCAACCAATCCAAGGCGATCTGTATCTCCGGCTGACGATACAGGTCTCCAACGCCCTGTACTTCGACTGGAATGCCGACACGATATAGTCGGTCAGCCAGGTCGGCAAAATGCGTGGCACCACGAGCCAGCACCGCGATACCCCCATATGAATACTGCGCGTGAGGCCCCTCGCAGAGCTCCTGGACACGGCGCACTATCATGTCCACCTGTAATTCGTCCTTGCCGGCGCGAACTGTCGGTGCAGTGTCAGTGCCGTTTTCATCAGCCACAACATCAGTACTCAAGTCAGGTGCCGCGTTACTCACCAACAATTCAATGGCTTCTGCATCGAATGGTTTACCGGCTTGCTTTGCCGAGCCGATTTGCAACTGTTCCTTCAGGTAATCGGTCGCACCCATATTCGGCGTCATCAGTCGGGCAAATACCGTATTCACAAAAGTGATGATTTCCGGCACCGATCGATAGTTCACCCACAATTCCCGGCGATGGCTTGCATCCGTAACACTATTGCAGATATCGCCGAACTCCTCCGGCGAGGCATCACGGAACCCATAAATGCTTTGCTTCACATCACCGACCATGGTAAGTTTGGCTGCATTTCGGCTGATTTCGCGAATGAATCGATTCTGCAGGGCGTTATTATCCTGGCATTCATCCACATAAATATATCGCCACTGAGCACCGATACGCTTGGCCACGTCAGGCTGCTGCATGGCATCCAATGCCCAGAAAGCCACATCACTGAACTCCGCTACGGACTCTTGCTGTTTCGCAAGCGCATACTGCTGGTCGAACGTGGTGATGAGCGAAATCAATCCTTCGAGTCTTCGCGCAGCGACCTCATCAAGCGAGTCCACTTGTTCAGCGGTAAAGGCCAGTTTCGATTGCAAATCAGAAACGATCCCTTTAATGCCCCGCACCGTTTCCGCCAAGCGACGGCCCAGTTCACTGTCTTTGGGTACGGCGATTGCCGTACTCTTAAGAATGGCAGTTTTGCCGACAGTAATGCGCTTGGGCAGTACGTCCAATGGATTGGCATCGATAACACGAGCACGAACTGCATTCCATGATTCGCTACGCAAGTACTGAGGCAAATCGCATATCATCCGCAATGATTGGACTACCGTATCTTGCTGCGCGGTGTGCGCATCGTGGCAGCTGGCGAGCGCCTCATCAAGACACGATCGCAATTCGGCAAGAGGATGTTCTGCCATATCAATCCAGCCTTGGAAATAACGGTCCAAATATTCATTGCCGTATTCACCACCAACGACCTGATTCAGCGACGCAATGTTGAACCGGTATGGTTCGGCGAGCCGGCTAAGCCAACCGATGCGGTTGGGCTTGGTGAGTGCCTTGTCATACAGGCTCATCATGGTGGCGCGCAAGTCACCATCATGCCGGGGCCCTTGCATGTTGTCCAACACATCCATGAACCGCGCGTGCATTGAGTTGCGCTCGTCATACCACGATTCGAATAACGCGTCGAGTGTTTGGCCTCTCAGCCGGTTCTTCATGGCATCATCAGCAAGAATCTGGAATCCTGGAGCCACCGGCAATGTATCGGCATTGCGATCCACGATTCTTTTGGAGAGCGCATCAATAGTGCTGATTTGCACGGTTGGCAGATCGTTCAAGGCAACGGAGAATACGGTTTGCGCATGGTGGCAATCGTGCAGAATCGTACGCGCCAGTTCGCTGTCGTCTCCACCTAATTGATAGTCCGTATCCAAGAGCACGAGTGAACCCGGCTGGCATCCATGATTGCGCCGCGCATACAGAATGGCGTACTGCAGGTTCTGTTCCAAGCGCCGGCGAATTTCTGCGGCTGCGGCAACGGTGAAAGTAATAATTAACGATTCGCGGATGGATGAATGCGCTTCGTCTGCATTACGGTTCAGCAAGTCCAGCAGAATATCCTGCAAGAGTTGAGTGGTTTTGCCGGTGCCTGCGGATGCGCTGATGACGTAAGGCATGGTGTTTGTCGGAAAATCGTCCGAGAGATTATCCGCATCTTCCGACCTAGGTAATGCATCAACATGTTCTATCATGCCTTGCCTCCTTCAGATGAATTATTCATATGAAGAGCCGCTTCTTTGAGCTCCAGCAATGTCACTGCTGGCTCCACCTCGAATATGTTGCTATTCAGCACATCCCACGCCATGATGTCGGCCACATCGCTGTAGGCAAGACCATCACGGCCGTCAACCAAAGAACGATAAGGGCGCACCGGCAGTTTGCCGTCCAATATGTTCTGGCAGGCACCCACTATTTTCCCGTGCACATAATCCGCTATGCCACGAAATTCTTCCGCACTCAGTTGTTCGATACCGATGCCGGTTTCGTCGGATTCGCCTATGAGCACGCCACTGTTCGGCATATCAAAGCCTCGCCATACGTTTCTGATGCGCATGTTCTGAGCACTTGAATCGTCACTTGGCTCATCGAACAGACTCGTTGATCCATCGTCTGCGCTCGGCAACATGTTGTATTGGTTATTCAGCGCGATGCGTTCTCGAATGGTTGCGCTGGGTTTAATCGGGAGAAAGAACATGCCTGCTACTGGCATTCCGGAGTTGTGCCGGGCGGCAGAAGCATACGTAAACAGCTGAAGTTCATGGCCGTAGTACACATTTGAAGCGCGGCCGCCATCATTGCGAGACGGTTTGCCGAACAACGTACGGGCAGAAGACTTATAGTCCAGCACAACAATGCCGGCGCTCTCTCGCGAAATATTGGTATCGCGAATTACCGTATCAATGCGGTCGACCTTGCCATTGATACGCAATGCAACCGGGATTTCCTTGTCCCTCGCCCTACCGATTAATTGTTCCCCTGAATATGGCGACTGCCATGCACCGGTCGTTCCTCCAACGTTGCCAAATACTTGCTCTACACACGTAGGCGTAAGCATCGTCTGTGCGGACGATAATGCCTCACGTTGCGCAGCAGCATCGACGGCAAAATCCATCAGCGTATCGACCAGCTGACGATGAATCATACGCATACGATTACTGGACCGCAGCACCTCCATACGCGGGTCTTCGTTCAGCACCGTCCACTGATTGCAGCCTCGATCCAGTCTGGAATAGTCGGCGATAAGCTCTTGCATGTCTGTTGCAGTGGGCTGAGGTGGTAAGCCGTTCAAATCTCGTTCGTTCTTGTGTCGCTCGATCCAGGCATTGACCGCATGTTCCAGCACTGCATGATAGAACGTGCCTTCAAGCGCGGCATCAAAAGCGAACGCATTTGCCACGTTAACTTTCAATCCGTATTTCAGGAAATACTCATACGGATTGCGATAGTACGTTTCTATTGCCGAAACCGATGCATTGAACACACGAGTCGAGATCGAAGGATCTGCACCATGAGTGCGATAAACGCGATGCGCATAATCCGGCCTAGTGAACAACCGATATGCCAGTTCGCGGTCAAGGGGACGATACTCTGTTTCAACGGTCGGCACAGCGCGTTTGCTCGCTCCGATGATTTCGCTCGTATCCGATGTACCCGTCTCCCATTGGCTGATATATGGCGAGCATGCTTGTGCAGCGTTACGCAGACTCTTTGGATAGGTCATAGACAACTGCTGCGTTGCGCTGGCAACAACACCGTTAAACCATAGCGGTTCTTGCCCGGACCTACGTTCCACCGTACCGGAAAGTACATTCCACGCTTCCAAAGTCTTGCCTTGGGAAGTCAGGAACTGTGACAAATCCAGCCGCTCGCCGTCATCGAGCAGACCGGTCTCATGCGGAATCGCAGGCAATTGAGATTCACTGCAACCCAGAACAATCACATATCTGTATGGATGTAAAGGCGATGACATCGGCAATACGTCCACGGCGCTGGCGGAGACCGGACGCGAATCGATTGACTGCGCGGCGAGCGTCGAAGCTAGATTTCTAGCAAAGATTCCTACATATTCAGCAAAATAATCGTTACCGAGCTGTTGAACCATGTCGTCAAACGCATTCATGATGACGGTCCAAACTGGCGCGGATCCTTCAATGGGTTGGGCGTATTCGGTAAGAAAACCAACCATCCTGCCTAGAGCCTCCCGCACGGTTGCGCTAGGCCGCGGCCGAAACACATCAGCGGCTTGCTGAATCAGCGAACGAATCTTCTGCAAATGTGCAGCGAACGGTATGTCTGTATCGATCCATACCGTTGCCGGATTGTTGGAGTTCAGCTGATTTTCAATGTCATCGATTGCCGTTGGAGTCAAGTTCAGATACCGGCTGAAGATACCGGAACGCAGTATGCGCAGGATGGACTGGGGTTGAAGTTCGTAGGTCGCGGAATCAAGCAGTCCCAGAATCGCATCAGCGAACGGATGGTCAAGCATCGTACTGGACGCGGCAATATTAATCGGTATCCCCTGATACGTGAATTCCGATGCAATTTGGGCTTGATATGAACCAAGGTCTCGTGAGGTGACCAGCACATCACCGTATGAAATTTCTGGATTGTCCGCGATGAACTTCTTGATGGACGCTGCCGCATAGCGCACTTCGGCAGTAGTATCCGGCATCGCACACACTGATGTAGAAGCGGATGAAGCGAAAATACTGGACAGCGTATTTCGGTTTCCATCATCGCGTCTCTGCAATGCTTCCAGATAATCCGGATCAGAACCGGCACCAACCATCACCGTCAGATGCACGTATTGCGCAAGTGTATGAACTATCCTCATCTCCGAAGCGTTGAGGTGTGCGAAACCGTACAGATAGAACCAGCGATTACTCCCATGCCGCTGTGCCCATGCACATATGGTTTCATGGGCGGCTCCGGGGAATGTATACCGTTTACCTAACCGTTGCTCCACCAGTTGCAGCAAAGAGCCAAGCACCGAAAGTCGAGCATTCGACTGATGAGCGGCCAGAGCAAGCACCTCTTCAGCACTGACCCCATCATTATGCAATTCAACAATTTGCTTGGTGAACTGGTCAATAGCCTCAAACGAGTCACCAACCTGATTACGCAACGATTCATTATCATTCAGACACTTCGCTACGTAATTTCTCAGCGACATCATGCTGATTGATGGGCGAATGTACCTTCCATAATCCTGGTTGCCGATAATCGAGCTCATCATGCTTGCCAGAGAATGGACACCCACATTCATCCCCGGTTCCAGACGTTCGCGGAATTCCGGTCGGACCATCGACTGCAGTACTTGCTTTTCCACATATGCGCGCAAGCTTGCCGGCGTCAGAATAACGAATCGTCCACGGCAACTATCCGGAAAATCTGCTTCCGTACATCCGGCACCATCAGAAAGGACATGATCAATCAGGGCATGAATGTCATCACACCCTCGCTCGGGCCGTATCACCATGACACTCATACCTTACCCTCCCCAGTGAGTTGTATCTGTTCTCAGCATATAACTGACGCAACAAATATCCGGGACTTCGCGCATGACACTTTGCACTCTTACGCAAGCCTAGTGATTTCGTAGTATCACATTGCCGTCTAAGCACACACATATTGTTCAATCGCACGTCCTATTGGCCATTTGAAAGACTCACACTGGAGCTGTTGCCGGGTTATGCGATCCCAATCCGAACCATTCGGAACGGTTTCATCTGCATCCTTTTGCGCGCAAGGACTTGCATCCATTACATCCTGCAATAAATCACCCTGTCCATGGGATTGTGCTGCTCTGTATTGCCTTTCCGCCTCGATAAGGTCATTGCCACATTGGGCAAGAGCCTTCCTGCAGGGGTTGACGCAATCAAAAGCACCGGCTCTAATGAGGTAATTGACATTCCCTGCATTGCAATGTTCCAATGAAACACGACGTATAAAATCATTAAAACTGCGATAGGCACTGCCCTTATTACGGGTTGAAACGATTTCTTCTGCCAATTGTTCCGAAATGCCCCGTATTGCATTGAAACCGAGCTGAATTCCATATGCCGATTTCTCATCGTCACCGGTACTGGAATACGCTGTCGCATAATATTGAGATTGATTAATGTTTGGCATTCTTACATGAATACCTAAACAGTACATTTCTTCAAATATACTTTCCAGTTTCGCTCTAGCGCCATCCTCGTTATAACTATTCAACATTGCGGTCATGAATTCGATTGTGTATAACGTTTTCACATAGGCGACACGGTATGCGAACATTGCACGAGCAACAGCATCTGCGCGGTCGGCACCTCTGCTATGGCATATGTCAATTAGCTCCGCAAAAGAGGTAAGCTCCTGCTGCATCAGTTCGCTCTTCATTCCATCCAAGAATGGAATACCGGCCGTATAGCCCGCGGACAGTAAGTCATACACACGACTCTCATTCACCGAACGGCAAGAATCATCCCATATTTGCTGCACATTGCAATCCGGTATGAATCGAAGGGCATCCTGCACCACCTGCAAAACTCTCGAACCTGCAATACGGAGACGAGGAAGCCCAAGTTCATCACAGCCTCTTGCATCAAACGCGGTGCTTTCTGCCCCCGAAGGAAAACGAACAATGGACGTTACTTCGGCAAGGGGCTTGTTGCAAAGAGCCAACACACCACTGCGAACGGAACAGTCATATATACAGTCTTTCAACCCATCCGCAATAGGCTTCTTGGCGTTATCCTGCAACCAAACCTCAGCCGAGGATACATCCCAGAACCGTTGATATCCGCATACATGCGACACATCTTTCACTGCCTTGGCATCGTTAAAACGGCTGTATGCAATTACAGCAGCTGCATAACCATTCCCATATCGGTCACATAGATATTGCAATACCCGCCTGGACAGTCCCCGTTCCGTTTGCAAAACAGCTGTAGGAAAGACTGAATCTTGAAAATCAGTAAAGGGTAAATCGTATTCGATGGGATCAATCTCACTAATCCCCAGCGCATAGGCGACAAGGCTGCGAGCCAATATCCCCTTCCCGGGCCCGACCAAATGCCCCTCTTCTCGCAATCGATTCGTACAATATGCGACGGCCATCAAGTATTCTTCAGCATGGGTTTCACGAATCACAGCCATTTCGTGTTGAGCACGATTCCACACTGAATCCGGTATGCTTCCATACTTCGTTTGCAGCCATCCTTCAACTTCCCCTTGAAGAATTTCACTCGACGCTCGGCCATCAGCACCAACATGCTGCGGCATTAATGAGCCATCTTCCGCTACACAAAATCCGGTATCGCACCGCTCTGCTATGAGCAACGTATTGTCGCAGGCTTCAGGCACATCGGAGAACAGAGACCGCATAACCGCAGATGAACGCAAATAATACTCCTCGCTTTCAAACTTGAAACGATGAGGACTATCCATCACATCACCTGTTTCAATGCATATACGCACATCATGTTTTAGACTGTCATCACGCTTTGCATAATGCACATCACTAGTTGCGACTAACGGCGCATTAATTCGTTTCGCCAGTTCCACTAGATCATTCCTGATTTGGTGCTCAATGGACAAACCATGATCCATGATTTCTATAAAGAAATTATCTCGACCGAAAATATCCTGTAGTTCACCGGCCATTCGCAACGCTTCATCAAATTGTCCAAGCAACAATCTTGTCGGAATGGCTCCAGACATGCAGCCCGACCCACAAATAAGTCCTTTTGCAAATGATGACAAGACATTGTTATCCATGCGAGGATAACGCGAGACCAGACCTTCGAGATTCGCCACGGAAGATGCTTTCATGAGATTGACAAGACCTTCATCGGACTCTGCCCATAGCGTCAAGTGAGTAAACAGCCCACCACCGCTGACATCATAAGGATCATGAGGCACACAAGTAACACTTCTTCGAGTATTCCTCTCTTTCCACGAATTATCCCAAGATACGCATCTCGTATCCGTGCGGCCAGTTTCTGGCGTTACGTATGCTTCAACACCCAAAATCGGCTTAATGCCTCGCTGACGTCCTGCTTTCCAGAACTCCATCAAACCGCCGACACTGCCGTGATCAGTCAGACCAATTGCTGGCTGACCTAATCGTTGCGCTTCACTCATCAGCTCGCTCACAGTAGAGACACCATCTGCCAGCGAATAGTCACTATGTACATGCAAATTAACGAAATCCCGCATAAGAGCACCGCCTCCATAGTCATGGTTGCTTCGAATTCGAATCGGCTGCATGTTCAGTTTCCTGCCGCGCTACAATCAACGGTAATTATCTACTGGTTCTTGAAGCAGTCTCGATACTCAGCGAGAGGAACATGATGGCCGTCTCATCGCAACAAGCAACACCTTCCACTGCGCAGATTGTCATCGAGATTCTCGAACTGCTGGATGCGCATACAGACCGCGAGCACGGGATTACTGCCACTGAGATCAGCAAGCGCATCAGCGTTTCGGAAAAGACCGTACGAGGGCATCTCAAGGCGTTGCGTGACATGCAACCATTCGGCCGTCGGGTGGAGCATCTGGAGCGTCGAGACCTGCTCTCTGCTGAAAGCGCTGATCCAAAGCCGGGATGGTACATTGAACCGGTGTTTGATACGGCCCAGATGCGTCTGCTTGCGGACGGCGCGGTAATATCACGGTCTGACAGCGAATATCTGAGCGACCTTATCGCCAAAATCTATACGTTCGCGGGCAAGTCGGGCCAATTGCGCGGTCTGAGGCAGCTCACTACGCCAAAGAATTACAACACCGAGTTTCTCAACAATATCGAAATGCTCAACGATGCCATCGAACACGAACGAGTAATTCGATTCCGTTACTGCACCTATGACATTGATGGCAATCTGGTTCCTCGCCGCGACAATGCGGGTGAAATCAAAGAATACCAAGCCGATCCGTACCATCTGATGTACAAGAACAACAAATACTATCTGATTTGCCACATGCATCAGCATGACAGTCTCTCGTATCTGCACGTAGAACGTTTCCGCAACCTTTACGTCGAGGAGACTGATCATGCGCTCAATCGCTCACTGGATAGCTTCAGTCCGATTCCGGGAACGCCGTTCAACATCGAAGAGCATATGGACGAACGCCCTTACCCCATGGACGGCGCAGCAGTACCGATTCACCTGCGTATTACCGGCACGCTGGAGCCCTTGTACGACTGGTTCGACAACGCCAAGGTCACTCAAATCAGCGCCAACGAATACGACGTGCATATCATGGCCAACGAATTAGCGACCTTGTGGTGGGCATTGCAATATGCCGATTCGCGCCTCATTGAAGTCCTTGAACCACAATCCTTACGCATTATGCTGCGAGATACTGGCGAATCTTTGCTAGAAAAGTATCGAGACTAGCTAGTCCCGCTATATTCTCACCAACGCTCAGCTCTTTTGTCGGCACTCGGCAATGAGGGCGGCACAGAGCAAAATGACCTGGGCGACGAGGTTGAACCAAATGAGCACACCGATCAACGCGGCGAACGGGGCAAGCATCGGATTCCGGGAGGCTCCGGCTAATAGTCGCGCACCGAGAAGCTGCATTGCGGAAACCGTCAGAGATCCCAGTAACGCGCCGAGTATCGTGAATCGTCCGGCTTTGATGTGGGAGACCACGCGCAGCAGCAACATGAACAACGCAAAATTCAGTGCGACGCCGGTACCGAAACCGGTCATCTCCAAAAGCACGATGCCGGGCAACGAACTGCTGGGGATGCCGCCCCATTGCAGCAGTCGGCGTACGATGCCGCCGGACACCGTACCGGCCGCGGTCGAAAGAATGAACAGTATTGCGATGGCGATGGCGGCAAGCGTATCGCGTAACCTTGCGACGACGATATTGAGCTCGTCGCCGCAGTCGTCGAACATGGCCCGTACGGCGTGGCGCAGCGAGTTCATCCAGCCGGTCACTGTCCACCAGAATATGGCCAACGTGGCCAGACCGGTCCACGTCAATGCGCTTGACATGGCGCCTAGCGCGGAAGACGTCAGAAACGAGTCGGCCACACCGGGAATGACTTCACGCACCGCGTCGATCAGCATCTGCTGCCAATCAATGTTGCCGACCATGATAAGGCCGAACACGCTCACCGCAATCCAGACGCCGGCAAAAAAGGCGAACAGCAGACCATATGCCAGACCATTCGCCAGCAGGGGGCCGCTCCGCGACACATACCGGTCGAGCACGCGCCCAGGCAGCGAACGTGCCCACGCGTCCGCTCCCCTGTCAATCGCACTCTTCAACCCATGCATAGTTCAACTGTAGCTGTTGCCACCGTTGTTGAAACAGCATGGCGCGAAATCGCATTTAGCCAGCTCAAACGATGGCAACCATCAACGCCCCCACTCAATTGTTCAGAATCGGATACCATATGAGTATTCAATTCATCCGTCGGAGTGCAATGTCAGCAGTCCTCACCAACTGATGTCTTGCTAACCCGCTGGCCGCCCTAGTATCTACTGTTTCTTGTGGTCTTCGTTCAACAGCCAGTCAAGCGCGTATACCTGTCGGATGCCTTCGTGGGAGTAGGGCCGTTCGTCATCCAGCGTAATCAGCGTCTTGGGATAGTTGTCACGCACGGCGCGCAGCGAGGACAGCTCCCGATCCAGCGTCGCCGAGTCGTGCACCGATTCGCTGACCTGGTAGTACCGACGTCCGCCTGGCCCGTTCGTGACGAAGTCGATCTCGCTGCCGGAGCTCTGTCCGACATACACGTCGCCCTCGCGGCGCATCAGTTCGAGGAACACCACGTTCTCGAGGAGGCGTCCGATGTCCCGCACGTTGTTGGAGCACAGGATACGTCGCATCCCCAAGTCCACGGCATAGTACTTCTTTTCCTGCTTGAGAATCCTCTTGCCCTTGATGTCGTATCGGTGGGCCGGGTAGAGGATGAACGCGTCGTAGGCCGCGATCGTCGTCGGAACGGGCACGGTCAACGACTAGGAAACGGTTTTTATCAGCAGGAGATTCTGCAATCCGGATGGCATATACCGCCCGGCTTCATTACTGCTTTGGCTCATTTCTGTTCACTTCACGCTGGAGTACCGAGACACGTTGAGCGGAAATACCGGTAATTCACGTACGGTTACCGACCATTGGACTGAATGGTACTCAGCATCCGCAGTCACTTGGGGTATGGTCATGACGGAGAGCCATCATGACCGATCTCTCGTTATTCTGGGATGAATCCGGCGAAGCCGGAACTGAATCTAAATATTAAAACGCATGATGCACACGTTGCGGAATTAGTCCACCAGAACTTCGGCATATTCGGCAGGTTCAGCGGGTTCGATATGTCGGGCACGCATGGCATCGAGTGCGGCAGCCAAGTCGGCCGGGTACTGGGACCGGACCGTGGTCCAGACGCGGGTGCGGGGATGACGGAATTCGAGCTTCATGGCGTGCAGCCACTGCCGGTCAAGTCCCAAGGCCTCAGACAGCACCGGATTGGCACCATACATGGGGTCACCGCACAGGGGATGCCCAATCGAGGAGAAATGCACGCGAATCTGATGAGTACGTCCGGTCTCCAGATTCACGGATACCAGAGTGGCCTCATGGCCGAAACGCTCCAGCACATCCCAGTGCGTAACGGCCGGTTTGCCGGCCGGAGTCACGCAGAAGCGGAAATCGGACACTTTGGCGCGCCCGATCGGTGCCTCAATGGTTGCTTTGTTCTCTTTAAGACCACCCTGCACGAGCGCATGATAGGTTTTCTTTACCTCATGCTCGGCGAACTGCCGACGCATCTCGGTGTACGCAAGGTCGGACTTGCACACCAACATCAAGCCGGAAGTGCCTACATCAAGGCGAGAAACAATGCCCTCACGCCCGGCCGCACCATAGGAAGTGATATGCACGCCGCGGTCACGCAGTGATCCGAGCACGGTTGGACCGGTCCAGCCAACCGAGGCATGCGCCGCCACGCCTACAGGCTTATCGACTACAACGACATCATCGTCTTCGTAGACAACGGCCATATCAGTTGCGATAGGCTCAGGCTCGGCCTGTTCCTCCGCCAAATCAAATTCGACGGTCTCCCCCGCCTGCAATGTGCTGGACCGCGCAACTTCACGTCCTAAAACGCGCGCCTGCCCGGAGTCAACCAGATCGGCGGCTTTAGATCGTGAAATACCCAGCATTTTGGCCACGGCTACGTCGAAACGCTTACCCACCAATGCATCGGGAGCAGGGACTATTCGACTCATTACTTGGCGTCCGCCTCCGGCTCAGACTGTAGGGATTCGTCGGATTGCTCGATGAGATCCTTGTGTGAGAACGGCTCCCCCATAAGAATCAGAATCACCAGGGCCACACCGGCGACTACCAGATAGATATCCGCCACATTGCCAACGGACCAGCCATAGTTAAGGAAATCCACCACTTTGCCGTCGAGGAAGCCGTCAGCGTACATAACACGGTCAATCAGGTTGCCCAGAGCGCCTGCAAACGCGAAAGAAATCGCCACCGACCATTTCATGGAGACAGTGCGCACCCCAGCCACAGCAAGGGCCACGCAAGCCACAACGGCCAACAGACTGATTACCCAAGTAGCGCCTGATCCCATGCCCAAGGACGCGCCCGGATTACGCACCAAGGTGAAGGACAGCAGTCCGGGAATCACGCGAATGGTCTGACCGTTGGATAACGCGGCCATCGCCCAAGCCTTGGTGAGCTGATCGACAATCAGCGCAGCCGCGGCCACACATGCAAAGACGGCCACGCGGGTGCGCAGCCGTCCCTGTTGGTTCGTCATACGACCTGTACCTGCCTACGCTCAGTTGGTCTTGGACGAGGTCTGGTCGACGTAGTTGTTCGACTCGGAAACCTGCGATGCCAGCTGGCCGAGGTACTCGGTGAGGCGGGCGCGGTATTCAGTCTCGAACTGCTTGAGGCTCTGGATGTTGCCCTCGACGACCTTGGACTGAGCCTGAAGGTTGTCGCGCACCTGCTCGGCATACGTATCGGCTGCAGAGCGGGTGTTCTTGTCGTACGCATCAGCCGCGGAACGAGTGTTCTTGTCATACTCGGCGGCACGCTGCTGCACTTCCTTCTCGTAGTTGTCAGCGTCATCGTGCTGAGACTTGGAGTAGTTGTCCGCATCCTGACGAGTCTTGACGGAGTATGCGTCGGCCTCAGAACGGGTGTTCTGGGAGTAGGTCTCGGCATCCGCGTGAGTCTGGTCACGGTAAGCGTCGGCCTCGGAGCGGGTACGATCCGAATAGGTGTCGGCGTCGGAACGAGTACGAGTGGAGTAGTCGTCGGCCTCGGAACGGGTACGCTCGGAGTAGTTGTTGGCCTTGGTGACCAGATCGTTGTACTTGTTCTGGCTGGCCTCGGTGATTTCCTTGGCCTTGTTCTTGCCCTTCTCCACGTACTGATCGTGCAGCTGCATAGCCAGGGTCAGCATGGCGGTGGCGCGCTCGGGCTCGGTGCCCGGCATGGAAGCGGCGCCAGCGATCTTCTGCAGAGAACCGGTCTCGGTGCTCGGCTCGACCTTAGAAACCTGAGCACGAAGCTGGTTTTCACGCTGCTTGGCTTCTTCGAGCTGACGGGACAGCTCAGCGATCTGAGCGGACTGCTGCTGAGCGGCGGAACCCTGCTGCTGAGCAGCGGCGAGCTGACGGGACAGCTCCTCGTTGGCCGCGCGGAACTGATCACGTTCCTGCTGAATGGCGGCGGTCTGCTGACCGACAGCCTCCTGGTCACCGGAGGCCTGAGCAGCCTGAGCGGTGAGCTGATCGATTTGAGCGTTCAGCTGATCGACCTGACCCTTGAGCTGCTCATTCTGGGAGGACAGCGCGCGGTTGGATTCCTCGGCTTCGCTGAGCTTGGCAGAGACAAGCTGTGCTGCCTGATCATTGCCAGCCTGAACGGCCTGCTGGGCCTGAGCCACAGCGTTCTTCAAACCAGCATTCTCCGACTCGAGTTGCTGCACCTGACCGGTAAGATCGGAGATCTTCGCATTAAGGTTGGTCACGTCAGGACCCAGAGACTGGGTGGCCTGACCGCCGGCTACCGCCTGACGTCCAAGAGCCTCGACGGTTTCCGTGACCTGATCAAGGAAGTCATCGACCTCGTCGACATCATAACCTTCCTTGAATCGAACAGTCTGGAAGGTATGCTCCCTAATATCCTTCGGCGTCAACAGAGCCATAAATCTTGCACCTCGCTTTGGGGCATCGCCCGCACTTACGTTGGTCTCAAGTCAGAATGCTATCACGACCCCATCGTTTCAGAACATTCGACGTGGGTTTTTATGCCAGATATATGCCTCCGGCGGGTCAAAAACGGCCTCAGAACACTATCAGAACAACACTTTCCAGTACCACCAGCGCAAAATACAGCACAATGAAGCTGACATCAAGATAAATCGAACCGAGCGGCAATGGGCGAATATAGCGACGTAGCCAGCGCAGAGGGGGTTCGGTAATGGAATACACAATATTGATCAGCTGGGCCACCACACCACGTGGATACCAGTTTCGTGCGAGAACGGAGACCCAGTCCAGAATCATGCGCACGAACAGAACCGTGATATACGCGTTGATGAGCCATGCAAGAATGCGGCCGATCAAAGAGAACACTAAGGAAAGCATGCTGACAGACTAACAACAGATCCCCGGGGCTTATCCTGGCAAAATCTCTTGCTGCGCCCCGCTGGTCCG
>ENA-OPVG01001200-OPVG01001200.1-human-gut-metagenome-genome-assembly--contig:-NODE-1200-length-19587-cov-2.329408_pt1 | contig 19587 bp, 17 predicted proteins | sample MGYA00241093_ERZ501975 | MGnify/ENA primary metagenome ERZ501975 (study PRJEB25962, sample SAMEA2042993) | human gut metagenome | biome: human gut; feature: human-associated habitat; material: faeces... | reverse complement strand
CTGCTTCTTCCTGACTTGCACTGATCTGGTTTACATAGGAATTGATATTGTCACTGGTCGATGCCACCAGATTCTGTACTTCCTGCTGCTTAGAGCTTTTCTCTGTAAGAAGATTTCCAATAGAAGCAGACTCTTCTTCGACCTGAGTTTCCTGAGTCTTGATTGCTTCCTGTGTCTCCTCATATTTCTTCAGCATGTTTCTGTCATATGTAGAAATTGTAGCCACATTGTTTGCCTGATTCATAAAATCAGAAAGATTGTCAGATGACAGAAGCATTTCAAGCATAGTACTTCCACCATGCTCGTACATGTACTGGATACGAATCTTCATTGCCTCGTACTGGTCCTGTGCATTCTGCTTTGCTACTTCAAGCTGAGCCTTTACATTCTTAAGCTCCTCTTCTTTCTCGGCAGCCTCAATGCTGAGCTGTGAAATACTGTCTGTAAGTTCATTATATTGGGAATTCAGTTCTGCAAGGTAGGACTCCAGTTCCTGTTTCTTGCTTTCCAGCCCGCTGATATTCGCCTGGGCCTGCGCAAGTCCTGCCTGTGCTTCCTGCTTCTGTGCCTGTGCAGCTGCAATCTGATCTTCTGTGGAAGCAAATACGGTTGTTCCCATAGATACGGTCACTGCACATGCCAGCAGCAGTGAAAGAACTTTCTTACTCTTCATAAAAACACCTCTTAAATATTTTGTAGGTTAAGTATAACACATTCTCACAAATAATCAATACTTTCATTTCATTTTTGTAACATTCATGTAACATTTCACATTTTTATACCCTGAAATCCAGTAGATTTTGCCTCCAAAATTCTAAATTATTACAGAATCATTTCATTTTTTACATATTTTTCCAGAAACATAAAAGATCCAGGAACACAGGATTTATCCCATGTCCCCGGATCTTATTAATTCTTATTTAGAGATTCAAAAATCGGCTGATCTGTCTGCAGCCACTGTATTTATTCAACTGCTTCTTCTAGTTCCTCTTCCGGTTCTGCATCCAGCATTTCCTGATACTTTTCAAGAATCAGTGTCTGGATCCTATCTCTGGTACGGGAATTGATCGGATGCGCAATGTCTCTGTATTCACCATCTGTAGCTTTGCGGCTCGGCATTGCAATAAACAGTCCCTTCTCGCCTTCAATTACTTTGATATCATGAACTACAAATTCTTCATCAATCGTAATCGAAACGACCGCCTTCATCTTTCCTTCCTTCGCAACTTTTCTCACACGTACGTCTGTAATATTCATCGTGCCTGCCCCTTTCATTTTCATACGCATTTCTTTATTTTACAGATTACAAGCTGCTGTCTTCAGCAATTATAATCCATAGCGTTCATTTTTTTCAACAACGATCCTGACTTTTCCGTCTTCGCCTTTATAGCTGGAATTCGCCCGAATCGTATCCCGGCTCTCAACAATACAATTCTCTATGACAGTGTTATCTCCGATATACACATCATTAAGGATCACTGAATTCCTTATCACACAATTATTGCCGACATATACACTCTTGAACAGTACTGAATTCTCTACTGTACCATTGATAATGCAGCCACTCGCAACAAGACTGTTCTTCACCTCTGCCCCAGGATTATACTTGGCCGGCGGAAGATCGTCGATCTTTGTTTTGATTCCCGGTTCCTGTCTGAAGAAATAATTACGGATCTCCGGCTGCAGAAATGCCATATTGGTACGATAATAAGCTTCTGCATCAGAAATATTACTCCAGTAATCCTCTGTCTTATAACCATAAATTCGTTTCAGGTTTTTGTAACGGATCAGGATGTCATTTACAAAATCATGTCTGCCTTCCTGTGCAGCCCGCTCGATCAGTTCGATCAGCAGCCTTCTTCTTACAACGTAAATACCTGTTGATATTGTATTATAAGAAGAAACGATCGGTTTCTCTTCGAACTCCACAATTCTGCCATCGTCATTCATACGAAGCACGCCAAAGCGCTCTACCTCATTCTGGTCCCGGCATGTTGTGCAGACAACTGTAATATCTGCCCGTTTCGCAATATGATATTCAAGGACTTTATTATAGTCCATCTTATACACACAGTCACCGGATGCAATGATTGCATAAGGTTCATGACTCTTTTTCAAAAAATCAATATTCTGATAAATGGCATCTGCTGTTCCCTGATACCATAAGCTGTTATTCTTGGTAATCGTAGGAGTGAATACAAACAGACCTCCCTGCTTTCTTCCAAAATCCCACCATTTTGAGGAACTCAAATGTTCATTTAACGATCTTGCATTGTACTGCGTCAGAACTGCAACTTTCTGAACATGGGAATTTGCCATGTTGCTCAGGGCAAAATCGATGCTTCGATAACTTCCTGCAACAGGCATCGCTGCAATCGCCCTCTTGTCCGACAGTTCTCTCATGCGGTTGTTATTTCCGCCGGCCAGAATAATTCCAATTGCTCTCATGCCTGCTCACCATCCTTTGCTTTAATGATCTGTCCACTTTCCAGGATTCCTCCCGGATAATCTTCTGTCGCTGTCACTCCGGATATTGCAGTATTTCTTCCTATTTTAACGTTATCCGGAATTACGCTCTGTTCTCCCACAGTCGCAAGTCCGAATGCATATACAGCCGGCTTCAGCACATTTTCTGCTTCTTCGCCACATCCAAGTGTTACATGATTGCCAACCGTAACATTCTCTGCCACGATTGCTTTATCCAGAACGGAATCTTCTCCGATCACTGTATTTCTCATAATGATCGAATCGCGTACCACAGTGCCCTTACCGATCACTACATTTGGTCCGATCACTGAATGATAAACTTCGCCATAGATTTCCGCACCTTCGCCGATAATGCACTGGTCTGTCACGGCATCTTCTGCAATATACTGCGGTGGAATGATATCACCCTTGGTGTAGATCTTCCAGAATTCTTCATAAAGGTTGAACTCCGGTATGATATCGATCAACTCCATATTGGCCTCCCAGTAAGATCCAAGTGTTCCCACATCTTTCCAGTAGCCATTGTATTCATATGCGAACAGTCTCTGTCCGTTCTCTTTACAATAAGGAAGAATATGTTTTCCAAAATCACAGTTGCTCTGATCTTTCAGCGCGATCAGTGCCTCTTTGAGTACCGGCCAGCTAAATATGTAAATTCCCATGGAAGCAAGATTACTGCTTGGTTTCTCCGGTTTCTCTTCAAATTCTGTCACACGCCCTGATCCATCAGTTACCATGATGCCGAAACGGCTGGCTTCCTCCATCGGAACCGGCATACAGGCAATCGTGACATCTGCCTTGTTTGCCTTATGATAATTCAGCATCACTTCATAATCCATTTTATAAATATGGTCACCTGACAGAATCAATACATAATCCGGATTGTACTGCTGCATGTAATCCAGATTCTGAAAGATCGCATTAGCGGTTCCTGTATACCATTCACTGTTTGTACTCTTCTCATATGGAGGAAGTACCGTAACACCGCCCTCATTTCGATCCAGATCCCACGGAATACCAATTCCGATATGCGTATTCAGACGCAGCGGCTGATACTGTGTCAGTACACCAACTGTGTCAATACCAGAATTAATACAGTTACTTAATGGAAAATCAATAATGCGGTATTTACCGCCAAAAGCGACTGCAGGTTTCGCAACCTTTTGTGTCAGTACTCCCAGTCTGCTGCCCTGACCACCCGCCAGAAGCATGGCGATCATTTCTTTTTTCATCATCTCGCAATCACCTCTTGTATGTTATGATTTTCCATTATATCATACTTTTTCGCATCCGTGAACATAATTTACAATTTTTTTGTTTTTTTCTTCTGTTTTTTATATTTTTTGCACACGTTTTTTTACCTCAAAAAAATAGCGTAGTACTTTTTATGTATGTTTTGCACAATCATTTTTCTATTATATTAGTATATTTGCACATTGTTCTCATAAAAAGTAACACTTTTCATTTTTATCTGACAGAGGTATAATAAAAATATTAAAGATAAGGAGATTTTTATTATGTATCAGATAGACTTTCATAAACCGCTCTCCATCCATTTCATTGGTATCGGCGGCATCAGTATGAGTGGACTGGCTGAAATTCTTCTTGAAGAAGGTTTTACAATTTCCGGTTCTGATTCCAAAAAAAGCCCTCTGACCAGTCTTCTGGAAAGCAAAGGTGCGAAAATTTACTATGGTCAGCGCGCCTCCAATATTTCCGATTCTGTTCAGGTGGTTGTCTATACAGCAGCTATTCACCCGGATAACCCGGAATTTGCATGTGCAAAAGAAAAAGGCATTCCGATGCTGACCAGAGCGCAGCTTCTTGGTCAGATCATGCGCAACTATGATACTTCCATCGCAGTTGCCGGAACACATGGCAAAACCACGACCACATCCATGCTTTCTCACATTCTTCTCAAAGGTGAATGTGACCCGACCATCAGTGTAGGCGGTATCCTGCCTGCAATCGGCGGTAATATCCGTGTTGGACAGTCTGAAACCTTCCTGACAGAAGCATGCGAATATACCAACAGCTTCCTGAGCTTTTTCCCAACCATCGGGATCATTCTGAATATTGATGCGGATCATCTTGATTTCTTCAAAGATATTGATGATATCCGTCATTCCTTCCGCAAATTTGCAGAACTTCTCCCGGCAGAAGGTGCTCTCATCATTAATGCAGATACACCAAAATACGAAATGATCACAGAAAATCTTCCATGTAAAGTGATCACCTACGGTCTGGAACACGATGCTGAATACACAGCCACAGACATTACTTATGACGAATTTGGCCATGCAACCTTCCATGTTCTTCACAACGGAGAAGACCTGGGCACATGTTCTCTGAAAGTGCCTGGCATTCACAATGTATCCAATGCTCTGGCATCTATCGCTGCAGGACAGCTTCTTGACCTGTCTACAGAAGTGATCTTTGATGCTCTGAAAGATTTCGGCGGTACAGACCGCAGATTCCAGTATAAGGGCAAAATTGGCGATGTAACGATCATTGATGATTATGCGCATCATCCGACAGAGATTGAAGCCACCCTTCACGCAGCCAAAAATTATCCACATAAGAAGATCTGGTGTGTATTCCAGCCTCATACTTATACACGTACCAAAGCTCTTCTTCCGGAATTTGCCAAAGCTCTTACCCTTGCAGATCACGTCGTACTGGCTGATATCTATGCTGCACGTGAAACGGATAATCTTGGCATTTCTTCCAGAAATCTGCAGGAAAAAATCGTCGAACTCGGTACTCCATGTGAATACTTCCCGACCTTCGACGAGATTGAAAACTTTTTATTAGAAAATTGTACACAGGGCGACCTGTTGATAACTATGGGCGCCGGAGACGTTGTAAATATTGGTGAACAGCTCCTTGGCAAATAAGTTATCCACATTATCCACATGTTTATACACATTTTTATATGCGTATGGCATGTGGATTTTTTATGCAAAACTGGTTCACATAATATTTTGTCGATTTTTCATATTTTTTGCGATAATATACGAAATTTCGCCATTTTTCGCGGTTGCACATAATTTTATCCTCCATGTACTTTCCACATTATCCACATTATCCACATTCATTTGTGGAAATCCTCTGTAGAAAAATCGCCTATTCTCATTTGAAAAATGTTGTGCTATAATCCAAGTGTTCCAAAACAGCCGCATTATTGCGGAAAAGTCATAACTGTTCACAGGTAATATCCTGATGAAATGAACAGCATCGGAAAGTGAGCGATATTTCATGGCAATGATCACATTACATAATGCCTCCCTCCCGGAGGTTACGATCTTATCGAACACATTTATTGATAATTATATGCCGGAAGCTAATGGAGAGTTTGTAAAAGTATATATCTACCTTTTGCGTGCACTTTCCAGTGCTCCGGTTTCTTTCAGTCTGGAGCAGATGGCAGACCGTCTTCTCTGCACCGAGAGAGATATTCTCCGTGCACTGAAATACTGGGCCAAACAGCAGCTTCTTACTCTTGATTTCACAGACAATAATAAGCTTTGCGGAATTTCTCTTCTCACTCCTGTAGCTTCTTCCTGTCCGACGGATGCCGTGCAGGATGAGATTTCCGTTACTTCCGAACAGCCGAAGGACCAGCCTGTTGTCCGTACAGAAGCACTTACTCCGGACCGTGTAAATGAACTGAAACAAAACGAAGATATCATCCAGCTTCTTTATGTAGCCGAACAATATCTTGGCAAAACACTTTCACCTACAGAAATTCAAAAGATGCTTTTCTTCTATGATGGCCTTGGCATGTCTGCTGACCTGATCGAATATCTGATTGAATATTGCGTGGGCCACAATCACAAGAGCATCCGCTACATCGAGAAGGTAGCTCTTGCCTGGGCTGAGGAGGGGATTACCTCTGTGGAAGAAGCCAAGCAGTCCGGCTCCCGATATAATAAAGACTATTTTTCTATTCTCAAGGCTCTCGGAATCACCAACCGCAATCCCGTAGAGACAGAGATCACACTGATGGACACCTGGCTTCGAACCTATGGCTTTTCCATGGAGGTCATCCAGGAAGCCTGCAACCGTACTGTCCTTCAGACAGGTCAGGCCAGCTTCCAGTATACAGACAAGATTCTGGAAGGCTGGAAAAAGAAAGATGTACATACGATCGATGACATCCATACTCTGGATACCGAACACAAGAAACGCCGTCAGGACCGGAAAGCAGCATCCTCCAAACCTGCACAGCCTTCCAATAACCGTTTCAATAACTTCCAGCAGCGAGAATACAACTTCGACGAATATGAGAAGCATCTATTGAACCAGTAAAGTTACCGTGAACGAAGTGAACAGTAACCCAGTAAAGGAGAGTACCGTGGCTTTACAGAATTTTCAGTATGATATTATTATGAGAGAATACAGCCGGCGTCAGTCCCAGGTGCAGCATGATCTGGAAGAACGCCGCAAAGAAGCATTTATCCGTGTTCCACGCCTGCTGGAGATTGATCAGGAGGTTGCAGCCTTGAGTGCCAGAAAAGCCCGTTCTCTTCTGCAGGGCGAATCCGATACTGTAGAAGATCTCAAAAAAGACGTGGCCGCTCTGGCTCAGGAACGCCGTACACTTCTTCGCAGCAACGGATTTTCTGATGATTATCTGGAACCTCATTATTTCTGTCCACTCTGTCAGGATACTGGCTATGTTGACGGACAAAAATGTTCCTGTTTCAAAAAATCCGAGGTCGAATTACTGTACACACAGTCAAATCTGAAAGAGATTCTCAAAAAAGAGAACTTTGAACACTTTTCTTTTGACTGGTATTCTGATACAATGAAGAACGAAGCAACCGGATTAACAGCCCGCGAAACAGCAAAACGGGCTTATGATACTGCCCGGAACTTTGTAGATGATTTTGACAAGCGCGCACAGAACCTGTTTCTGTACGGCAGCACCGGAGTAGGCAAAACCTTTCTCTCTCACTGTATTGCCAGCGAGCTTCTCAAAACCGCACACTGTGTTCTGTATTTTTCTGCATTTGATCTGTTTGACCGTCTGGCTCAGACAGCTTTTTCCAGAAAATCCGAAACAGACCCGGGTGATGATTTTATCCTTGACTGTGATCTTCTGATCATAGATGATCTTGGGACAGAGCTTACCAACAGTTTTGTCTCCTCGCAGTTATTTTTGTGTATTAACGAACGTATTTCCCGTCGTAAATCCACGATCATATCTACGAATCTGAAACTTGAAGATTTTTCAGCCACCTATTCCGAGAGAACTTTTTCCCGGATAGCAAGTAATTACCAGATGCTGAAGCTTATCGGCAAAGACATCCGAATACAGAAAATATTTTTAGGAGGAAAATAAACGATGGCACAGTTAAACAACAAGGAACTGACAACACTTCCTGTAGGAAGGCTGGGGCTTATTCCCCTCGATAGCTGCCGCCCCCTTGGCGAAAAAGTAAATGAATGGCTTGTAAAATGGAGAAAAGAGCGTGAGAACCCTGAATTAGGCACCTGCGCTTTTGAAGGATATCAGCGTGATTCCTATATCATCAATGTCAAAACCCCTCGTTTCGGTTCCGGTGAAGGAAAAGGCGAGATCAGTGAATCCGTACGTGGTGACGATATTTATGTTATGGTTGATGTCTGCAACCACAGTATCAACTACACGATCAGCGGATACACCAACATGATGTCACCTGATGATCATTTTCAGGATCTGAAACGTGCCATTGCTGCAGTCGGCGGCAAAGCCCGCAGAGTCAATGTCATCATGCCATATCTCTATGAGAGCCGCCAGAGCAAACGTATCGGACGTGAATCCCTTGACTGTGCATCCGCACTCCAGGAACTGACAAAAATGGGCGTAGAAAATATCATTACATTCGATGCTCATGATTCACGTGTACAGAACGCAACTCCACTGCATGGTTTTGAAACTATCCAGCCGTCCTATCAGTTCATCAAGGCTCTCCTCAATAATGTAGAAGGTCTTCATATTGACAATGATCACTTCATGATCATCAGCCCGGACGAAGGAAGCATGCGCAGAGCGATCTACCTTGCAAACGTTCTCGGTGTAGATATGGGTATGTACTACAGACGTCTCGACTACACCAAAGTAGTTAAAGGCCGTCACCCAATCGCAGCCTATGAATTCCTCGGCCCAAAACTTGAAGGCAAAGATGTTATCCTGATCGATGATATGATTTCCTCAGGAAGCAGCATTCTGGAGATTGCATCTCTTCTGAAAAAACGTGGTGCCGGTAAGATCTTTATCTGCACAACTTTCGGACTCTTCACAGAGGGAATGGAAAAATTCGACGCCGCATACGCAAAAGGAACCTTTGATAAACTGCTTACTACAAACCTTGTTTATCAGGATCCGGAGCTTCTCGCAAGAGACTACTATATCAGCTGCGATCTGAGTAAATATATCGCTCTGATCATTGATACACTGAATCATGATATGTCTGTCAGCCATCTGCTCAACCCTGCAGACAGAATCAAAAAATGCGTCAATAATTACATGGCTCAGTATGACAAATAAATCCTGTCACTTCTTCACAGCACAATGCAAAACACCCTGCGGAAATGCAGGGTGTTTTTTATTCTCTTCCCAATCATAAAGAAATCTCATTGACAGAAATTCCTGTTTTCTGCAACACATCCAATTCCTGTTTTTTGCTTGTACTTATGATCACTTGACGACCGGAAGACTCTGTAAGCCATAAAACAGCTGCTTTCAGCCTTTCCGGATCGAAAGCACAGAACATTTCATCAAAGATGACCGGAAGCTTTTCTGCGCCACACAGGAGTTCTCCTGCGGCCAGTCTCATCGCAAGATAGATCTGTTCAACCATGATCAGACGCAGATTTTCAATCGGCAGTACTTCTTTCCCTGTATCAACGCTGATATGAAATTCATCGTCAACCATCAGTTCATGACAGATACCACCGGTAATTCCGCTGAGAGTCTCCGACATCGTCCTCACCAGTCTGTTTCCTGTCTGACGATACATCTGTTCCGACAGTTTATCGATCGTATCCATTGCCAGATTCAGCGCATCAATCTCGACTTCTTCCATCAGAGGCAGATACGCATACTCTTCCATTTCACGAAGTTCTTCTGTCAGATTGGAAAGTTCCATATTTTTTTCACGTAATTCTTCATCCAGACTGCTGCGGCCGCCTTCCAGCTTATTCTGTCTTGTAATCCATCTGGACTTCATTCTTTTACGTTTTTCCAGTTCACGTACTGTACGCATTTCAAAATTCAGTTCTGCAATAAACGCCAAAATACCGGAAATTCCTACCAGTACCGCCGGAATCGTACTTCCTGCCTCCAGCGCCAGAAGCAACGCCCCTGCCAGCGCCAGAAATGCAGTCACACACATTCCCGCGATCTGTGCCTGATTTCTTGTTTCCAGTGCCCCGATTCGTTCGTCAAGAAGATGATATCCGTTACTTTCTTCATTCATGCGAAGAGCATCTTCCTGTTCTCCAAGCTGATTCTTCTGATCCTCAGTATCACGGATCTCTCTGCGTATGCTTTTAATCTGTGCGGAAATTCTTTCTTTTGCCAGCTGGTCTGCCTTTTTGCGGCGTTCCACCTGCACCTGGTAACCTTTTCTTGTCATCTTGATCCTCTGGGAGGTTTTACCCAGATCCATAGAGCAGTCTCCCGTTGTCTGAAAGCCGGTCATCTGCTTCTGCACTTCACGTACGATTTCTGCCCCGGTATTACCTTTCAATGGAGAAATACAGATTGCATTCTCATATACAGCTTCACTGATACCCAGTGCCATTTTTTCCTCACTGATATGGTCCGCATCAAGAAGCTCTCCACTCTCTTCACAGAGAAGTTCACTGTAAGGTTCTTCTCTGTGAAGATCTCGTGTCAGCCGGTAGTTGCGCCCGCCACTCTCAAACCAGAGTACCCCTGCATAAGGAACATCCGTCCTTCCAAACAGCATACTCTCTATAAAAGCCTGGATTTCTCTTCTTGTTCGTTCTTTCTCCGTGTACAGTACATTCATGTCCGGAGAAAAAGCAATCGTCTGCCTGTAAATACTTCCAAAATCTTTAATTTCAATTTGCTTGATCTTCATATTCTTTTCCTGTCACTGGTCAGGACTTTTGTAGTCAAAAGTGCCTGAAGTCCATAGTAGAGTGCTTTTTTCTCCACTACTGTCAGATCTCTCTTTAAAAAAGTTTTGATATAGTCCCCGATCAGAGTCCCCCTGTACTGGCGATACAGGCTTTCCAACTGATACGCAGGTCTTGATTCATCCATGATCTCCACAATATTTCCCAGTCCGTGAAGGCGTTCCGGCAGGAGGACATTATCCGGAGAAAGTTTTCCCTTAATGATCAGACGATATATATTTCTTCCGCCCCGCTTCATAACTTCCTTCCGAAGCATATCTTCCAATGCATACTGTGTGGTATTCTGATCTACCGCAAGGACCAGGTTCTGATAAGAACGAAGAGCAAAGGGGCGTAATTTCAGCTTAACGGTTTCCCCATCAAATTCCCCTTCTATATATCCATGCTTTCCGACGTCATTTCGATCCTGTGGTTCCAGTGCACCTGCATAGACAATCTTATCGCGACATACTGTATGTGGTTTATGAGAATGCCCGAGCGCTATATAATCAAATCCTGCCGCTGCCAGCCTTGTAAAATCCATCGGACAATATCCGACTTCGCCGCCATGTGCGAGCAGTACATGAAAGCCAGGCTTATTTTGCGGCTTCCATTCATCATATAATGGTGTACGGATCTCCGGATGCTCATAACTCAGCCCATATACAAAAATCTGTTTGTCCGCGATCTCCACACAGGACTGCTGTTCCCTGTCAAAAAAGGTTACATTCCGTGACCAGACAAAATTTCTGTAAAACGAATCTTCTTTTATATAGTCATGATCTCCTGCCATCAGAAAAACTCTGGTATCCGGTATAGACGCAAACAAATCGTCAACTTCTCTCAGTTCCCTGAGAAGAGGCTGACGATGAAAAAGGTCACCGGCTATAAACAACAAATCCACCGGATTCTTGCGGATACCCACAATGACCCGGCGGAATGTTTCCCAGATTTCTTCTTCCCTCTCATGACTCCACGGACAGCCCCGGTCAGGGACTGCCCCCAGATGTACATCTGAAAGATGAATAAATCTAATCATGCAAAAACTACTCCTTATTATAAATCGCAGTTGTTAACTGTTCTTGGGAATGGAATTACGTCACGGATATTGCCCATACCTGTCAGATACATTACGCAGCGTTCAAATCCCAGTCCAAATCCTGAATGACGCGTGGAACCATATTTACGGAGATCCATATAGAACTGATAGTCTTCTGCTTTCAGTCCCAGCTCATCCATACGTGCTTTCAGCTTATCGTAATCATCCTCTCTCTGGCTTCCACCGATGATCTCACCGATTCCAGGTACCAGACAGTCCATGGCAGCAACTGTCTTGCCATCCTCGTTCTGTTTCATGTAGAATGCCTTGATCTCCTTCGGATAATCTGTCACAAATACAGGTTTCTTGAAGATTTCTTCTGTCAGATAACGCTCATGCTCTGTCTGCAGGTCTGCACCCCAGAATACTTTATAATCAAACTTGTCATTGTTTTTCTCAAGGATCTCGATCGCTTCCGTATAGGTAACATGTCCGAAATCAGAATTTAATACATGATTCAGACGATCCAGTAATCCCTTATCTACAAATTTGTTGAAGAATTCCATTTCTTCGGGGGCGTTGTCCAGAACATACTGAATGATATATTTCAGCATTTCCTCTGCGATTTCCATGTTATCGTTCAAATCGGCAAATGCCATTTCGGGTTCAATCATCCAGAATTCCGCCGCATGTCTGGTTGTGTTGGAATTTTCCGCACGGAAGGTAGGCCCGAAGGTATAAACATTGCGGAACGCCATTGCAAAGGTTTCCGCGGAAAGCTGACCGGATACGGTAAGGTTGGTTTCCTTGCCAAAGAAGTCCTTGGAATAATCTACCTTGCCATCGGCTGTACGAGGCAGGTTATCCAAATCCAGTGTAGTGACACGGAACATTTCGCCTGCACCCTCACAGTCGGAGCCTGTGATGATGGGTGTATGGGCATATACAAAGCCCTTGCCCTGGAAAAATTCATGAATTGCCATTGCAATCAGGCTGCGCACGCGGAAGGTTGCGGAGAACAGGTTTGTTCTGGGGCGCAGATATGCGATTTCACGCAGAAATTCTACGGAGTGGCGTTTTTTCTGCAGGGGATAATCGGGGGTGGAGGTGCCTTCCACATCAATCTGTGTTGCCTTTACCTCGAAGGGCTGCTTTGCTTCGGGGGTTTCCACCAGAAGACCTTTTATAATCAGCGCCGCGCCGACATTCTGCTTGGAGATTTCTTCATAATTCTTCAGTCTTTCCGCTTCAAAAACAATCTGAATATTTTTGAAGAAGGAGCCGTCATTCAGCTCGATAAAGCCGAAATTCTTGGAGACACGCATGGTGCGAATCCAGCCGCCCAGTGTGACCTCTTTATTTGCATACGCCGCAGTGTTGCGGTAGATAGATTTTACTGTTGTCAAATCCATGATGTTACATCCTTTCCTGAGTTTTCTGTCCATAATACTTCTATTGTAGCCGTTTCAAGGGAAAAAGACAACCTTTTTATCGGATTTATCGGAAAAATCAATCCCGCTTTTCCGCTTTCGCCGCCTTCTGCGCCGCAATTTTCTCAAAATTGATATGGCAATAGCCATTGGGATTTTTTTCAAGATATTTCTGGTGATACGTCTCCGCTTGAATAAACTGGCGCAGGGGGAGATTTTCAATCATAATCGGCTGTTTGTAGTCCTTTTGCAGGGTATCCAGAAATGCCTGTGCCGTCTGCCGCTGCTCCTCGGTGAGGGAATAGATGCCCGTGCGGTACTGAATCCCGATATCCATGCCCTGCCTGCCCAGAGAGGTCGGGTCGATGGTATAGCAATATTCCCTGAGAATTTCTGTCAGAGAGATTTTTTCCGCATCAAAGACAACCTCGACCGCTTCGGCATGTCCGCTGTGATTGCAGACCTCCTCATAGGTGACGCTTTCCTTGAGGGGCGGATTCCAGAGGGGCTTTTCGCCCAGAGCATAGCCGACCCTTGTTTCCAGAACACCATCAACACCTTGCATATATTTTTCCGTGCCCCAGAAGCAGCCGCCTGCCAGATAAATCGTTTCTTTTTTCATAAGAGTCCTCTCTCCTTTCCTAAGTGCCATCTCTCCTTATTTTCTGATGATATCGTAACAATCCGTTCTGCGGTGCTTTAACAGCGGCAGCTCTGCCCTTACCTGCTCCAGCCTTGCAAAATCCAGCTCCACTGTAAGGATGCCCTCATTTTCGTCCAGCTCCGCTACCACACTGCCCCAAGGGTCGGTAACAATAGAATGACCCCATGCGGTATAGGAGGACTGCAAATCACGCGCAGGGGCACAGCCTGCCAGAAAAACCTGATTATCCAAGGCACGCATACGGAAGGACATTTCCCAATGGGCAGGGCCTGTTGTCATATTGAAGGCGGCAGGGACAAGGATTGCCTTTACGCCTTCGAGCGCAAGCAGACGGGACAGCTCCGGAAAACGGATATCGTAGCAAATCATCAACCCCATCCTGCCCCACGGGGTGTCGAAGGTGGTGACATCCCTGCCGGCGGTAAAGGTATCGGATTCCATGAAATACTGTCCGCCGGGGACATTGATATCAAACAGATGGGTTTTGCGGTGTCTTGCGATGCAGCTTCCCTTATTATCATAGACGAAGGCGGCGTTATAGATTCTGCCATCCGCCGCAAGCGGAACAGAGCCTGCAACCACATACAAGCCGAGAGCCCCTGCCATTTCGGCGATGCCCTGCAAAAACGGGGCGTTTTCGGGCATGGCATAGCGCACAAAGGCACTGTTTTCATAGGGGCAGCAGCACATTTCGGGCAAAACTGCCAGATCCGCGCCCTCCTGCTTTGCCTGCACAAGCATCTGTTTTATTTTTTCAAGATTTTCCTCAGGTGTCGGCAGGGTTTTTAACTGCAATAAAGCTACTTTCATTCCACAGACCTCCTATCTGCCTTCTTTTTGCCTTTATCATAGCATACCCGAAAAAAAAGAAAAAGGGGATTTGCCTTTTGCATAGTATGGAAGGAGTCCATAAAAAACAGAGAAAGGAGTTTTTTCTATGTATCCTTATTTTCAGAAAAACCAGAAACCCAATCCTTCCAATTCTTCCAAGCTTTCTGTCAGAGAAGCAAGCCCTGCCGATCCTCTGCGGCAATTTCTGGCGGAAAACCCTGCCTTCGGCACGCTGCTGTTTCAGGTGACGGGCGGACAGGGGGCCGTTCCCATCGAGAGGGCAACGGTTGTCATCAGCAAGGCATTACCCAACGGGCATACGCTTTCCGTTACCACAATGACGAATGAAAGCGGCAAAACGGCAGAAATTTCACTGCCTGCGCCGCGCCGCGATAAATCGCAGACACCGGGCGGCACAGATGTTTTTGCGACATACGACGCACTGATTTCCGCCCCCGGAACGGTTCCTGTTGTGGTGCATAATATCCCCATTTTTGACGGGATTACCACAATTCAGCCTGTCGCACTTTCCTTTGATGTCAGCGGAGCGCGCAGGGACGAGGCAGAAAGCATCACCGATACCGAACCGAATTTATAAAAAAGGAGGAAGCACACCATGGCTTTACAGCAGGTTCCAACCATTCCCGAAACAATTACGGTACATCTGGGGCTGCCGAATCAGCCTGCGGAAAACGTAACCGTGCCGTTTCCCGATTATATCAAAAATGTGGCCTCCAGCGAGATTTACCCCACATGGCCCGAAGCCGCAATTCGCGCGAATATCTACGCACAGATTACCTATGCGCTGAACCGCATATTTAACGAATTTTACCGCAGTCAGGGGTATGATTTTGATATTACCTCAACCACGCAGTATGACCAGACCTACATCAAGGGACGGGATATTTATGAAAACATCAGCCGCATTGTGGATGAAATTTTCAACAACTATGTGGTGCGGCAGGGGCGTGTTGATCCGTTTTTCACCGCCTACTGCAATGGCACAACCACCGTCTGCGACGGACTTTCCCAATGGGAGACGGTTGCATTGGCGGAGCAAGGGCTGACACCCTATCAGATTTTGCAGAAATTTTACGGGCAGGACATCGGGATTCTGGAAAATGTACCGATTTCCGCAAATGTGCCATCCTATCCGGGTGCCGCGTTACGGCTGGGGGATGCCGGCAATACCGTAAAAACGATACAATTAGAGCTGAACCGCATTGCGGATAACTACCCTGCAATTCCGAAAATTGAGCCGGCAGACGGGGTATTCGACATAGCAACAGAAAACGCGGTACGGGAATTTCAGCGGATTTTCAACCTGACACCGGACGGAATTGTCGGGAAGCCAACGTGGTATCAGCTGAAATATATTTACAACGGGGTGAAACGGCTGAATGAGCTGACGAGCGAAGGGCTGACATTGGATGAGGTGACACGCCCCTTCCCTGCAGTGCTGCGCGAGGGGAGCAACGGTGTGGATGTGCGGTCTTTGCAGTATTATCTGGATGTGATTTCATATTTTAATGATGCCGTTCCCGATATCGATCAGGACGGATACTTTGGCCCTGCGACCACTGCCGCCGTGCGTGCCTTTCAAACGCTCGCCGGACTGCCTGCGGACGGGATTGTGGGCTTGCAGACGTGGCTGCGGCTGCGGCAGGCGCGGTACTTGCAAAGAGTTTATCCGTTCCGTTCTGGCAATGCTGCCGCCGGGGATGAAGGAAAACAACGCAGGGATTTATCCGGGATATTTCCTTTCCCCGGGCATGGAAAATGAGGATGTGCGGAATTTACAGACCTATCTCAAAGGAATTGCGGACTACAGCGGCGTGATTCCGCCGATTGCGGTGACGGGGGTGTTTGACGAGGCGACAAGAGACGCTGTAGCGGCATTGCAGGCGCAGAACGATTTGCCGCCGACGGGGAATGTCGGCCCTGCGACATGGAATCTTATACGGCGTTTGTATAACGCGCGCTAGTGAAGCTAACTTAGGGTGTCGACAAAGTCGACACCCTCTCCATTACTGAAATAACCTAAAAAATATTTGCTTATTCCAACCCTTTTCATTAGCAAATCCCATACCATACATCAACCTCTGCAATCCAATTCATAATTCGATTGCACTCTTCATTCGGTTCAACAAAGCACTTCGGCGAAAAAGAAATAAAATCTAACTCCGGACTAATCTTTTTACAATACAGGACAATTTGCTGATAAATTTCTAACGTTAAAATTGGCTCATATAAGTAAACCAATGCTGAATTATCATCAATATCTCCCAAAGCCCACTTATATTCTTCTCCTGCCGGATTTAAAAATTCAAATTTCCCTTTTTCTTTATAAAATATTCTTTGGAAAGATAATGCTCCATTCGGTAAATAGTAAAGTTGTTTCTGCCTATCCTTCATTATAATGGTATCCATTTTAAAGAATAATTCTCTTTCAGAAGGCATGTCCTCTTTCAATCCCTTAGAGTCTTTGCAATATACAAAATATCTTTTACAAAGTGCTTCCCCTTTTTCAAGGATATATTCATTGCCATCTGCTTCATACGTATATACTCTATTGATCGTTACTATTTGCTCCCCGTTATCTTGATTTACCACTTCTTTATATGCAATAATCCTTTTCTCTTCATCGTATGCAAAACAGCACTCTCTCAGCTGACCGGAACCACTATGATTTTGTATAACAGTACGTTTCAAGAGATTTCCTGCTTCGTCATATTCAAATACCTGCGTTCCCTCGAAGCAGTTCTCTTTTATAAGAGATTTATATGCACATATCTTCTGCCTTTTGCTTTCATGAAAAACTTCAATGATTTGAATATCCTCATATTTCCTTTTCTCCATTTTTTCTCCTTCATCTGTTTGAGTAATTTAAAGCCGCAGATAAAATCTGCGGCTTTTTGCTGCTTCTCGCTTAGGTGTGTCCCAATAAGAAAACATGAAGATTATTCGGGCGCACCTTTACTCAGCGTCTTTTTTCTCATCTGCGGACTCTTCCTCGTCATCCTCGAAATCGGCAGGGTCATATTCTCCGAAGGAGGCCTTCAGAAATGCCTCCATATCATTGAGCTGCTCCATCTGGTCGCTCATGCCGTCCAGAACATCCTCCACCTTATTCAGGTATTTATTCATTTCGGGGGAGATGGGCTCTACTGCTTCCTCGCCCTCAGCAGGTGCTGCCTCTGCGGCTTCGGGAGCTTCTTCTGTTGTGGGTGCTTCTGCGGCATCCAGCTCCTCCAGATCGATGTCATCCCAATCCTCCGCTTCGTCGCGGTTTCTCTTTTCTCTCAGCTTTTCACGGTAGGTTGCCATATCCTCCTTGATTTCGCTTGCCTTTTCCGCCATACGGAAGGCTGCGGAGCGCACGGCAGGCTGCAGCTCATCCGCCTTATCCGCCAGCTTTTCCTTCATGCGGAATGCCGCGGAGCTTACCTTGGGCTGCAAATCATCCGCCTTATCGGCTACCTTATCTGCGGCGTTTTTCACCGCGGGATTTTCCTTTACCTTATCGGCAACGGCGCTCAGCGCAGCCCCTGCCTTATTCAGCATACCGCCTACGGCTTTTGTAATGCCGTCCTTTTCGGTACCTAAGCCGCTATGCAGCGCTGTAAGCAGACGTTCTGCCTCATCCACGCTGATGATGCCTTTTTCGAGCATATTCAGGATTGCCATTCTTTCTTCTTTCATCGGTTTTCCCTCCTTAGGTGTTTTCTCATACTTTATGCGCAGGACATATTCATCGGGTCTGTCTGCTTTTTTTCCGAAGGCATACAGGATGCTTTCCACGATGCGGCGGCTTGCCTGTCCGTCGCCGAAGGGGTTCTTCGCCTGCGCCATTTTTTCGTATTCCTCTTTGTTATCCAACAGTTCCTTCGCCATGGAATAAATCACGTTTTCATCCGTACCTGCCAGCTTCAGGGTGCCTGCTTCCACACCCTCGGGGCGTTCTGTTACGTTGCGGAGCACCAGAACAGGCTTGCCCATGGAGGGCACCTCCTCCTGCAGGCCGCCGCTATCTGTCATCACGAAAAAGGAACGGCACATAAGGTTATGCATATCCTTTAAATCCAGAGGGTCGGTGAGGTGGATACGGTCGTTACCGCCGAGAATCTCATGTACAGGTTCTACCACGGCAGGATTTTTATGCACTGCATAGACCACTTCCACATCGGGATATTCTTCCACCAGACGCTTCACGGCACGGCAGATATTTTTCAGGGGCTCGCCGAGATTTTCCCTTCTATGGGCGGTCATGGCGATGACGCGTTTGTTTTTAAAATCAATCTGATTGAGTTCGGGGACGGTAAAGGTATAGTCCTCCTCGATGGTATGCGCCAATGCGTCGATAACGGTATTGCCTGTGATGAAAATGCCGTCCGGACTGATATTTTCCTTCAGCAGATGCTCCTTTGCCAGAGGGGTGGGTGCAAAATGCAAATCGGTCAACGCACCGGTCAAACGGCGGTTCATTTCCTCAGGGAAGGGCTGATATTTATCATAGGTGCGCAGGCCTGCCTCAACATGACCGACCTTCACTTGATTATAATATGCCGCCAGTGCGCCTGCGAAGGTGGTAGAGGTATCCCCATGGACAAGGACGATATCAGGTTTTTCCTGACCCATGACCTCCTCCAGACCGGTTAATGCGCGGGTGGTGATGCCTGCCAATGTCTGACGGGACTGCATGATATTCAGGTCATACTGCGGATGCAGGTCGAAGATTTCGAGTACCTGATCGAGCATTTCACGGTGCTGCGCGGTGACGCAGACGATGCTCTCGATTTCGGGAGTTTTTTCCAGCTGCTTTACCAGAGGTGCCATTTTAATCGCCTCGGGGCGTGTCCCGAACACGCTCATTACCTTTATTTTATCCATATTATATCTCCTTTTTAAGACCTTGGGGACAAAACCTTGAGGGTTTCACCCTCAAACTCCCACAAGGGGAATGATTCCCCTTGACCCCCATTTGCAAAACCATGTACATGGTT
>ENA-OPVG01001188-OPVG01001188.1-human-gut-metagenome-genome-assembly--contig:-NODE-1188-length-19785-cov-3.283477_pt1 | contig 19785 bp, 18 predicted proteins | sample MGYA00241093_ERZ501975 | MGnify/ENA primary metagenome ERZ501975 (study PRJEB25962, sample SAMEA2042993) | human gut metagenome | biome: human gut; feature: human-associated habitat; material: faeces... | reverse complement strand
ACAGGGAGTTGGACCATGCCGGGCCCTGTCCTTTCTCGTTTACAGTGTAAGGAGTGGACGGTGAGGAGTTACCCCAGATAGAGGAGCATCCTGTTGCGTTTGCGATGTACATTCTGTCACCGAACAGCTGGGTGATCAGTTTTGCGTAAGGAGTCTCGCCGCAGCCTGCGCATGCGCCGGAGAACTCAAGCAGCGGTTTCTTGAACTGGCTGCCCTTTACGGTATTCTCTTTGAATTTTGCTACAACGTCTGTCTTCTCTGGAAGAGCTGCTGCATAATCGAAGTATTTCTGCTCTGCTTCGTGTGCTGCAAGGCTTTCCATAGCCAGTGCTTTCACACCCTTCTTGCCCGGGCATACGTTTGCACAGGAACCACATCCGGTACAGTCAAGCTGGGAAATAGCCATTGTGAAGGTGTAGTCCGGCATACCGGTCATCGGCATGGTCTGGATGCCTTCCGGAGCTGCTGCTGCTTCTTCTGCGGTCATGGCAACCGGACGGATAACAGCGTGCGGGCAGACGAAGGAACATCTGTTACACTGGATACAGTTTTCCGGATTCCATACAGGTACGTTTACGGCGATACCACGTTTCTCGTATGCGGATGTGCCGGACGGAGTTGTTCCGTCTACGTAGTCTGCAAATGCGGATACAGGCAGGTTGTTTCCTTCCTGGGAAGTTACTTTTGCCTGGATGGTATTTACGAATTTAACAGCGTCAGCGCGGCCGCTCTCTGCATGAGTTGTGGTCAGACCTTCGTCTGCTGCATTTTTCCAGCTTTCCGGAACTGCAACTTCTTTGATCTGTTTTGCACCCTCATCGATAGCTGCCCAGTTCTTTGCTACGACATCATCACCTTTACGGCCATAGGTAGCTTTTGCTGCTGCTTTCATGAGTTCGATGGCTTTTTCTTCCGGAATGATCTTCGCAAGCTTGAAGAATGCAGACTGAAGAATGGTGTTGATACGGGTCGGTCCCATGCCGGTCTCGATACCGATCTTAACGCCGTCGATCACATAGAATTTGATGTTATGGTTTGCGATGAATGCTTTTACCTGTCCCGGCAGATGCTCTTCCAGTCCTGCTTCATCCCATGGACAGTTCAGAAGGAAGGTTCCTCCGTCTACCAGCTCCTCTACCATGTGATATTTGTTCACATAGGAAGGATTATGACATGCAACAAAGTTTGCTTTGTGAATCAGGTAGGTGGATTTGATCGGTTTCTTTCCGAAACGCAGGTGAGACATCGTTACACCGCCGGACTTCTTGGAGTCATAATCGAAGTAAGCCTGAGCGTACATGTCTGTGTTGTCACCGATGATCTTGATGGAGTTCTTGTTTGCACCTACAGTACCGTCTGCGCCAAGTCCCCAGAATTTGCAGTTGATGGTTCCTTCCGGAGTTGTTACCAGAGGAGCGCCAACCGGCAGAGACAGATTGGTAACATCGTCTACGATACCAATGGTAAATCTCTGTTTTTCTGTATTTTCATATACAGCAACGATCTGAGCCGGTGTGGTGTCCTTGGAACCAAGTCCGTAACGGCCTGTAAATACCGGTGTGCTCTCGAATCTGCTGCCTTTTAATGCTGCTACTACGTCCAGGTACAGAGGCTCGCCAAGAGATCCCGGCTCTTTTGTTCTGTCCAGAACGGAAATCTGTTTTACAGTCTCCGGAATCGCATTGATGAGTGCTTCTGCGGAGAACGGACGGTACAGACGTACCTTTACAACGCCGACTTTCTTGCCTGCTGCTACGAGGTAATCGATGGTCTCCTCGATGGTATCGCAGACAGAACCCATAGCGATGATTACGTGCTCAGCGTCTGCTGCTCCATAATAGTTGAACAGTTTGTAATCGGTTCCGATTTTCTCGTTTACTTTGTCCATGTACTCCTGTACGATTGCCGGAAGAGCATCGTAGTACGGGTTACATGCTTCTCTTGCCTGGAAGAAGATATCCGGGTTCTGTGCGGATCCTCTCTGGCACGGATGGTTCGGGTTCAGGGCATGTTTACGGAATGCATCTACTGCATCCATATCTACCATGTCTTTCAGATCTTCGTAATCCCATGTCTCGATTTTCTGAATCTCGTGGGAGGTACGGAATCCGTCGAAGAAGTTGATAAATGGAACTTTGCCTTTCAGTGCTGCACAGTGTGCAACCGGTGTCAGGTCCATAACCTCCTGTACGCTGGATTCGCAGAGCATTGCGACTCCGGTCTGACGACAGGCGTAAACGTCTGAATGATCTCCGAAGATGGAAAGTGCGTGGCTTGCAAGGGCACGAGCGGATACGTTGAATACGCCCGGGAGCTGCTCGCCGGCAATTTTATAAAGGTTCGGGATCATCAGAAGAAGTCCCTGGGATGCGGTGTAGGTTGTGGTAAGAGCTCCGGCTGCCAGTGATCCGTGTACTGCACCTGCTGCTCCTGCCTCAGACTGCATCTCAGTTACCTGAACTTCCTGTCCGAAAATGTTCTTTCTTCCCTGGGTTGCCCACTCATCGGTATGCTCCGCCATAACGGATGAAGGGGTAATTGGGTAAATAGCTGCTACGTCGGTATACGCATAAGACGCATGTGCTGCAGCCTGGTTACCATCCATGGTTTTCATCTTTCTAGCCATTTGATTTTATCCTCCTTAAAAAATGATGACCAAAAATTACTTTGGCTTTTCTCAGGTTGGTGTTCTGCCGGGTTTCGGTTGCCTCCGCGCTTCGAAAAACCCGGATAAGGGCATGGCAATGCCACTATGTCCAGTATTTGAATTATAACACCGATTGGGCATTCTGTCCAGATTTTCTGTGGGTGTTCAGGGAAAAATACAAGTTTTTTACAACTTCTGGTAATTCCGCGTCGAATTTCTCGATAAAAAAAGAAGGAACGGCCCGCATATTTTTTCTCTTCTGCGGACAGTTCCTTTGCTTCTTTTATTTCTGATTCTGCGCCTCAATCTGTTCTGCGAGGTCGGTGAGATAAACCCATCTCTCGGTTTTTTCTTCCAGAGCAGCTTCGGTCCTCTCTTTTTCCTCCATCAGTTCGGCGAGCTTTGCAGAGTTGGTGGCGTTTTTGAGCATCTGATCGTCAAGCGATGCAATCTTTTCCTCGAGTGCGGCGATATCGTCATCGATGGTCTCGTACTCGCGCTGTTCTTTGAACGTAAATTTCAGGCGGGTCGGACGGTTCTGCTTCCAGTCATTGTTCTTTGACTTTGCAGGTTCGTCCGCGGACGTTTTGGACGGCGCTGCTTTTGCCGTTTCTTCCGCACTTCCGCCGAAACGGCGTTCTTTTGCTTCGAGGTAATCGGTGTAGCCGCCCTCGTACTGCAGAAGATTTCCGTTTCCGTCGAATTCGAAGATGCGGTCCACGACGTTATCCAGGAAATAGCGGTCGTGGGAAACGGTGATGACGATGCCGACGAACGTGTTCAGGAAATCCTCAAGCACGGTCAGGGTCGGGATATCAACGTTGTTGGACGGCTCGTCGAGGATCAGAACATTGGCGCCGCTCACCAGGACGGATAAGAGATACAGTCTCCGTTTTTCGCCTCCGGAGAGTTTGGAAATCGGGGTGTACTGCATATCCGGTGTGAACAGGAAGCGTTCGAGCATCTGCGATGCGCTGATGCGGCCGTCACGGGTCTGGACATACTCAGCGATATCTTTCACGTAGTCGATCACGCGCTGATTCGTATCCATGTCCGGCTCTTCCTGTGCCAGATAGCCGATGCGGATCGTGTCGCCGATTTCGATGGTTCCCGCATCCGGCAGGACTTCTCCGGTGATCATCCGCAGCATTGTGGATTTTCCGCAGCCGTTCGGGCCAATGATGCCGACACTCTGGTTCCGCAGGAAGATGTATTCGAAATCTTTCATCAGCGTTTTATCGCCGAAGGCTTTGCTGACGTTATGGAATTCAATCGTTTTCTTTCCCATGCGGGTCTCGACAGCATCCATCTCCACGACAGCGTCTGCGGTCGGTGCCGTGCCATTTTTGAGTACTTCGAGACGTTCGAGTCTGGCGCGCTGTTTTGTGCTTCTTGCGCGGCAGCCGCGTTTCGCCCATTCGAGTTCCATGCGCAGGATGCTCTGGCGTTTCCGTTCAGAGGCGAGCTCCATCTCCTCGCGCTCAGCTTTCAGTTCCAGAAAACGGGAATAGTTGGAATCGTAGCTGTACATTTTTCCGTGGCTGATTTCGAGGATGCGGTTCGACACTTTATCCAGGAAATAACGGTCATGGGTGACCATAAAGACGGTTCCGCGGTAATTTTTCAGGTAATTCTCGAGCCAGGAGAGCATCGCATTGTCGAGATGGTTTGTCGGCTCGTCGAGGATCAGGACGTCAAAATCGGACGCAAGCACTTTTGCCAGGGCAACCTTGCGGCGCTGGCCGCCCGAGAGGGTGTCGAGTTTTGCGTCGTATTCGGTGATACCGAGCTGTACAAGGTTGCTCTGCACCTGCCATTCCTCCTCATCACCGGAAAGGGCGTAGGACAGCACGGTGGCATCCTTTGGAAATTCCGGTGTCTGCGGAAGATAGGCCATTTTGAGGTTGTTCTGGCGGATAATCTGGCCGGAATCCGGGGTCTCATCTCCTGCTACTATGCGCAGCAGCGTGGATTTTCCGGTTCCGTTGATTCCGACGATGCCGACCTTGTCGCCCTCCTGCAGGCCGAAGGAAGCATCGTCAAAAATCAGTTTATCGCCGAACAGTTTGCTGATGTGTTCGATGTTGATGATATTCATTTGCACAGTTCTGCAACGGTCTGGTTGATGACTTTTCCGTCTGCTTTACCTTTCATATCTGCCATAACGGCCTTCATGATGGCACCTTTGTTCCTGGTTGCCAGAACGTCTGCGAATTTCTCCTGGATGTAGGCTTTGACTTCGTCTGCACTCATCTGTTTCGGTGCATACTCGCTGATGACGTCATAGCGGAACTGATACTCTGCTTTTAAGTCCTCACGGGATGCCGGGCAGGTATCGATCTGCTCTTTTACGGTCTTCAGCTCTTTTAAGATGACGCGGTCTACCAGCTCCGGTTTGATGTCATCGCGGCAGCCCTCGTCGATGGCTACTTTCTTTGCTGCAGAGATCAGGGAAGAGATGGCCTCTTTTCTCGCTTTGTCTTTGGCTTTCATTGCTGCTATCATATCACTTCTTAAAGTTTCTAATTCCATGGTGTTGTTCCTCCTGTACTAAATTTTGTCCGGTTTCAAGTATAACACTTCTCTTTTTGCTTTTCCAGTCACTTTGTAGGATAGCTCCCTTATTTTCCCCACGGCAGACGGTGTTTCTTTACCTGGATTGCCTGATGCGGGCACATTTCCTGACAGCAGAAACAGCGGATGCACTTTTTATAATCGTAGACCGGCGGATTTCTGCGGCCGTTATCAAAGCGGACGGCTTTCCCTTCCACCGGGCAGCTCTCGACGCAGACGCCGCATTTTTTACATTTTTCTTCTATGATATAGGGGCGGCTCTGGAAGACCCCGAGGATCTCGAGCAGGTCGAGGGCTCCTTTTTTGCGGGCTTTGCGGCGGTCGACGTTGAAGTTTGGATTTCCGTACTTTCTTTTCAGTTCTTCCTCGGATATGGTGCCATCCGCTGTCACGATTTCGATGCGGTCGTCGTGCCACGTTCCAAGGCCGAGCGTTTCCCCGTAGAGATTTGTCGGCACATACGACGGATCGAGGTTCACCAGATGGCAGAACACGGTATCCAGTGCAATCGGATCGGTGGACATAAGAAGAACTCCCATCGAAACCGGGTCGCCGGAAGTCGGACCATTGCCTTCCATTGCTACGATGCCGTCGCAGATATAGAGGCGCGGGGCGACTTTCTGGTTCAGCTCGATCAGCATGTGCGCGAAGCTCTCAGCGTTCGGATACTGCGTGTGGCCGAGTTTTTTGTAGACGCCGCTGATGCAGCCGTACTGGTTCTTGGCAGCTCCGGTGATGCGTTCCAGCGCGTGGGTTTTCATTTTGCTGACGCTGATGAGGGCGTCGCAGTCGAGTGCATCTTTCGCAATCATCAGAAATTTACCATCGGCGGTTTCTACGCGCTCGCTCGTAAGGAAATCTTTCAGCGGAACGTTGTGTTTTTCCAGCACCTCTTTCAGCCCGGCTTCCTTTGCAATGCCCTCCGGGGTGCCAAGGCCGCAGGAATCGCCGCAGGAAATATTCTCATAGCCATTTTCCTGCAAAATCGTGATCAGGGCATCCATAACTTCCGGGTCGGTCACGACGGCGCGTTCTCGTTTTGCGGAGCGGACGAGGTTTGGTTTTAATAAGATATTCTCTTCTTTTCCGATCAGAGATTCCAGGCCGCCAATTGCTTCCAATCCCTTTTGCAGGCTTTCCTTTACGTGCGCCGGCTCATAGTCGGGACAGGCAACCACTGCCACTTTGCTTTTTTTCATATTCACCTCATGTTTTTCTATATTTCAAAAGAAGCTGCGATCCCCTTACCGGTTCTCACAGCTTCTTCGTATATTCACACAGAATATGTTTTTACTTATGCTACTTTGCTTTTTGCAAGCTCAGCCAGTGTTGCAAATCCTTCTGCATCGTTAACTGCCATGTCAGCCAGAACTTTACGGTTCAGCTCAACGCCTGCCAGTTTCAGACCATACATAAATTTGCTGTAGGACAGACCGTTCATTCTTGCTGCTGCGTTGATACGAGCGATCCACAGCTGACGGAACTGACGTTTTTTCTGTTTTCTTCCTGCGTAGGAGCTAGTCAGTGCGCGCATTACGGACTGTTTTGCTACTCTATACTGTTTGCTTCTGGCTCCTCTGTAACCTTTAGCCAGTTTTAATACTCTGTTATGTTTTTTCTTAGCGTTCATGCCGCCTTTAATTCTTGCCATTTCTTATTTTCCTCCTTGATCTGTTGGGCGTAACTCTACCTTGCAAAAATTACATGTAAGGTAAGATTTTCTTCATGTTCTTTACGTTTGTTGCATCAACAGTAGTCTGTTTTCTCAGGTTTCTTTTTCTCTTCTGAGATTTCTTGGTTAAGATATGGCTCTTGTAAGCTTTATTTCTTACTAATTTTCCTGTTCCTGTTGTTTTAAAACGCTTTGCAGCTGCTCTGCTTGTTTTTACCTTTGGCATTTTAATTTCCTCCTTGATATTGATTCAAATGTATTTTAACGTTTAGCCGTCAAAAACATGGTCATGCTTCTGCCTTCCACTTTCGGCGCTTTGTCAACCGTTGCAATATCGGACAGACTCTCTGCAAATTCATCGAGGATGTATTTGCTGCTGTTCATATGTGCCATCTCACGGCCGCGGAAACGAAGTGTTACTTTTACTTTGTCTCCCTTTGTAATGAACTTACGGGCTGCACCTACTTTGGTATTAAGATCATTGGTGTCAATGTTTGGAGAAAGGCGAACTTCCTTGATTTCAATTGTTTTCTGTTTTTTCTTTGCTTCTTTTTCCTTGCGGGCCAGTTCATATCTGTACTTTCCGTAGTCGATAATTTTGCAAACCGGCGGTTTCGCTGTCGGAGCAATTTTCACAAGATCCAGACCTGCTTCCTGTGCTTTCAGGTACGCATCTCTGGCAGACATAATTCCAAGCTGTTCTCCGTTCTGACCGATCAGACGAATTTCTCTGTCTCTGATCTGCTCGTTAATCATTAATTCGCTAATTGTAGTGCACCTCCATCATTATAAAAGACTGTGTTCCCGCACTTTCGCGGCTTAACATAAATCAAAATCGGCTCACCGGACCAATTTTGATATGCAACGCAAGAAAAGTGGATAGACAGACTATCCACTTAACATTGTACATAAATCTCTACACAAAGAGAACTTAAGATCAATATTGGACCGTAGTCGCGTGTTTGCGCTAGGGTGAGAGTGGATACTCTACTTTCTTTTTCTCAGACTATTGCAGTATAGCACTCTCCCATCCTGTTGTCAATACTGATTTTCGTATTTTTTCGTATTTATTTCCCGCAGCCACAGCGGAAGGAGCTGCACTCGGTTTCCTGGCAGCTGCATGCGCTGTCTCCGGCGATATGGATATCTCCGGCTTCGCATTTACAGTTGTCGTTAAAGGTACAGTTCTGCGCCTTGCAGTCGACACCGATTTTCGTACAGCCGCAGCCGGTGGAGTTGGACATCGTGCCCTCACCGCGCTCCTTGAAGCTCTCGCAGCACGTTTCCATGGAGCTTTTGGCTCCGCTTCCGCCTACGCGGATATCTCCTTTGGAACAGAGCTCGTTCTGGTTGTAAACACAGGTCATAGCAGAACAACTTAATGCTGGCATAATAAATTACCTCCTGAAATTTAGTTTTCTGCGGTTTCGCCCGCATAGAAACCATTATTTCCAAGAGGTAATTTTTTATGCTTTATTTATTTGATAATACCAGTGTCCAAAGTTTGGAAATCCGACGCAAGCAAAGCTTGCACGAGGATTTTTAAATTTTGGACACGCCAAAACATGAATAAGTAGCCATTTTTCGAAGAAAAATGAGCGGAGTACGAATGTTTTGAAGATTGCGGGAGTACGAAGTACGGAGCAATCTGGTATCATAGGTGTCAATTTTTTTGACACCTACCTTATTTATTTTCTTTTGTTTCAACAGTAACCGGGCGGTTAACTCGGCTTGCGATTTCTTCTTTGATATCTGCGATAAACTGCTCCAGGCTTCTCTGGCCTTCATCACCTGCAAAACGGCTTCTGACAGATACAAGACCTGCCTCTTCCTCTTTTGCTCCGGCGATCAGCATGTATGGAATCTTCTGTCCCTGTGCCTCACGGATCTTATATCCAATCTTCTCGGAACGGGTATCCATCTCTGCGCGGATGCCTGCCTCGTGAAGGGCGTCCAGAACCTTCTTGCCGTAATCTGCGTATTTGTCGGAGATTGGCAGAATCTTTACCTGTACCGGTGCAAGCCAGGTTGGGAATGCACCTGCAAAGTGCTCGATCAGGATACCGATGAAACGCTCAACAGAACCGTAAACAACACGGTGGATCATAATCGGACGATGTTTCTCGCCGTCTGCTCCGGTGTACTCTAATTCAAATCGCTGTGGAAGCTGGAAGTCAAGCTGGATGGTACCACACTGCCAGGTTCTTCCGATAGAATCTTCCAGATGGAAGTCGATCTTCGGTCCATAGAATGCGCCATCGCCCTCGTTTACCACATACGGCAGTCCCAGCTCTTCCAGAGCGGAACGCAAGCCTTCGGTTGCCATCTCCCAATCTTCATCACTTCCCATGCTGTCTTCCGGACGGGTGGACAGCTCTACGTGATATTTGAACCCAAACAGGGAATATACCTGGTTGATCAGGTGTACAACGCCCTTGATCTCGTCCTTGATCTGCTCCGGTGTCATGAAGATATGGGCATCGTCCTGGTTGAAGCAGCGTACACGCATCAGGCCGTGCAGCTGGCCGGATTTCTCATGACGATGTACCAGACCAACCTCTGCCAGACGCAGCGGCAGATCACGGTAGGAACGAGGCTCGGATTTGTAAACGAGAACGCCGCCCGGGCAGTTCATCGGTTTGATTGCATAATCTTCATCGTCGATGACGGTGGTATACATGTTTTCTTTGTAGTGATCCCAATGACCGGAGGTCTCCCACAGGCGACGGTTCAGGATGATCGGTGTGGAGATTTCTACGTATCCTGCTTTTCTGTGGATTTCACGCCAGTAATCCATCAGTGCATTTTTCAGATCCATTCCTTTTGGAAGGAAGAACGGGAATCCCGGGCCGTCCTCACTCATCATAAACAGGCCGAGCTCTTTTCCGAGTTTTCTGTGGTCACGTTTCTTTGCTTCCTCGATCATGTGGAGGTACTCTTCGAGCTCTGCTTTCTTTGTGAATGCAGTTCCGTAGATTCTCTGCAGCATCTTGTTTTTCTCGCTGCCTCTCCAGTATGCACCTGCAAGGCTGGTCAGTTTGAAAGCTTTGACCGGCTTTGTGCTCATCAGATGAGGGCCTGCGCACAGGTCCGTGAATTCACCCTGGCGATAGAAGCTGATGACTGCGTCTTCCGGCAGATCTTCGATCAGTTCTACTTTATATGGCTCTTCTTTTTCTTTCATGAAGGCGATGGCTTCTGCTCTCGGCAGTTCGAAGCGCTCCAGTTTCAGATCCTCTTTTACAATTTTCTTCATTTCTGCTTCGATTTTTTCAAGGTCTTCGCTGGTGAGTGGAGTATCTCTGTCTACATCGTAGTAGAATCCGTCTGCGATGGACGGTCCGATTGCAAGCTTGGTCTCCGGGTACAGTCTCTTGATTGCCTGTGCCATGATATGGGATGTGGTGTGACGGAATGCTGCTTTTCCGCCTTCATCGTTGAAGGTCAGAATGGAAAGATTGCAGTCTTTGTCGATCACGGTACGAAGGTCTTCTACTTCGCCGTTTACTTCACCTGCACAGGCCATTCTTGCAAGGCCTTCGCTGATGTCTGCTGCGATCTCAATGATGGATTTCGGTTCGGAGTACTCTTTGGTACTTCCATCTTTCAGTGTGATGATCATTTGCTTTACCTCTTTCTTTGTATATTTTTCGCAAGCGTGTTTCAGAATTTTTATACTTTTTACAGCAACAAAAAAGTCCCTTCTGACACGCTTATGCTGTCAAAAGGGACGATGTATTTTCATTCACCGCGGTTCCACCCATTTTGTTTTTTCAAACCACTTCATTTGACGATAACGGAATCACCGGGCCGGATTGGGGCCGCTCAGAGCTGGTCTTCGATCACGTTCCTGTTAAAACCCTTGCACCACAAAACGGGGTTTCTCTCTGTCACATTCGCTGTGATTTACTCGTCTCTTCTACGCTTTGTTTTTTGTGTTCGGTGCTTTTTGGCTCCCGATAGTTTTAGATTATATCACCCAATGCGTGGTTGTCAAGACCTGCATGGGCGAAAAATTTATTTTTCCGGCGATTTTTGTCCTGCTGTCTGCAGAGCAATTTTTTCTTTTGCTTTTTCCGGCATTTCCAGCAGGGCAAACTCGTAAAAGATGCCGTAAATATACGTGATTCCACGGATATCGCCCAGCGCTTTCGGGCGCTCGACAACCGGTCTTTCGCTCTCCTGCTGTAATTCCAGCACTTTCTGATATGCACTCCGGACGGAACTCCAGACAAGACTTTTGCTTTTTTCTCTGCGGTTGATCCAGAGTTCTTTGGTGTAGGTGCCGCTTCTTCCATATTTCATATGGTAGGAATACGGCAGACCGGAATACGTATGGAATTCAAACTCCTGGAACGCGACAACGCAGTCCCACAGGGCTTCTTCTGTCCGTTCCTCATGAAGCCTCCAAAGAGCCTGTTCTCTTTTTTCCTGTAAATTTTCCTGTGCTTCTTTGTTCTCTTCCATCTTTTTTGTCTTCTCCGTCGTATCCTTTATTCCACCAGAAATTGATCCAACTCTGCCGCAACCACCGGATTGATTTTTACCTGAGGATGATCGATTTTTCTTCCCTGTGTGACGACCATCTCTACTTTGCGGAGGGCACGAAGATCCTCGAGCGGGTTTTCGGCGGTCACGATAAGATCGGCGGATTTGCCGGGCTCGATGGTTCCGGTTTCGGCTCCGATTCCGGCCATTTCGGCGGCGCAGGCGGTTGCGGTGTAAAGCGCGAAGGCATTGGAGACGCCAACATATTTATGGAAGTAAAAGAGTTCCCGCCAGAAGTCGTACTGCGTGATCCACGGACAGCCGACATCGTTTCCGAGGACGACGGGGATGTCGTTGGCGATGGCTTTTTTCGCACAATCGATGATTCCTTCGAAAACAACGTTACCATTGAACTGCTCTACCTCAGTTGCGTTGGTGATGGAACGGTCGAACAGCGCATACGGCAGGGCCGGGGACAGTGTCGTACATAGAAATGCATTCTTTTCTTTGAACAGGCGAATCATGTCGTCATCCATTTTTGCACCGTGCTCGATCGAATCCACACCGTTTTCCAGTGCCACGCGGACACCCTGCGGCGATTCGACATGGGCGGCGACCTGATAGCCGAGTGCATGCGCCCGGTTACAGACGGCTTTTACCATTTCCGGTGCCATTTTGAGTTCTCCCGGAACGCCTTTTTCTTTGGCATCCAGCACACCGCCGGTGATCATCAGCTTGATCAGGTTGACATTTTCGCGTTTTGCCTCATCTACATGGGCGACTGCCGCATCGATACTCTCTGCTGCGATCGCTACCGAACCTGCCATGTGCCCACCCGGTACAGAGATTCCCTCGTTTGCGGCAAGGATTCTCGGGCCGGTCTTTTTACCGGCTTTGATTTCATCGCGCAGCCGTGTATCGAAAGTGCCAAGACCACCGACCGTGCGGATCGTGGTAACGCCGCTTAGCAGTTCATCTTTTGCGAAGCCTGCTACCATGCGGTAGGCGATCGCGCGGGAAATTCTGTTGCTCATCAGGGTTTTGACGAGTTTTGCGTTGTCGCGCTGCTTCTTCTGCGGTTTTCCGTTGCCTGCGAGATGGACATGCATGTTGATCAGTCCGGGCATGATGTATTTTCCCTGCAGATCTACCTCCGTATAGCCGGAAAGTCTGGTTTCTTCCGGGACAATCGCTGCGATTTTTTCTCCTTCCGTCAGAATGATCAGACCGGTCTGAACCTGCATATCTTTCGTTCCGTTTAGGATTTTTCCGTTTTTGTAGGCATATTTCATACTCAATTCCCTCTTTTCTGCCAAACGTATTATGTTTTATTTTAACACGTCAGAGAGGGATTTCGCGACAGAAAAATCGTTTTTCTCTGTTTTTTATTTTTCTTTTATTCTGCCCCGCATAACTGCCCTCACACCGCCGAACAGAACACCGGCAACAGCCCATAGGATCCAGGTTTTATCCCATTCTCTCGTCTGGAAGCTCCATGCAAGATAGATGGCGGTGATAATACACCAGTAGGCGGTTGTAAAAACTTCTGTTTTCTTTTTGTATCGTTTTTCTTCCGGTGTATATTCGCCTTCCTGTAGCAGGATGACGTAGCTTCCATTTATGGTGCTGACCCGCACGATGAAAAAGACACCAACGGCGACCAGAAGCAGCAGGATGGATACGGTGGCTGTGATGATGTAGTCCGGCTGGCTGAATGCAATGGCACCGAACATCGGGATAACTGCCAGAACACAGAGGGTAACACCGGCGGCGATTCCTCTGGTAAAGGTGCTTTCGTAGTCCTTTTTCCGTTCCTGAACAAGGCCGGTTACACCATAGGCAGTTTCTATTCTCTCCTTTTCCAGATATTCATACTGCTGTCCGTGAATACTGTAGGATACGAAAATCACAACAGCAGCGGCAACCAGCAGCAACAAAACGGAGATGCCTGCTCCCGTTGCCATGTTTTCGCTGATGTTTCCTATATGGGAATCGGAAAGTCCGGCAAGGAAGATCAGCAGCGCCGGGCTGATGATACAGAGCGCAACAGCTCCGGCGAGTGTCGGCCCTGTTTTCCGTCTCCATTCCATGAACGCGTTTGCTTCTTCCATCGATACACTCCGCACGGATGACTCCTCTGCGGCGTATTCCAGTATTTCTGTTCCTGTCTCTGATTTTAATTCGTCTTTTAACAGATAGTCGGTGCTGACACCAAAGATTTCAGCAAGACGGAGCACTTTCTGCAAATCCGGCGTGGACTGTGCACTCTCCCATTTGGATACCGCCTGCCGCGAGACGGAAAGTTTCTCCGCCATCTCTTCCTGTGACCATCCATTTTTCTTTCTCTCTTCTGTGATTTTTTCTGCCAAAATCATATTTGTTTTCTCCTGTTTTCCAGCTCTTTTTCAGTAATCTTTTTGCTGCAGCTCACAGCCATTCCATTCATTTCTGTTTTGGAAATGGATTGGCTGTTTCTGCTTCAAATCCTATCATTTTTTCCGGTTGCCTTCTACCAAATCGGGCTGGAAATGTGTCAACTGGCGGTTGCAGATGCTTATTTTTCAAGGATTTCCCGCATCTGCTGCATAATTTTTTTAATTTCATAAACCGATACGCTGTTTACGACTTCAAAATTGATCTGCTTTTCTTTTCCGCTGTATTTCACTTCATACTCTCTGGCTTTTTTTTCGTCATGGTCTTTGTACCGTGCTTTGCCGATCAGATAAGCATCTGAATTGGCCGTCTCGGGGTAGCCCGGGCCTTTTTCCAGTTCAAACAGCTCTTTCTTTTCTTTTAGATCCTTTTCCAGTCTGCTCAATTTTTCCAGAAACACCTGACAGACTTCAGGATAATGTTCTCTGATGTATATCAGATTTTTGTGCAGACATGTTGCGCTTTTTTCCATCAGATGACGTTCTGTTTCGTTCGTCAGATAATCAAACTCTCCCAGCTGTACTTCATCCCCCTGAATGGACCGCGCAAGCTGTTCAAACCAGTACATCTGCCGCGGCATACTGTCCGGGAACATGAAATATGTTGAAAACTCATGATCAATCATCGGCGCCAGACGCAGAATCTTATCGTCTTCACGGCAGACAAATGCGATGTTTTCGTAATGGTAGTTCTGATCGCCTTTCAAAATCGAAACGAGAATCTGCAGTACCAGCTCCTCCGCCATCGCCGGGTGGGTCTGGAAATAGTCGGATTCGAGGATTTCGGTGTAGTCGTAGAACATCTGGCAGTAATTGACGTAGTCATCAATATGGACTTTGTCGTCAGGATATTTTCGAAAGAACTCCAGCAGATTCAGCAGATGTTCTCCTTCCCCGTAAATCATCGGTGAAACTGTTCCATAATCGTAATATTTCTCCACCTCCGCCTCATACCCTTCGCAAAACGCAAGCTGATACTGCGGCGCCGGCATAAAATACGCATCAATCACCCATGACCAGAAAACCTCAGCATAGGCGAACAGCGGCGTAGACAGCGGTTTAGATTTTGTAAGCGGTTTAAAAACAACATCTCCTTCAAAAACCGGAAAATGCTTCTCCCCTTTCACAACCCCCACTGCCTCCGCTTTCAGATTGCCGGAACGGGCAGAATACTTATATTTCTTTGGCAGATAGGATGGTTTCTGTTTCATCTTAATCCTCCTGCAATGCTGCCAGATATCCCAGGATTCGTTCTTTTTTTCTGTCTGACAGATTCCGAAAGCCTTCCAGAATGATTTTTTCTGTTTCATTTCCTGCGCTCATTTCCGGATTTCCCGCATTTCGCTCTGTCTCATTCTCCCCCAGAAGTTCATACGGCGTAACCTTCAGCACTTCGCAGATTTTCAGTATTTTATCCGCCGACGGATTCGTGCCCTTTCTTTTCCAGTCGCTGATGGTGCTCTGGGAAATTCCGGTTTCTTCGGAGAATTCTTTCTGGGTCATGCCGTTTCGAAGAATTAGCTCAAAAATTTTTTCACTGATCATTTTGTATCTCACCTTTTTCACTTAGATTTTGTTTTACTATACCATAAAATTTCCTGCCCGTCATTTCCTCCAATGCTGAAAAAACGCCTCTTCCTGCGCTGTGCGGATTCCGTATTTTCTTCTGGCGATGTAGAATTTTGATTTCCAGCTTGAGGTCTGCACCGGGATTGCGGTGATGTGATGGAGGCGGACGATGTCCATGTAGGGGAGGATAGATATTCCAAAACCATTTTCCACAAGGCCGGTGATGACTTCGATTTCTTCGGCCTCACACACGGATTTTACCTGGATGCCCTGTTCGGCGAAGATCTGCTCTTGGAGGCTGCGGAAGCCGCTCGTCCTGGAAAACATGACCTGCGGATACTTGGCTGCTTCTTTTAGTGTGATGTTCTCTTTCCCCTCCAGCGGATGACCTTCCGGGACGGCGGCCGCGATGTAAGATTCCCGGAGGGGATAATATTCGAGTTCTTCGGATTTCAGCAGTTCTGAGCAGAAGCCGATATCGTATTTTCCATCCAGCAGACCCTCCTCGATCTCTGGGGTCAGGCGGTTGTAGATGATAAACGGGAAGGTCGCGCCGAATTCCCGCAGCATATGTGGTATTGTTCCTGCCGCGAGCGGATATACGGTTCCGATCCGCACTGTCTTTTCTTCCGTCCGAAGGCCTGCCGCCCGCTCCTCCATTCGAAGATATGCGTCCAGAATCTCCTCGACATCCTGCATCAATTCTTTTCCGTAGCGGCTCAGGCTCACGTTTCGTCCTTCTTTCTGGAAGAGCGGAACACCGTACTCGTCCTCCAGTGTCTTGATCGCATGGCTGAGCCCCGGCTGGGAAATATTCAGCGCTTTTGCCGCTTTTCCATAGTGCTGCAGTTTTGCCAGCTCTGCAAAATATTTTAAATACTCTATATTCATAGATAGCCTCTTTTCCTGTTCTGCATCTATCATACCACTTTTCATTTAATTTTAGAATTAATTCATTCAAAATAATCATTTGTTTTTATCGGTTTCTGTGTCTATAATAAGCATAGTTTCAAGACCTTAACGTAATTTCATTCTCAGGAAAGAAGGATTTTTACTCATGAATACCAGAAAATTTCATCTTCCAGGCGAAGCGGCGCTTCTGATCGTGCTTCTGATCAACCCTCTTGCCATTGATCTGATGTCAAAAAGCGTATTTGGAATTTCAACAATTTCCTCCGTGCTGCTCATCCTCAGCACAGCGTTTCCAGTTTTCAGTTTCGGAACGTGGAACTATATCTTTCAAACGCTGCTTGTCATCACCCTGATGGTCCTGAAGCGTTCGTTCTGTCCCGGCTATCTGTTTTCTTTTGTTGTCGGCATCGGAACTTTCTTCTGTGCTTTTATGACGGGACGAACCGTATCTCTGGTTCAAAAATTCATTGGAAATCATGTAGAATTTTACCGTCTGATGAAAAAAGAAATGGTAATGCCTGGGAAAAAGATGCGCCATGCATAAAAAAACTGCCCGAATTCCAGTTTTTCTGTTGAAATTCGGGCAGTTTTTTATGCGTTCTGCTCCGCTTCTACTTCCCGGTTGATCTCATCCTCGCTGTCAGCCATGGCCTGCATTGTCATAGTCAGCAGTTTTTCCAGCGGCCAGCCAAGCTGATCGGCGCCCCTCTCAATGACCTCTCTCGAACATCCTGCTGCAAAGCCTTTGCTCTTATATTTCTTCTTTAATGACTTAAGCTCCATGTCCTTAGTACTCTTTGATGGACGCATAAGTGCTGCTGCCCATATAAGTCCTGTAAGCTCGTCCGCTGCAAAAAGCACTTTTTCCATCTCATGCTCAGGTGCAACATCAACTGTAATTCCATAGCCATGAGAAACTACTCCATGAATTATATCCTCTGATACGCCGCCCTCTCTTAAAAGTTCTGGTGCTTTGATACAATGCTGTTCAGGATAAAGCTCGAAATCAATATCATGAAGAAGCCCTACAATTCCCCAGTACTCTGCATCATCACCGTAGCCAAGTTCATTAGCATACCATTTCATGACTGCTTCTACCGTAAGCGCATGCTGAATATGAAATGGGTCTTTATTGTATTTCTTAAGTAATTCAAATGCATCGTTCCTTGAAATGTATTCCATCATTATGTCCTCCACTATTGCTGTATATGATAAATCTTTAAATTTCGTAATCCATGCACGATCTGATTGCTGTGTATGGTCTTACTTTGCTGTCAGCAACTTCCACATGCTTCGGATGTACTGCATAAGCCTTTAAGCTTTCAACATCATCAAATGTTGTATCCAACATTACATCTGCTGTTGAGCTTGGAAGGCACTCTGTTCTTACCTTTACCTCAACGAGCCCCGGAATCTGTCCTGCCAGTCCTTCAAGTCCTTCTTTGATTCCTGCCTTAACCTGCTCCTTTTCTTCACCTGCAAGCTCGTCCTTTAATTTCCATAAAATAATGTGCTTTACCATATTGTACGCTCCTTATCTGAATAAATATTGATACTTGTTCATCTGACTGTATATGATTAACTCCACCCTTTTTCTTTCTTCCGGTGGATACATATCTGCGTTATTAACTATATCGCTTACATTCTTTTTAGTAAATAGAAATTGCAGATTCTGTCCGTATAAATTTTCGGCCACATCAAGCTGCTCATCAAAATTCTGACTTACGCTCTTGCTCTTAACTTCTGATATCATCTGATATATATCCTGTTCCATTGGATAATCCATTGTTGTATCTGACAGAAGCCCTGCACCATTATCAAACACCGGACAATATTTATAATCACCTTTTCCATTCATCAAGACAGCAATATTATGCATATGCCTGTCCTCATTTAGGAAAAATGCGTCTATTGTAAATAGTCTGCATATATACTCACCCCAATTATTAAGACCTGTTATTTTCTTTATAGCATTTACAAGAAATTCAAGCCTTTCCTTCACATCACTAATATGCCACAAAACACTTGTAAGACTTTCATTATATACATTTTTAAATAGTCTCTCCAATGTAATTATCTGCCAGTCGCCATCTATAAAAGTTCTGCTCCTGACACCCTTATATATCTGTCTTTTATATTTAATCTGTTCTGGTTCATATAATACATACTCGTCTTCATTAAGATTAGTATACTTTAATAAATGTGATATAACATATTCCGCTAACCCTTCATATCCGGTATAATCAGCTTTATACCATGTACCTTCGTTTTCCCATTTTAACTGGTTTCCCTTAGATGACTGTCTGATATTGGTTCTTATATTCTGTTTAAAAAGTTCAACCATAAACATTCCTCCATCATCTACTTCTCTATTCTTATCCAGAAATCGTCCTCTGCCATACGCCCCTGCGTCTTTTCTATTATCATAAATGTGTCATAAAACGGAAGTCCGATATCCTCCAGCACAAGCTTCATCTTATCTCTTGTTCTTGGAAAACATCTTGACTCAAGAAATTCCTTATAGTCATTGTAATCAGGATCTTCATTAACGCCAAATGCACGAAACATCAGCTTGTCTGTATAATTCTTTATTCTCACAAGCTGCTTTGCGTCATCAACATCTATCAGTGTACAGATGTCATCCTTATACATATAAAACATTCTGACAGGAAATTCTTTCTCCGGTATTATCAGTCTGTTCACATAATCAGGATAATCATTAATCATCTTAGAAAGTAAAACAATTGGACCTGTAATCTTAGCATTTTCTTTTTCCCATCGTTCTATTGTCGGTTTCGATGTTCCTACAAGACTGGCAAATTCTTTCTGTGTCAGTCCAAGATTCTTTCGCAGATTCTTAATATCCTCAGATGTAATATAATCTTTTAATGCAAACATTGTGTCACTTCCTTTCAGTCCTTGATAAATAATGACTTTTCATAATCCGAGTGTACCATGTACACATTTTATTGTAAACAAAAAGTCGTTAAAATGATGGTTTTTATTTATAATAATCTCATCATTTTAACGACTTTATTCATATAAAACATTTCAATTTCTTAATTATCCAGATTTATTGGTAACTTTAATTCTCTATTAGAATTATATAGCCTCCAGCGCCTGTGCAATATCCGCAATCAGATCCTTCTTATCCTCAAGACCACATGAGATACGGATAAGTCCTGCTGGAATTCCAGCGGCTTTAAGCTGCTCATCATTCATCTGTCTGTGTGTTGATGTTGCAGGGTTAAGGCAGCATGTTCTCGCATCTGCTACATGAGTTTCGATAGCTGCAAGCTTTAAATTCTTCATAAACTTCTCTGCAGCCTCTCTTCCACCCTTTAACTCGAATGAAACTACTCCGCAGCCGCCATCTGGCATGTACTTCTTAGCTGTCTCATAGTACTTGTTAGAAGGAAGTCCCGGATAATTAACGAATTCAACCTTATCCTGCTTCTCAAGAAATTCTGCAACAGCCTGTCCGTTCTCAA
>ENA-OPVG01001143-OPVG01001143.1-human-gut-metagenome-genome-assembly--contig:-NODE-1143-length-20462-cov-3.156956_pt1 | contig 20462 bp, 17 predicted proteins | sample MGYA00241093_ERZ501975 | MGnify/ENA primary metagenome ERZ501975 (study PRJEB25962, sample SAMEA2042993) | human gut metagenome | biome: human gut; feature: human-associated habitat; material: faeces... | reverse complement strand
CAACATCGGTTCCCAGTATCTGCTGGACGGCATCGATGAAAAGGGACAGATCAAGCCGGAGGCGGAAAGCTCCGTTATGCATGACTTGAGAGCTCACTTCCGTCCGGAGTTCCTGAACCGTCTGGATGAGATTATTCTCTTTAAGCCGCTGACGAAAGGCAACATCGGAGGCATCATTGAGCTTCTGATTGCAGATGTCAACAAACGTCTGGCGGATAAGGAGTTAAAGATTGCCCTGACGGACGAGGCAAAGGATTTCATCATTGAAAATGGCTACGATCCGGTTTACGGTGCAAGACCGCTGAAACGGTACCTGCAGAAGAACGTTGAGACACTGGCAGCGAAGCTGATTTTGGCGGACGGCGTCCGTGCGGGCGATACGATAGAGATCGGGCTTTCGGATGGCAAGCTGACGGCTTCGGCTGTCCATAGCGCGTAAGCGGAAAACGTCTTACGGTGGATTTATAACTATTATATAGAAGAAACAATAGGGCGCGGAGAAGTGCGAAAGAGCTTCCTCTGCGCTCTTTTTATGTATTTCTGAGATTTTCATAGTCTTGACATTGCCCGGCAACTTTACTAAAATGATTCCATAATGACCGGACTATATCATTTGTTCCGGAAGTCAGTCAGATGAGGAGAAGATGAGATGAAAATTGCGATTGGAAATGACCATTCGGCGGTAGAACTGAAGAACATTATTGTGGATTTCCTGAAAGAAAAAGGAATCGAAGTGTTAAATCTGGGTACAGACAGCAGCGAGAGCTGTGATTATCCAGTTTATGGAGAGAAGGTAGGTCGTGCAGTTGTTTCCGGCGAAGCCGATCTGGGTATCGCAATCTGCGGTACCGGTCTTGGTATTTCACTGGCAGCTAACAAGGTAAAAGGCGTGCGCGCCTGCGTATGCAGCGAGCCGTACACAGCGGTGATGTCCCGCCGCCACAACGATGCCAATGTACTCTGCTTCGGCGCCCGCGTGGTAGGAAGTGAGCTTGCGAAGATGATCGTTGACGAGTGGATCAACGCAGAATTTGAGGGCGGACGCCATCAGAGACGCGTGGATATGATTATGGCGATTGAGGAGAAAGACTGATTCAGAGTCAGAGGTAACGGATGAAATCATAAGGCAGGCTGACAGCAGGATGCGGGATGCCTGTGAGAACAAAAAGAGGCAGCTGTAAAGAGATGGAGCAGCTGCGAAAAGAACAGGAGGAAGCAGGAGATGATCACAGAAGATATTCGCTACATCGGTGTAAACGACCATGACATTGACTTGTTTGAGGGGCAGTATCAGGTGCCAAATGGTATTTCATATAACTCATACGTGATTATGGATGAAAAGATCGCGATCATGGATACGGTAGACAAGCGCAAACAGACGGAATTTCTGGAAAATCTGGAAACCGCACTGTCTGGAAGAACCCCGGATTATCTGGTAATCAGCCACATGGAGCCGGATCATGCATCAAGTATCCAGGCAGTCGTAGAACGGTACCCGGAAATCACACTGGTAGGCAATGCGAAGACATTTCCGATGCTGAAACTGTACTTTGATCTTGATACCAGCCGTGCGCTGACGGTCAAGGAGGGCGATACCCTGAAACTGGGGCGCCATGAGCTGACGTTCGTCATGGCACCGATGGTACACTGGCCGGAGGTTATGGTAAGCTATGATTCCTGCGACAAGGTGCTGTTCAGTGCCGACGCTTTCGGCAAGTTCGGTGCGCTTGATGTGGATGAGGACTGGGACTGCGAGGCGAGACGGTATTATTTCAATATTGTAGGAAAATATGGAATGCAGGTGCAGGTACTTCTTAAGAAAGTAGCCGGTCTTGAGATCCAGCTCATCTGCCCGCTGCATGGACCGGTTCTGAAAGAGACGATCGGTCATGTGCTTGAAAAATACCAGATTTGGAGCAGCTACGGCGTCGAGTCTGAGGGGGTATTTATCGCATATGCGTCCCTGCATGGCAATACCGAGGATGCGGCGAAGAAATGCAAGGAAATTCTTGAGAAAAAAGGATGCCCGAAGGTGGCAATCGCGGATCTGGCGCGCGGTGATATGGCGGAGGCGCTGGAAGATGCATTCCGGTATGGAAAAATTGTATTGGCAGCACCGTCCTATGACGCGGGTGTGATGCCGGTTATGGCAGATTTCCTGCACCACTTACAGAGCAAGAATTACCAGAAACGCACCGTTGCCCTGATTGAAAACGGTTCCTGGGCGCCGAGTGCAGCGCGCACGATGAAGGGAATGTTGGATGCGATGAAGGAGATCACGGTGGTTGAACCGGTCGTTACGGTTCGCGGGGCGCTCAAGGAGAGCGATATTCCGTCGCTGGAGCAGATGGCGGAAGCGCTGCTGGCATAAGAAGCGTCTGGTGACAGAATGAGCTTGTTTGCTTTTGGCAGATGGCGAAGTAAATGAGCAGAGAAATTCAAAAAATTGCGAAATAGTGAGCGTATTTAATGAGACTTGAAAAAGGCTTTTTTAAATAAAAAATCCGGAGAGACAAAAGTGTGGTTTTTATATTTATATATGAAAAATCCACTTGATGATTTTGTATGGATGACAGAAAAGAATAGGAGAAACAGACATGGTAGATGAGGTAATGAAGTTCATTACAAAGGCAGACCCGGAAGTGGGAGAAGCCATTGAAGCAGAGGCAGCCCGTCAGAGAAGAAACCTGGAGCTGATCGCTTCGGAGAATATCGTATCGGAGCCGGTTATGATGGCGATGGGATCGGTATTAACCAACAAATATGCAGAGGGATATCCGGGAAAACGTTACTACGGCGGATGCCAGTGTGTCGATGTTGTAGAGTCCATCGCGATCGAGAGAGCGAAAAAACTGTTTGGCTGTGATTATGCAAACGTACAGCCGCATTCCGGCGCGCAGGCAAACATGGCGGTATTTATCGCAATGCTGAAACCGGGTGATACTGTTATGGGCATGAACCTGGATCACGGCGGACATCTGACACACGGAAGCCCTGTCAATTTCTCCGGTTTATATTTCAACATTGTGCCGTATGGTGTCGATGACAATGGCGTGATTGATTACGAAGAGGTAGAGCGCATTGCACTGGAAGCAAAACCGAAGCTGATCATTGCAGGTGCAAGTGCCTATGCAAGAGAGATTGATTTCAAACGTTTCCGTGAAATTGCAGACAAAGTAGGCGCATACCTGATGGTCGATATGGCTCATATCGCTGGTCTGGTAGCAGCCGGTCTTCACCAGAGCCCGATTCCGTATGCAGATGTTGTTACGACAACCACTCATAAGACACTGCGCGGACCGAGAGGCGGTCTGATTCTGGCAAATAAGGAAGCAGCTGAGAAGTTCAACTTCAACAAGGCGATTTTCCCGGGAACCCAGGGCGGTCCGTTAGAGCACATCATCGCTGGCAAGGCAGTCTGCTTCGGCGAGGCGCTGAAACCAGAATTTAAAGAGTATCAGCTTCAGGTAAAGAAGAATGCAGCAGCGCTGGCAGCCGCACTTCAGAAGCAGGGATTCAAGATTCTGACCGGCGGAACCGATAACCACCTGATGTTAGTTGATTTGCGCGGCATGGATATTTCCGGTAAAGAGCTGCAGAACCGCTGCGATGAAGTATACATTACCCTGAACAAAAACACCGTTCCGAACGACCCGAGAAGCCCGTTTGTTACTTCTGGTGTCCGCATCGGTACTCCGGCTGTTACCACCCGTGGACTCAAAGAAGAAGACATGGAAGTCATCGCAGAGTGCATCTGGCTGGCAGCTACCGACTTCGAGAACAAGGCAGATTACATCCGTGCGGAAGTGACGAAGCTGTGTGAGAAGTATCCGTTATATAAATAAGTAGAGAAGAATATGGAGCGAAAAATTTGCCAGTCTATAGATTCAGAAAAATGCTGGAAAATTAATGCACATATAACAATAAGAAAAAGGCTGTATTGTCTGCCGCATGGAAGCGCGCGGTAGGTGATACAGCCTTTTCTATTCCAACCATTTTTCCTAGAAATTAAGTTTTTGTCCAATTCCTTTGTCCAATGCTTTTTCATAGATAAGCTGTGCCGTCCGCACATCAAAGAGTCCCATGCCGACGGATTTAAAGCAGCGGGTCTCGTTCTGCTCATGCGGATGTCCCTGCTTGGTATCTTCGATCAGATCCTCGATAAAGTGGACGCGCTCCTGTGTCAGAACGCCCTTTTCCAGCGGAATTTTCAGATCGCCGCTCTCCTCGCAGGCATACGGAAGCTCGGTGTACGCGTTCTTGACGAGTTTCCACACCGCATCCGGCAGTTCGCGCCGTTCCGGACGCCAGGAGCCGATGGCAACAAAGCATTTACCGCGAAGCAGCTCTTCATCATCCGGGTAGACCGGATCGACCGCCTGGGTGGCGGAGATCAGGACGCGGCTGTGCTCAGCCAGTTCACGGGTATCCGCGCAGGTATGAATCTGGATGGCGTTTTTTCCAAACGATGCCAGACGCGCCGATAAGCGCTCGATAAAGCCGGAAAGATCCTTAGCGTATGCGTCATACAGATAAATATCTGTGATCGGGCGCACCTCGCAGGCATAGAGAAGTTGGTGTAGTCCCTGCATACCGCAGCCAACCAGACCAACTGAGGCAGCATCCTCTGGAGCCAGATAGCGCAGTGCGACACCGCCGACCGCACCGGTCCGCATTGCGGTCAGGGCACTTCCGTTCATAATCGCCTTCGGCAGACCGGTCTTTGCGTTATTTAAAATCATAAGTCCGTTCAGATACGGAATTCCCAGAGAGGGATTGTCCGGAAATTCAGATAACATCTTTGTACCGATGACGGAATCCAGAAAACACGGCATATAGAGCATCATATTTTTATCACGCTGTGCGATAAAACGATCCGGCATCTTATAATTGCCGCTTTTGTGAATCGCATACGCATCTTCGATCGCGTCCATGACATCCTCTAAGGTGACGGACTGCCACATTTCTTGTTCGCTGAGAAATAACATATCAAAACCTCCTGAATATTTATGAATGAAATAAAACATATATACTAAAAATAGATTTATCACAAATCAAATATGGTTTGCATAGCTGGATTGTAGCAGTTTCACGTTTCATTGTCAAGATGAAAACAGAATAAAAATTGAGTTGCATATTTGAAATGGGGCGTGTATAGTAAAGAAAATTGTAGCGGTTCAGTAGGTTTACGCATTTACTGAGCTACAGGAAATAGATAAAATTAGTACAAGCGAGAAAGGAAGAATACCTGGAAAGGAAGGGGTAATGGGAGAAGTAATTAAAGTATTAGACTGGTTGTTAGAGAATTTGGTACAGATATGCACGGTCGTGCTAGAATTGTTTGGAATCATTGTGCTGGTTTCGACAGCGGTATCCTGCTTTGTTCAGTGGATACGAAACAAGCGTCAGCTGATCCGCCTGAATCTGGCACAGGGAATTGCGCTGGCGTTGGAATTTAAGATGGGCGGCGAGGTACTCAGGACGGTTGTGGTACGAGAGTGGTCGGAACTTGGAATTTTGGGAGCCATCATTGTCCTTCGGGCAATGCTTACATTTTTGATTCATTGGGAGATCAAGAACGAAAAAAGAGAAACCCAGGAAGAGCAAGGAGGAAAGCCAGAGTAAAAAAGGAGCACGAAAAAGGGAGTCTGCAGGATGAGCGGACTCCCTTTTTTCGTGGTTAAACAAGATTAATGCGAAAATTATTTGTCGTAGAAATGAATGCGTTCCAGAATTTGCTTCTGGCTTTTGATTTCCATTTTGGAATAAATGGAAGCCAGATGCTTTTTGACAGTAGGGATGCTGACGAAGAGGGTGGAAGATATCTGATCGTTGGAATAGCCGCGCAGTAAAAGGCTTAAAACATTTACTTCTCGGTTCGTCAGGGAAAAATCCCGGCTGATCTGGGAAAGAGTACGATCCATCACATAGGATAAATCGAAGAACAGACATACAAAGCAGTCGTTGTCTGGTCCCTCCTTAAGATGGGAGCGGCTTACCTCCAGAAACAAAGGGCTGTTTTCCATCTTGTATTCGATATTTTGTCCGGTAATGCTTCCGGAACGGAGCAGCTGACGGCAAAGAGAGCGAAAACAGTTGGAAATGGGGTTGTTGGATAAATCTGCAAATCCATGATTCTCCATGTATGTATGGTAGGTTGTGTTGCACCCGATAAAATTCAGTTTATCGTCAAAACAGCCGATTCCGATGCAGTTGTAATTTTCCAGTACATGAAATGCCCGTCCGATGTTGAGCTCCCGCCCGTAATTTTTAAATACGTTGCAGAAATGCGGCTGGAATAACCGGACAAGGCTTAATTCATCTGGCAGGAAATTTTTTTTATCGTTGGATCGGTGGATGGAAAACACACCCCGCAGATCCCGGTTCCGAATCGAAAAATTCGTTTCAATGGAATCATGCAGCCCCATAGGAAGTAGAAATTCCTGAAAATAAAGAGAATTTTTTCGAACCTCTTGATTGAACAGCTGGTTGGTCAGGAAAGTTACATTACTGTCGGAGTCCAGAATCGACAGAACATCGTCCATATGGCAGTATTCTTCCTGATATCGCCGTTTCTGTTCATCATTCCAGTTGATGGTGTAGATGGAATGGGTTTTGTAATTCTGTCCCTGCTTTTGGTAAAACAAAAAATTTGCTTTTTCAAAAAAAACAATATTGTTCAGGTTCAGGAAAAAACTCTCCATCCGTTTTTCAAGAAGAATTGAATCGTCGTAAAGTTCAGCAATGATCTGATTGACGTTTTCAATTCTTGATGTTGTAAAAAGATTTTCAGCACTCATGAAGATGCCTCCTTTCCCGTGAGTATTCAATTAGTGAAAACAAAATGGAATCAATACTAGACTATAGTCCAACTATTGTTTTAAACTATTTTTAATAGACTGATAATATATAAAGCATAATAAAATGTTGTTATGATTATTGCAAGTGGAAAAACTTTGAAAATAGAAAAAGTATCTAAAAGTATACTATGATAGAACCGAAAGTATCTACCGTTAACTGACGTCATGAATCATAATAACCAAAACACAAAAAACTTTGTATTAAAAATGATGTTTTTTGAAAGTTTTCATCATGATATGATTTTAACAACGAGATTTCAGAAAACTGAAAGAGAACGGACGAAATTTTTAATACGGAGGAGCCTATGGAAAAAAAGAATGAATTTTGTTTGCAGGAGATTAAGGGGAGAAAGGCAGTAACCTGTATCGAGACACATACAGAGGGAGAGCCAACCCGAACCATTTTATCGGGATTTCCGGAAATTCCGGGGAATACGATGGAAGAAAAGATGCTCTATATGATGCAGGAACAGGACTGGATGAGAAAAGCAATTTGTTTTGAACCGCGTGGAAATGACGTAATGTCCGGAACGATTGTCACCAAGCCGTGCAATCCGGAGGCAGATTTTGGTGTTTTATATTACGAGGTTGGAAACTGGATGCCGATGTGCGGACATGATACGATCGGAGTTTCAACGGCACTGATTGAAAGCGGACTCTTAAAAGCGGAGGAACCGTATACATATGCGACCTTAGATACACCATCTGGATTGGTAAAAGTGAAAATTGAGGTGAAAGATGGCAAGGCGGTGCGGGTATCCTTTAAAAATGCCCCGGCATTTGTGATGAATCGGGATGTAAAGGTACAGGTTCCTGGATATGGTGAGATTCCGTTAGACATCGCATACGGTGGAAATGTATTTGCGTTAGTACCGGCATCGGCAATGGGCTTAAAGCTGGATAAAGAAAATGCAAAAGAGATTGTCGAAAAAGGAAATTATCTTAAAAAGTTTATCAATGAGCAGGTAACAGTCAAGCATCCGTATCTGGAAATCATGAACCAGGTAACGCATGTGGAATTTTTCGAACCGGGTACAGAAGGGGTTTCGGATGTAAAAAATGCAGTTGTCATTCCCCCGGCAGCGATTGACCGAAGCCCTTGCGGAACCGGTACATCAGCGAAGATGGCACTTCTTCATGCGGAAGGAAAGCTGGCAGTCGGACAGTCGTTTGTGCATGAGAGCCTGATTGGAAGTTTATTCCACTGCCATATCGTTGAAGAGACAGAGGTGGCAGGAATTCCGGCAGTAGTACCGGAGATCAGCGGACGGGCGTTTGTGATGGGAGAGAGTACATGGTTATTCGATCCGGACGATCCATTCCCGGAAGGTTTCTTATTAGGCTAAATCGATAGACACAAAATAAAAGTTTAAAGGTACAGGGAGGTACTTCTGAGGGAAAGAAGTACCTCGGGAGTTCACATAAAAACAGTATAAAGGAGGATACTTTATGAAAAAGAGATGGCTTTGCGGTACGATGGCATTGGTAATCGGAGCGATGGCAATGGCGGGGTGTTCAGGCGGAAATTCTTCTTCATCCGCATCTGCAGCCGGAACCGAAGCAGCAAATAGTGGTTCCAGCGTAGATACTTCCGGAGCGGAGATGACGATCCGTGTAGCACATGTATGTGGAACCGGTTCTCCGTATGATTACGGTGCGAATGCTTTTAAAAAGCTGGTCGAGGAGGGCAGCAACGGACGGATTAAAGTAGAGGTTTATGCAGGCGATATGACAACCGACGAGGTTGAGTGTGTTGAGATGGTTCAGAATAATAACCTGGAAATCGGCTGGGTAGGAACCGGTGCACTGGGCGGATTTGTACCAGATTTAGGCATTTTTGAGCTTCCATTCCTGTTTGAGGATGAGGATAATGTCAATAAAGCGCTGGAGGGGGAATTTGGCAATTCCCTTCTGGAGCAGTTAAGCGCGGTTGATGGAATTACAGGACTTGGTTTCCATGAGGATGGCTGGAGAAATATCCTGACTAAAGATAAGACAATTAATACCGTAGATGATATGAAGGGCGTTCGTATGAGAACCATGCAGAATGAAGTTTGCGTGGCAACCTACGAAGCACTTGGTGCTACACCGGTTGCATTGGCATCTGGCGAGCAGTTCACAGGACTTCAGAATGGCGTTGTAGATGGAACAGACAATAGTGCATTATATGCGGTAGCAGATGGTTATATCGAGGTTGTTAATAATATCTGCGATATTCATCATTACTATTCCAGCGGTATCATTGTTGCTTCTTCAAAATGGTATGAGGGTTTAAGCGAAGAAGACCAGAAACTCGTGAAAGAGTCGGCTGTAAAAGCAGGCGAAGAGCAGAGAGCTTGGTTCCTGGAAAATGACGAGGCAAAGATTGCTGAGTATGAAGAAAAAGGTTATACCGTAACACGTCCGACTGATATTGATGCATGGAAAGAAAAAGTTGCTCCGGTATATGATAAAATGTACGCGGCACATCCGACCTGGGAAGGTCTGGTTGAGATGGTTCGCGCAGCGAAATAAAGTACGATAATTTTTGAACTATCATGTACTCCCGGAGCCTGTTTTCGGGAGTACATTTACAAAGAGGGGAGAAAAATGGCAGGGTTGATTGAAAAACTTCACAAGATTGGCGACGTGATCAATACGGTTGCCAGAGTTGCATTAGGGGTTACGTCAATTGCTTTATGTATCGCGGTAATCGGCCAGTTTATTTTGCGATGGTTTGGAGCTACGATGCCATGGGCAACGGAGTTCTCCTGTTATATCTTCGTTTGGACCACGATGCTTGGCAGTGCCGTAGCAAGCCGTCATCTGCTTCATATCGGTGTTGACATGGTAATTAACTTGTGCCATGGAAAAACACGTCAGTTTATGCTGGTTCTGGCGGATGTGATTTTATTATTTGCACTTGTTTTATTTACAATTTCAGGTTGGAACTATACAGTTGCACAGATTCCACATCTGGGAACGACGATCAAGGTTTCGCTGGCGCTCTTTTATGCAGCCCTTCCGGTCAGCGGTCTCATTATGATTTATTATACATTTGTGCAGCTTATTGAAAATATATGTTACGGGGAAGCGAAAAAGATTCCTCTTCCGGGGGATGAAGAGTAGGAGGTCAATATGTTCAGCAGTATAATTTTATTTGGAAGCTTTTTCTTGTTTCTTGCATTAGGCGTTCCGATTGCTTTTGTATTGATCGTAGCGACGGTCTCCTATGCGCTTTTAAGTACCGGTGATGCCAACCTGGCGTTGGTTCCGCAGCGAATTATCTATGGTATTAATAGTTTTACCATGCTTTGTCTTCCGTTCTTCGCTCTGGCAGGAAATATCATGAATCACGGCGGTATTACCATGCGTCTGGTTCGTTTCGCACAGGCATTCGTTGGACATATCAAGGGTGGTCTGGCGATGGTAGACATCCTGGTATGTATGATGTTTGGTACAGTTTCAGGCTCGGCGGTAGCTGGTACGGCGGCAGTTGGATGCCTGATGATTCCGGCAATGAAGGATGAAAAGTATGATCCGGCGTTTACAGCAGGTCTGACCGCGTGTGCATCCTGCTGCTGCCCGATTATCCCACCGAGTCTGGCATTCGTTATTTACGGTGCGGCAGCGAAGGTATCCGTTGGCGATATGTTTATCGCCGGAGTAGTACCGGGTATCCTGATGGGTATTATCATGATGCTGGTTGTCTATGTATTTGCAGTGAAACGTGATTTTTCAGCAGGTCCTAAGACAAGCTGGAAGGAAAAATGGGAAGCAACCAGACAGGCACTTCCATGTATCGGACTTCCGATCATCGTTGTTGGCGGTATCATGGGTGGTTTTTTTACTCCGACCGAGGCAGCGGCGGCAGCGGTTCTCTATTCCCTGATTCTGTCGGCATTTGTATACCGGACCGTTGGCTGGAAAGAGCTCTGGAAATCGATTATCGACAGCGCGATCGACAGTGGTACGGTTATGCTGATTGTCGGCGGCTGCTATCTGTTTGGATGGGTTATCTCCAATGAGAGATGGGCAGTTTCTGTAACGAATATGCTGGTTGGTCTTCATACTTCTTTAGCAGTGAAACTGTTACTGGTCAATCTGGTTCTTCTGGTTGTTGGTATGTTTATGGATAGTGCTCCGGCAATCATGCTGGTAGCGCCGATTCTGGCACCGGCGATGGCAAGTCTGGGCGTTGACCCGATTCAGACTGGTATGATTGTCTGCCTGAACCTGACCATCGGTCTGGCAACTCCGCCGGTAGGTGTCTGCTTATACACGGCAACCAATATTGCAAGATGTAAATTTGGAGATACGGTTCGAAATGCAGTACCATTCCTGGTAGCGATGCTGGCAGCATTAGCGATTATTACGAATGTTCCGGTAGTATCCAGAATTCCATTTATTTTAATGGGACGATAGAAACGAGAGGGGACGTTGAAGTTGGACGTTCCCTTTTCCTTTACAAAAACACGAATCAAAAATGATGAATAAAAAACATGGAATGATTGATACAAAAAGGAGGACAAACCATGGAAAAACTACCCTGCAGTATCTTCAATGATGTACTCGGTCCGGTGATGCGCGGACCTTCCAGTTCCCATGTGGCAGGGGCGGCGCGGATCGCCTCCATGATCCGGCAGTCTAAAGACTGCCCGGGAGATTCTGAAGCGGTCCGACGCGCATTTTCCGGGGGAAGAGGCGCGGTAGGTGTAATTCGAAACATCGTGAAAGGACAGTTACAGTTTGTGTAAGGTGCGTACTGTAACGTGGCATATCTTTTTAAGATCTGAAATAAAAATTGATTAAATAACTCTATAGAGATATAATATTAATAAAAATATCTCTATAGAGTTATTTTTATTAAAACGAATCTATTTTTTATATACCCCATGTTTCTACTTGCTCCCATAATAGATAAGGAGGTTGCCTCAGAATGAGAAAAATTTTATATCACGGTTCCTTGGAAATTATTTCTACTCCTATGTATGGTCAGGGAAAGGTCTATAATGACTACGGACAGGGCTTTTATTGTACGGAGAGTCTGGAGCTGGCGAAGGAGTGGTCGTGCGCCGAGCGGGAGGACGGCTATGTGAATCAGTATGAAATGGATGAAACCGGTCTTTTGATTTTAAATTTGATGGAGAAGCACTACAGCGTTCTTCATTGGCTGGCGATTTTGATGAAATACCGGAAAATCCGCCTTTCTTCGGCGGTCATGAAACGGGGAAGAGAGTGGTTGCTGGAACATTTCCTCCCGGATGTGGACGGATATGATGTGGTGATTGGGTACCGGGCGGATGATTCGTATTTTTCATTTGCAAGGGCGTTTGTAAATAATGAAATATCGTTAGAGCAGCTTTCGTATGCGATGCGGCTGGGAAAATTGGGAGAGCAGTATGTATTAAAGAGTCAGAAGGCATTTCAGGCGATACACTTTCTTTCTTATGAAGGAGTAGATTCAGTGGAATATTATGTAAAACGAAGAGCCAGGGATGAGCAAGCTAGAAATGCATACCGGAAAAAGGTGGAAGAGGATGATATCGACGGTATTTATATGCGGGATTTGATTCGAGGGGAGGTGTCGGCTGAGGATGAGCGCTTATGGGATTGAATATCTGGATGATGCGATGAGAAATCTGGGGGAAATGACAGATTATGCGGTCAATGCCTGTGGGATGGATCTGGAAGATTTTTGGAAATTGTTTCTTACAACCGGGTATGCAGAAAAATTTGGGGAAGGTGTACCAAGAGTAGTGAGCGGCTTTTCTGGAACGGAGCTTGCGGAGGAAGTGCTTCGAAAAGCGGGAAAAAAGGACGAACTGCCGGAACCGCAGGTAGAATTTACCTGTTCCAGAGAGTATTGGAGTGGCTGGATACTGGCGTATTATCAGTGGTACAGTGAGAAGAAATTTAAGGAAATTGAAGCAGGGCTTCCGGTCCGGGAGGTTGTGGAAATGTATCCGGCACTTCATGAAGCTCCGGAGGATAAATTTGTTGAGGCGGCAGACAGAATCATTCGAAGAAAAGAGCAGGGAAAAAACGCGTTGCGGCGGATCCGGAAGATGGCGGGATATACCCAAAAGGATCTTTCAGAGCAATCGGGGGTTACGCTGCGGAGTATTCAGCAGTATGAACAGGGAAAAAAGAAGATTCAAAAAGCATCCGCAGAAACCGTGCGTGCGCTTGCACGGTCACTGGGATGCCAGATGGAAGATTTGCTGTAATTGCGAAGGGATTGGACAGTTTCAATTTGCTATAGCGCCGTCGCCTTCGGCAGACTAAAAATAAATTCCGTCCCCACGCCCTCGGTGCTGACAACGTCGATATTTTCCCCATGTGCCTGAATAATCTCTTTGACAATCGCAAGCCCCAGTCCGGTCCCCTTTTTATCTTTTCCGCGCGATAAGTCGGTTTTGTAGAAACGTTCAAAGATTTTCTTCTGGCTATCCTTCGGGATGCCGATGCCGGTGTCTTTGACGGAAATGAAGATTTTTTCATACCGGATGGAGGTCTGGATGTAAATGATCGAATCCTCGTGGCTGAATTTGATCGCGTTGTCGATCAGGTTGTAGAGAACCTGCTGGATTTTTCCGAGATCGGCGTAGACCATCTGGATGCTATCCGCAAAGGTCAGGTCAAACGTGATTCCTTTCGCGCTGCACGTGCCCTCGAAGGTTGCGGCGGTATCCTTGATCGTCCGGTTGATATCGAAATTTGTCCGGGTTAAGTAGCCTTTGCTGTCCAGGGAGTTGAGTGTCAGCATGCCTTGGGTCAGCTTGTTGAGGCGTTCGGTTTCGGAAATGACGATGTGCAGGTATTTATGATAGAGTTCCTGCGGAATTGTGCCGTCGAGAATCGCCTCGAGATAGCCCTTGATGGAGGTCAGCGGCGAGCGGAAATCGTGCGATACGTTCGCGATGAAATTGTGCTGGTACTGTTCCATTTCATTTAACTCGCTGGACATATAGTTTAATGTGCTGGCGAGATAGCCGATCTCGTCGTGGGTGGTAATCGGGATATTGTGTGCCAGGTTTCCGGCTGCATATTCATTGGCTGCGACCGTAATCTTTTTGAGTGGGAAATAGACCACTTTTGTAAAAACAAGAAGCACCACCAGGGATAGGAAGAACAGGATGATCGATGTTATGTAAATAATATTCAGAAATCCGTTCTGTTCCGCCTCAATGTTCTGGATTGGCATATGAATCACGATGTAGCCGTAGGTCTTCATATTGCCTGTGATCGGGGCGGAAACGGAGAGTACCTTGCTGTCAAACAGGTTGTAATACTGTCCGATGGAATAGAGCCGGTTGCCCTGTGCGGTCGGGTCGAAATCGTCGATTGCGATGCCGGTACGACTGTCGCTGCTGTCCGCAACGATGGTGCCCTCATGGTTCAGGATCCAGATATCCGACTGCAGATAGGCGGAAACCGCCTCGAGCTGTGGGTATGCCGAGTCGAGATTGATGGTTTTTCCCTCGTAGGCTTTGCTGCACCGATCGGCAATCATGGTCGCCTCGTCATACAGAATCTCCGATTCGCGTTCCACCAGATGGTGGTAGGTCATATCAGATGAGATGGTCGCGATCGTGATGAATCCAAGCAGACCGAAGATGAGATAGCCGATCAGCAGTTTATAATAAAGAGAGTGTGTGTAGTGGTTTGATTTCATGGTAAACCTCCGGTTACCTCTTCGCGCAACAGTTCAGTTCCTTTACTAACAGTTACCGTTTTACCTCAAATTTATATCCAATCCCCCAGACGGTCGTCAGCGCCCACTTATCGTTGCCCTTGATTTTTTCACGGAGGCGCTTGATATGGACATCTACCGTCCGCGTGTCGCCGATGTATTCATATCCCCAGATATGGTCGAGAAGCTGCTCCCTTGTGAATACCTGGTTTGGTGAGGACGCGAGGAAATAGAGCAGTTCCAGTTCCTTCGGCGGCAGCTCGATCGAGTGTCCGTTGTAAATGACGGAGTAGTTCGTCAGGTTGACGATGAGATCCGGATATTCGACAAAATTGCCATGCTGTTCGGTCACGGACGATTCAGGCATCTGCACCGGCAGCTGGTAGCGCCGCAGAACGGCTTTGACTCTGGCAACCAGCTCTTTCGAATCGAATGGTTTGATCATGTAGTCATCGGCGCCCAGCTCCAGCCCCAGCACCTTATCAAAGATTTCGCCCTTGGCGGAGAGCATGATGATTGGCACCTGGGAGGTACTTCGCAGTTCTCGGCAGACCTGATAGCCGTCGATGCCCGGAAGCATCAGATCAAGGAGAATCAGGTTGGGCTGAAATTCGGGAAATACCCGGAGAGCTTCTTCCCCGTCTCCGACAATTTTCGTTTCAAAACATTCTTTCGTCAGGTAAAGTGAGATTAGTTCAGCAATGTTGTAGTCGTCATCTACGATGAGAATGCGCTGCTTTTCAGCCATGTTGATTCCTCCTGTTTTTTTGGATATTTGTAACTGTTCAGTACCTTCACAGTTATGGATATTTCTTATTTAAATGTCACGATTGTAACGCCTGTATCGCCTTCGCCAAACTCGCCAAGCCGGTATTCCTTGACATAGCTTAATTTCTTCAAGTGGCGGTGTACGCCCGCTTTCAAAGCGCCGGTTCCACGACCATGTACGACGCGGACCTGCGGAAGATGCGCCAGGTAGGCATCATCTAGGTATTTGTCGAGTACCGGGATCGCCTCATCGACGGTCATGCCAATCAGGTTGATCTCCGGCGATACGCTGAAGGACTTGGACATCTTGATCTTGCTGCTTCCGCTTCCGGAGCCGCGGGAACCGCCCGTATGCGTGCCGGAAAGTCCCGGTCCGGTGATGGATGCTTCCTCGACCATTTCCAGATCGCGGATATTGACGAGGGAGCGCAGAATTCCCATCTGTACATACAGATCGCCCTTGGCGTTCGGCAGGGAGCTGACGGTTCCCTTTAAATTCATCGAGAGAACGCGCACGGTATCGCCGAGACGCAGCTTTTTTGCGGAAACGGCTTTTTTCGGTGCGGCGGTTTTCTTAACTGCCAGTTTCTTGTCTACATCCTGGATCTTGCCGCGCAGCTTGGTCCGCTCAGCTTCCAGTTCTTTATTGACGCCGGAAGACTTGGCAAGCTTGTTGATGTTGCGGATCGTCTGATCGGCGGTATCCTTCGCATCCTGAAGGATCTTCTGAGCTTCCTCGCGGGCTTTGGAAAGCATTTTTTCCTTCTGCTCGGAGAAACGTTCTTCCTTCTGCTGGAGGCGGTTCTTCAGCGTTTCAATTTCCTGTTTATAGGAGGCGATCTCTTCGCGCTCTTTTTCAATGGTCACGCGGCTGTTTTCCAGATTGGCAAGCAGATCCTCGAAGGATTCGTCCTTCTGCTCCATCTGGTTTTTCGCCTCGTCGATGATATAATCCGGCAGCCCCAGCTTGCGGGAAATGGCAAATGCATTACTTTTTCCTGGAATACCGATGAGCAGGCGGTAGGTCGGGCGGAGAGTCTCGACGTTGAACTCGCAGCAGGCATTTTCAACGCCTGGCGCGGTCAGCGCAAAGACTTTTAATTCGCTGTAATGCGTGGTTGCGATCGTCCGGCAGGTCATGTTGTGCAGGAAATTTAAAACCGCAATCGCCAGCGCCGCGCCCTCGGTCGGGTCGGTACCGGAACAGAGCTCATCGAAGAGACAGAGCGAATTGGCGTCCGCCTCATTTAAAATCGAAACGATATTCGTCATATGGGCGGAGAATGTACTTAGATTCTGCTCGATGCTCTGCTCATCGCCAATGTCGGCAAATACATTGTCAAAAACAGCCAGCTCGGATCCCTCAAATGCCGGGATATGGAGTCCTGACTGTCCCATCAGGGTAAAGAGTCCGACGGTTTTTAAAGAAACGGTTTTACCACCCGTGTTTGGACCCGTCACAATCAGAAGGTCAAACGAATCGCCAACCCAGATGTTGATCGGAACGACCTGTTTCGGATTTAAGAGCGGATGGCGTCCGTCCTTGATATTGATATACCGTTTGTTGTTAAATTTCGGTTCCACGCAGTTATAGTGGCGGGAAAGAGCTGCCTTTGCGAAAATGAAATCGAGCTCTGCCAGAATCGAAAGATCCGAGAGGATCGCGTCGGTGTAAGGCATAAGCTGGCTGGAAAGAGCTGCCAGAACGAACTCAATTTCCCGTTTTTCCTGGATTTCCAGCTCGCGCAGTTCGTTGTTCAGCTTGACGATCGCGAGCGGCTCGATAAATACAGTCGAACCGGTCGAGGACTGGTCGTGCACCATGCCTGGGACCTGGGATTTATACTCAGCCTTGACCGGCAGGCAGTAGCGCCCGTCGCGCATTGTGATGACGGCATCCTGTAAATAGGTCCGGCTGGAATTTAAAATAGAATTTAACTGGGTATGGACGCGTCCGCCCACGATCTTCATGGAGCGGCGCACTTTGGCAAGTCCCGGACTTGCGTCATCGCTGACCTCATCCTCGGATGGCAGGCAGCGCTTGATCTCATTGTTGACCGGCGTCAGCGGATCCAGGGCGCGGAAGCGCTCATCAAGGGAATCATCTGGAAATTCTTCGGATTTCTCATGGCGTCCGTAGCTCTGCGCGCGGGCAGCGACTGTCAGCAGGGAGCTGACAGCGAGAAGCTCCGGGATCCCCAGGGAACTTCCGATTTCCAGACGTTTCATGGAACCACGCACATCCTTCACGCCGCCGAAGGAGAGACTTCCCTTCATGCGGACGCGCGTCAGGGCATCGGTCGTCTCCGTCTGGCTCTGCCGGATCGTCCCCAGATCACAGGACGGCTGCAGTTCCCGGCACATCTGTTTTCCCATCTCCGTGGAGGCGTACTCCGTGAGCTGGTCGATGATCTTTGTATATTCGAGAGTTTTTAATGCTTTTTCATTCATGTTGTGGTAATCCTCTTAATTTAAATGGTGTTCACATGATACCGTGACCACTAAATTCGTGAAAGACCTCATTAAGTGGTCAGGTATAAGTTCTCACTAGACTCGAAAAGACCTCGTCAAGTGTTCACATTATATCACATTCCTCGCCGTCTAGCCAAGCATTCGCACTTTTTTCTTGCATAACCTTAAGAAGGAAAGTATAATTAGGATATGTTATGCAAAGGGGAAAGTGAAATGCCGGATTCAGAAGAACTTGAAAAAAAGGAAAAACGGGAATTCATGAGAGAAACGATAGTGAAGCCGCCGCTGACCAGAAAACAGATTGCGAAGCGGGTGGCTCTCTTTGTATGCGCGTCAGCCGTATTTGGAGGAGTCGCGGCGGTTTCGTTTGCGGCGGTAAAGCCGTTTGCGGATCGGTGTTTTCAGGAAAATGGGATGCAGGAGACATCCTCAGTCGAGTTTTCCAAGGACGATCCGGACTCTGTTTCGCCGTCGGACGGTGCAGATGCGGATATGACAGCGCAGCCGGAACAAATGGAGCAGGAGATTGATGAGGCGGTCAGCGAGGCGCTTTCCAGCTATCAGTTTTCCGCAGACAATTTCAATTCGATGACGTCGGTGCTGCGTGGAATCGGGGAACAGGGTGATAAGTCGATCGTGACGGTCAGCTCCGGCAAACAGGATACGGATATATTTGGAAACCCGGTGGAAAATACGGGTGATTATGCAGGTGCAGTCATCGCGGAGAGTGATGGAGAATTTTTGATCTTTACTTACGCCGATGCGGTGCGGGCGGCAGATTCGATCAATGTGAGATTTTCGGATGGAACGAAGATCGCTGGTACAGTGCGCCAGATTGACGAAGTGCTCGGAATGGCAGTTGTGGCGGTGCCGTCCGGCAATCTGCCGGAAGAAGAGCGGAAAAAGGTGCAGGTGCTTTCACTTGCCAATTCATATACGGTCAAGGCAGGCGATGTCCTCGTAGGTATCGGCGGTCCGTCCGGACAGGTGCATTCGCTTTCGTTCGGAACGGTATCCTACGTGGCGCGCAATGTGCAGATTACAGATGGACTGACGCGGATCCTGTATGCGGATATCAGCAGCAATTCGCAGACGGGTACCTTTTTGATCAATACAGCCGGAGAGATGGTCGGCTGGACATCGGAGTCCTGCCGCAGCGAGAGCTGTACGGATCGGACGGCGGCGTATACCATTTCCAGCTACAAGCCGATTCTGGAGCGGCTGACGAATGGCGTTTCGGCGGCATATCTGGGCATCCTGGGACAGGATGTGAGCCGTGCGATGCAGGGGAGCGGCATTCCGGCGGGCGTTTACGTGACGGAGGCAGTCTCCGGCAGCCCGGCATATGACGCTGGCATCCAGCCCGGCGATATTATTGTGAAATTTGGCACAAAGGAGATCGGAAGTTTCAAAGATCTCCAGGCGCAGATTGAAAATTCCGCGAGCGGCGTGTCTGTATCGGTAAATGTGATGCGGAAAGGGCGCGACGGATACACGGAAATTCCATTTTTGGTATCTCTGCGCGCCAGATAGAAATTCAGGAGGATATAGGCAGAATGAGATATATTGAACAGTTCCGGGAAGGAATGAGAGTCTCGGACGTATATTTATGTAAGACGAAACAGCACGCGGTGACGAAAAACGGAAAAGAGTACGCTTCCGTGCTGCTTCAGGATAAAACAGGCACGGTAGACTGCAAAATCTGGGATTTAAGTTCCCCGGGCATCAATGATTTTGAGCCGCTGCAGTACGTCTATGTGGACGGCGATGTGACGGTTTTCCAGGGGTCCAACCAGTTAAATATCAAGCGCATACGCAAGGCGGACGAGGGCGAGTATCAGGAAAGCGATTACCTTCCGGTCAGCTCAAAGGATATCAAGATAATGTATCAGGAGCTGACGGCTCTGGTGCGGTCTTTCCAGAATCCGTACCTGAAAAAGCTGGCATCCAGCTATTTCCTGGAAGATAAGGCATTTGTGAAGAAATTCTGCTTCCATTCGGCGGCGAAGAGTGTGCATCATGGTTTTGTGGGCGGACTTTTGGAACATACGTTAAGTGTTATGAAACTCTGTGATTTTTACACGAAGTCATATCCGGCGCTGAACCGCGATCTGCTTTTGACGGCGGCGCTGTTCCACGACATCGGAAAAGTGCAGGAATTATCCGCATTTCCGGAAAATGATTATACGGACGACGGTCAGCTCTTAGGTCATATCGTGATCGGCACGATGATGGTTGCAGACCGTATTAAGGAGATTCCGGGATTCCCGGCAAAGACAGCGGCGGAGTTAAAGCATTGCATCCTTGCACACCACGGCGAATTAGAGTACGGTTCCCCGAAGAAACCGGCGCTTCTGGAGGCGCTGGCATTGAATTTCGCGGACAATACCGATGCGAAGATGGAGACGATGCTGGAAGTCTTAAAGAGCGGCGGGGAGAATCCGGGCTGGCTCGGATATAACCGTTTCCTGGAGACGAATGTGAGAAAGACGACGCCGACGGAATAATAAGTAAGATAACAGACATCTAAAATGAGTCTAAATGTATATAAGAAAAAGAAAACAGCGCTGCACAAGCAGATGCTGCCTTGCAGAAGCGGGGGAACGAAAAAATAGGAATCAGGACTCACCACCTAAAGAGGTGGGAGTCTTCTCGTTTCATAGGAAATTGCGTCCTATGAAACAAAA
>ENA-OPVG01001140-OPVG01001140.1-human-gut-metagenome-genome-assembly--contig:-NODE-1140-length-20478-cov-3.404936_pt1 | contig 20478 bp, 16 predicted proteins | sample MGYA00241093_ERZ501975 | MGnify/ENA primary metagenome ERZ501975 (study PRJEB25962, sample SAMEA2042993) | human gut metagenome | biome: human gut; feature: human-associated habitat; material: faeces... | reverse complement strand
GTTGCAAATTTCGGAAGCCCGTTTTTAGCATAATTTTGACGCTTTAGTATTTCCCACCGACGGAACCTGAACAGGAACGGCTTCCTACTTTTTATGCAGGTCCGGGTAATCATGCCTTCCTGAATTAAATCCCAATTAAATTAACATCCCTCTCTCTTCCGCAATCTTAAGCAGTTCCCCTGCTTTCTGATTCATCTTTCCGGTTTTGACTCCTGCATTGATCACTTTTTTGCATTGTTCCATCATTTCTAATGCTTTTCGGTAGGTCTCGCAGGATATTGGCTCGTATGGTTCTTCACTGATGATCTCGGATGCGAGCAGTCTTGCGAGCTGATAGTCGCACTCGCCCGGATATAGGATTCCGGCAGCAAATGGGATTCCGGCTTTCTGAAGTTTCCGGTAAACCGGGATTCCGGTTCCACAGGATGAGAGGACGAAAACTTCCGGTTTTCCCACTACCCTTGGAAGTTCCACACTTCCAAAGCATGGATCATAATAACCATTATCAATCCCATACAGCTCCCTTATTTTTTCTTCCGTAAATATTTCTTCCGGGTTTCCAAAGCCTGCAATCCTGTCTCCTTTTACGCAGACTACTTTATCTGAAATTTTCTGTGCCAGATCGATCTCATGCAGGGACATGATCACTGTTATTTCTTTTTCTTTTGCCATCTTTCTTAAGATTTCCAGCAGTTCCAATTTATGCCGGATGTCCAGATAGGATGTCGGCTCATCTAAGATCATGACTTCCGGTTCCTGACAGATGGCTCTTGCCAGTAATATACGCTGTCTCTGTCCATCACTGATTTCCAGAAAATTCCGGATTCCTAATTCCTGAGCATGCACAGCCATCAATGCTTCATCCACCTTGTTTTCGTCTTCCCCGGAAAGGACTCCCAATCTTCCGGTATACGGGTAGCGCCCTGTCGCCACTACATCGTGACAGGTCATCAGTTCCGGTTTCATCCGTTCCGTCAGCATTACCGCCACCTTCCTGGCCATACTCTTATAAGAAAGCTTTCGTATCTCATCTGAATCTAGATAGACTTCGCCTCCGATCAGTTTCAACTGTCTGGTAATGCTCTTTAATATGGTGGATTTTCCCGCACCATTTGGTCCGATCAGGGTAACGATCTCCCCCTTTTTTATATCCAGATTGATATCACGGATCAACACCTTTCCCTGATATCCTACAGAAAGGTCTTTCGTCTTTATATAATAATCTTTCATTTCCTACCTGCCTTTCTGTCCGTGTACCATCATAAATATGACTATCGGTGCACCGAATATCGATGTCACCGTACTGATATTCAGTTCCATCGGTGCAAAGGCCATCCTTGCAATCAGATCACAGATCATACAAAATACCGCACCTCCGATAAATGTTCCCGGTATCACAACCAACGGTTTCGATGTCTGCAGCGCATGCTTTATCAGATATGGAACAGCAATTCCCACGAATGAGATCGGACCTGCGAAAGCTGTCACACTGGCAGAAAGCACACTGGACAAAAGAATCAGTGCTACCCTGAAAAATCTGATATTTACTCCCATGCTCTGTGCGTATGCTTCCCCCAGCTGATATGCCCCGATTGGTTTTGACAAAAAAAATGTAAGTACCACCGTCACACCGATTACAGTAGCGGCAACCTCTACATTACTCCAGCTCATTCCCGAAAAGCTTCCCTGTGACCATCCATGCAGATTGACAATATCGGAATCTTCCGCAAAGGTTACAACAAAATCAGTAATTGCCGAGCAGATATATCCAATCATGATCCCACCCACAAGAAGGGTTGCCATATGTGTCATTTTCCTGGACAACAACAGGATAAATCCAGTGGAAATAAGTGCACCCGCAAATGCAGCAATGATCAACGTATAAGAAGATACAAAAGCATATCTCTCCAGGAAAAATATCATTACCAGCGCTACCATCATCTTCGCCCCGGAAGAAATTCCCAGAACAAACGGACCTGCAATCGGATTTGAGAAAAATGTCTGAAGCAGGAACCCGGATAATGACAATGCGCCTCCCAGGATTGCCGCCATCAGTACTCTCGGAAGTCGTATCTTCCATATAATGTTTGCCTCTGTTCCTTCTCCGCCTCTTCGAATCAGTATCTTGCATATTTCTGCTATTGAAATATGGACATTTCCCGTATTAATATTTAAAACTGTTACAACACAGAACGCCGCTGCCAGAACCCCGAATACCAGGATGTATCTGGAACGCCGCCTGAAATTCTCTTTCTCCATCGTTTCTCCTTTTAAAAAAATCAGGTGAACACATTCAAACGCCCACCTGATTATTATACTGTATTATTTTACCCGATACAAGAATGTCATACCACTCTCATCTCCATCTGTCAGCATCAGATTGATATCCGTAATCAGATTTCCCACAATGTCCGTTGCCTGATACAGTGATTTTCCGGTGCACCACACATTTCCGTTCTTCACTGCCTTAAAATCTGCGAACAATTCACTCTTCGCTGTCAGATCTGCAATGCTATTGATCGGACTGTCGATCGATGCATTATAGATCAGATAATCTGCATTCTTTGCTTTTGCATAAAACTCTTCCATCGACAGTTCCACAGAAGCACTCTTGCTTTTTGTGTTCTTAAGATCCTGAAAAATGTATTTTCCTCCGGCAATATCGATCATCTTCGGAATATAATCACTACTGCTTCTTACGACCACTGTTCCATCTGTGTTCACAAAGAAATAAGCAACTGTTTTTCCTGTATTCTTAAAATCTTTCAGACTGCCGATCACTTCTGTCTGTGTATCAAAAAATGTATCTGCTGCATCTTCTTTGTTCAGCATTGCTGCATATGCTTTGATCCACTCCGTCCTTCCAAGCGGATGACTTTCATAACTGGAACGGTCAATAAACACCGGAATATCCAGATCTTCGATCATCTCCTGAACCTTTGGTGTATGCAGGATCATCGTGGATTCAATTGCAAGATCACAGTCCTCATCTATCAGCATTTCATAATCCGGTTCGCTATATTTTCCTGCAAACAGGATCTTGCCGTCTTCCATTGCTTTCTTCGCATGATCAATATACCAGTCCGAAGCCTGTGCTCCCGACATCCGGATACTGTCCAGCCCATCCATCGCATCAAACAATGCCATTGCCGATGTTGCTGCGAGATAAATGTGCTCCAATGGCTGTTTTAATACCACAATTTCTTTATCCAGATCTGCCGGTTTCTTCTTACCTTCCGGCACGATCAGATACTGCCTGTCTTCGTGTACGTCCAGTAATTTATATCCTTCTTTATAATAATAGACATCAAAACCCGTAGCATATTTCAGCTTCATTGTTTTCTTATACTCAAGACCGTCTATCTTCGGAGCATGTTTTTCTGTCGTCCCTGCTTCTTCCGTCTGCTGTATTCCGTCACCTTTCGATACACCCGATTTGCCTGAGCTGCTGCACCCGGTCAGTGCTCCTGTTACCAGAAGCACTGTACCTGCAAGTACACACAACAGCCGATATGTTCTCTTTTTCATCCTTTTCTCCACTTTTTCTGATCACAAGAGCATTGTCCACACTCTGCTATCTTACGCAATCACTATTCTCCACTTTGGCCGTCACATCCCAAAATCACCTGGTAGACCTTTTCCCATTCTTTCTGTGCATCTTTTCCTTTTTCATCTTTTGCACGGTCAACGATCACTGGAATCTGAAGAAGCGTCATCTTCTCTGTCATCTTTCGATAAGCTGTCATCTTTTTCTTTGCCGCTTTTTTGCTGCTTCTTTTTTCCGGCAGCACGCTGGATGAAAGGAGTGCGAGATTACATTTGTTTTTTACAAGTTTCTTATAATTTAATTTGCCGGACGTTCCCGCATAAATGACTTCTTTCTCAGCCATTTTTTCTTTGATCGTTTCATTCTTGCATTTATTTTTCTTCACACCGACTGTTGTCACTTTATCAAGCTGTCCCAGTTCTTCCATCAGGGAAATCGTCTTATTCGATCCTGCATAAACATGATCTGCCGGCTGTCTTACCACAATGACTTCCTTATCCAGCCCTGCCGGAATCTCTGCATTTTCCGGAACGATCAGATATTTGACCACTTTGTTCAGATACAGTGCTGCCTGCTCCTGTTCTGCAGGATTCAGTCCGCTTGTTTCTGATGCTTCTTTCCATTTCTTACCGGCTGCTTTTCTTCCGGTCTTTTTATTCATATCGATCTCCAGCAGTGTGATTCCCTGATCATAATGATATATCTTGAAATATTTCGCATACTCGGCTTTTGTTTCAGACTGATACTCCAGACCGATGATCTCCGGTGCTACCTCGTCCATTTTTTTGTTTGCTGCTGCCGTCTTGCTGCTGTCACTTCCGTTTGCACCGATTACCGTTACTTCTTTTCCGTTGGCTCTCGCTGATGCATTGGCTTTTGCTGCCTCGGCAATGTATACAAAAATCGTATATTTAATCTCATGTGCCGTAGACATCGCCGTTGTCATACCCACAACCGAGTTATTCTTATTCAGTTCTACCGGAATTACAAAGGATGTAGAACTTCCTGTTTTCGCACTCGGATAATATACATTTCCATTCGCTTTTACATACTGGTAATGCGGACTGCTGAATGTGATCGTTGCATATGCCTGACCGCCTGTAACCGTTACCTTGCTGCAAGTGATGCTTACCTTTCCGGTTCCGCCTGACCATGAGAAGCTGTCCGGTGTGTATACACCGTCTTTTAATCCTGTGGTACTATTGACTCTAGCTGTTGACTTATTCAGATCAGACTCGTATTTTGATTCCTGATCCGGTTTTCCATTGTTTGTCGTATTATTTCCTGTAGTTCCACTGTTTCCATTATTGTTTTCTGCATTTCCCTGGTTATTTCCGTTGGAACCATTTCCCGGATTGTTATTATTTCCGCCCGGTGTCAATGAGCCGTTGCTTCCGTTATTACCATTCGAAGCATTTCCATTATTGCTGTCCGCAATCTTAGTCATGCCTTCTGAATGAAATGTCAGTGTTCTGGTGTCCCACTTATTACTCTTTGTCGTATGAACGGCAATTGTCATTACCTCATCCAGTTTCTCTACCGGAATCTGAAATGTATACTGCTCTGCAAGAAGCGAATCCGGAAGGATCCAGTTCTTTTCATCATCCGATGCGTTATTTACATCGCCCAGATAGATTCTGTTATAACCCTGACCGCTTAATGTAACTGCCGCCGTCATCTGTCCATTCTTTACAGTCATAACACAATCCGTAACACGGAACATCTTTCCGCCGGCTTCAGCATTCACCTGATAGGTTCCGTCTGCTATGATACGTTTTGCAGAGACAGATGAAAATATAAGTGTACGGTCATACCATTTATCTTTTTTAATGGAATGTGCCGCAACTGCAATTCCTTTATCCAGACTTTCTACCGGAACTTTGTATGTATATTTTCCTGCCTCATCAGCCACATATGAAATGTAGTCTTTTGCTGCAGCTTCTGCCGCATCGGCTGCTGATCCCATATAAAGATAATCATATCCGGTTCCGCTTAATGTGATTACAGCATACATCTTACCTTTTTCAGATGTCAGGATACAATTCGTAACTTTGAACATCTTATTTCCAGTATCCACATCTACCTGATAATTTCCATCTGTCAGGGTTTTATTTTCTGTTTCCGATGCTGTTTCCGATGCTGTTACCGTTACCTTGCATGTGGCTTTAAGCTCTGTTCCTTCCGCATTATTAATAGACACAGTCACCTCAGCAGTCCCTGCTTTCACTGCGGTCACCTCAGCCTGTGTTCCGGATTTTGCAACGGTTACAACCTCTGGATCAGAAGAAGTCCATGTCATATCCGGTGCTGTCTCAGATGCTGATAATGCCGGTGTGAACTGAGGTGTCAGTTTCTGAACTTCTCCCTCTTTCATGCTGAGTTCAGATCCCTCTTTGAAACTTAATTCCGTAATAACGGTCTGATCCGGTGTGGATGGTGTCGACGGGACTGTATCTTCCGGGATTGCAATATTGATCGTATATGCAATATTTTTTCCACTCATGGAACTGGTATGTGCCATAAAAGTCATTGAACTATTTAAATTAACAGGAATCTCAAATGCAACTCCGGCCTCGCCTTCTCTCGGTTTTGCATGATATATGTTCTGGGTTCCATTCACTTTCACCCATACTTTATCATACTTAGAACTGCTAAAATTTATCCAGGCTGTTGCTTTTCCATTCTTTACGATTACTTTTTGACACTCAATCTTCACCTTGCTTGAACCACCCGAAGTCAGTTTTGCCGAAAAATGATCCGCATCAACACCATATTCTCCGTCTTTCAAAGCACCTGCCATACCGCTGATATCAGTAATGTTCTCAAATATTTCGTCTTCGCCGATTGGTTCCGTCTGTGGGGCGGTTCCATCTTCCTGCGTATTCTGTACCTTTTCGACAGCTACCTGATTTTTCCCGGCTTCTTTTGTGACTTCCTGACTTGTATCTGTCGTCACACTGCTTTCTGTCTGTCCGGCAGCGGCTTCTGTCTCAGTCTGTCCGGCAGTGGCTTCCGGCTCTGTCTGTCCAACTTCATCACTATCCTGTTTATTCTCACTCAATGTATCTTCTACAGCTGCATTCTGATCTTCCGCATACACTCCCGATACCGGTGCAACTGCCATAGACACAGCCATAAATAAGGCCAAAAATTGCTTGGAATTATGTTTCATCTTATACTCTCTCCCTACTACTTTTCTGTCAACCGAAATACCCTTCCACGAAATCATCCGTAAAAGGGTACAAAATGGCCTTGTTAATTTATTATAATTTTCTTCCATTTTTGTACAACCAATTACTCGTGGTCCGGATTTACTTCCATGTACACTACAGGCAGGTCTCCTGACTCACAGATCCATACATCAGAATCTTGTCTTCCCGTTATCCAGTGACTTTTTTCTTTTCTGATATTCCCTGCTCACAGTGACGAGTTCGCACAGGACTTGCACCTGTTTCCCTTTTCACCGGCTCTATCAATCTTATCCAGCCGGCACCTGCAGTTTTCATTCTATTTTTCTCATCTTGACTACGATACCATAAGTACCTGTAAAATGCAATTGTTAACCCAGATTCTGCTTCTGTACTGCCTCTTCGGTGCGGAATTTTTCAAATGTATGAACTACCTCTTCCGCATCAGAACCATCTACTACAAAAATCATCTTCTGATTCAGCGTAACTGTCATCATTCCCATAACTGATTTTCCATCAATGATAAGTTTATGTGCTGTATCTTCAATCAAGGTATCAGCCTCTACTTTCTGACACATTCTTGAAAATTCTACAAGCTGTTCCGGTGTTTCAAATTTTACATTCATTTTTATCATAATTAAGTCTCTCCTCTCAGGTGTATCCATCATTTTCATTACAAACAAATCTGTTTATAAGAAAAATATAAATCAGTATACTACGTTTTTTTCTACTATGTAATATATTTTTTTATTTCTTAACATTGTCTTTTCACCTAGAATATATTATACTTATCTGGCATCATCCGTATTAAAGATAACTAACTATATATATATATCAATTTTATATATTATTTTGGAGGATATTATGAGTACATACGATTATTACCGTATTTTTTACCATGTTGCACAACATCACAGTTTTACAAAAGCGGCAGAGGTATTACACAATAACCAGCCGAACATTACCCGTTGTATGAATAATCTTGAGACAGAACTTGGCTGTCACCTTTTTGTCCGTTCGAACCGCGGAGTCTCACTGACGCCTGAAGGCCAGAAGCTTTTTAACCACGTTGCGATTGCCTTCGAACAGCTTGAACTCGGAGAAGCCGAACTCAAGCGTGACCAGAGTCTTACAAGCGGACTCATCTCCATCGGAGTCAGTGAAAATGCACTTCGTATTATGCTTCTGTCCAAATTAGAAGCATTTCACAATCATTATCCACATGTAAGGCTTAAGATATCCAACCATTCCACTCCGCAGGCGATTGCTTCCCTGGAAAGCGGACTGGTGGATTTTGCAATTGTAACAACTCCACTTTCTGCTCAAAAACAGTTTCAGAAAATCTCCCTGGGTTCTTTCCGGGAAATTCTGATCGCCGGCCCGAAATACAAAGAACCGGCTTCCCGCATCTGCTCACTGGAAGAACTTACGGACTACCCTTTCGTCTCGCTGGAAAATAACACCAGCACCAGAGATCTTCATATTCAATACTTTTCTTCTCACGGGCTTCCGTTCCGTCCGGATCTTGAAGTTACATCCACCGACCAGTGCCTGGCTTTGATCCAGCACAATCTTGGTATCGGCTTCTATCCGGAGAAGCTTGCAGAAGAACCGCTCAAGCGTGGAGAAATTCTTCAGATCCATCTGAAAGAATCCCTTCCTGCGAGACAAATCTGTCTTGTACAGAATGCTTCCAGACCACAGAGCATTGCAGCGCAAAAACTAATCGAGACACTGATCCGTATCTGATAACGGATCAATGCCTCTTTTTTTCTCTTTTTTATCCCCTGTTTCTCCGAGATTCTATATCCAGGAACATCAGCAGAAAGCTGACGATCAAAAGTCCGCAGGATACCCAGATCATATGGATTCCATAATTGGCTGAAAGATTGCCTCCGATTCCGGCTCCTACCGCAAAAAGAACTATAATTCCAAAATAATACATTGCCTGCCGCAATTGTTCCGGCTTTTTCTCTCTCAGATAGAAGGATAATGCCGCCGTTCCACTCCGTAAGTTTCCGATACACATAGTACTTGCATATGAAAATCCATTTACCTTCCGGAAACTCTGCACCTGCATCGCACAGGCAAAGGATACCAGAACAGTCGCGATCATATTTCCCCGCTGCGGAATAAATCCTACAACAAACAAAATGAGGATCTCTGCTCCCAGTATTCCCTGTCTCCAGTGCAGGCGCCTGGCATATTTGTACTTATTCTGGATCTGCTCCGCAATCAGAACACCTAAAGCAAATGCAAAAAGCGGAAATAAATATTTCAGTCCAGCCTCCCATTTTCCCGTCATGAAATTCTGGCTCATCAGCACCACATTACCTGTCTGTGCATTCGAGAATACTTCATTCCTCGTATTATAGGTATACGCATCCTGAAATCCACCCGACAAAGCCAGAAATGCACTACAGATGAATGCCTCCGACATCTGCTTCCCGGAAAATAAACTTTTCATTACTCCCATGTTTTCATCTCCTTAGAATAAAACGGAGGATGATTCTCATACGTTCTTACGTTTTCCGATCCATCCCCCTCAGCAGACTATTATACGGAAGAATATCAAAAATGTGAAACGTATATTTGATATATCTTCCATATCTTTTTTATATATTCAATTTTATATTAAACATCCCAGACTTCTTCCGCAACTTCTTTTACAAACGAAACCTTTTTCCACTGCTTTTCATTATTATTCTGAATTATTCTTACATCCCGCCTGTGTATTTTTTCAACGCTTCCATATACACCTTTCCATACCGGCTCAGTGCCACATCTTTCCGCACAATCGTTCCGATCCGCATATATTCGTCTACCAGAAGTGGTTTTCCGATAATATTCTCTCCATTCAGCTCTTTACTGATCACGCCGGAGCTTACCGTATACCCATCCAGACCAACCGCCAGATTGAAAAGTGTTGCCCGGTCTCTGACTTTGATGTTCTTATTCCGGTCCAGTGTACTTAATATCTCTTCGGAAAAATAAAAGGAATTATAATCCCCCTGCTCAAATGACAAATACGGATACTCCTCCAGATCTTCCAGTGTCAGTGCTTCCTTATCTGCCAACGGATGCTTTGAACTGATAAATACATGTGGCTTTGCTACGAATAACTCTTCGAATTTCAGATCATTCTGACGGATTAGTTTCATGATGATCGTCTCATTCTGTGAAGAAGTATACAGAATACCTATCTCACTTTTCAGCTTCGCCACATCTTCGATGATCTCATAAGTCTGTGTCTCCCGCAGTGTAAAATCATATTTTCTCGCATCAAATTTACGGATCACATCTACAAATGCATTGACCGCAAAAGAATAATGCTGGCAGGATACGGAAAATCTCGGGTTCCGTTCATTTACATTCAGATACCTCTCCTGCATGAGGCCGACCTGATCCAGAATCTGTCTTGCATAGGCGAGAAATTCATCTCCCTCTGCGGTGATCGTCACACCTTTATTAGTCCGGTGAAAAATCGTCACCTGCATCTCCTGCTCCAGTTCCCGGATTGCATTAGTAAGACTCGGCTGGGAAATGAACAACTCTTTTGCGGCCTCACTTATCGTCCCCTTCTCCGCAACCATGGTAATATACCTTAACTGCTGTAATGTCATAAATTCTTCCTCCCTACAGCATATAGATCAGTGCGTTACAGATACATGCCGCAATATTACTTCCGCCTTTTCTCCCCCTCGCTACAATATACGGGGTATCTTCCAGAGTCAGGATCAGTTCTTTGGACTGTACCACATTTACAAAGCCGACCGGTACACCGATTACAAGCTCCGGACGGATTCTTCCGTCTTTGATCAGTTCATACAGATGGATCAGTGCTGTCGGAGCATTCCCAATGGCAAAGATCAGCTTTTCATTCCGTTCACACGCTTTTTCCATACTGGCAACGGCTCTTGTTGTTCCATTCTTCTTCGCCGCCTGCGCCACATCTTCATCTGACATGAAGCAGTATACCTGACCGCCGTACTGTGCCAGTCTCTTTTTGTTAATTCCGGAACGCCCCATCTGTGTATCGGTTACGATGGAAGCACCGCCTCTGATCGCTTCGAGTGCTTTCTCCACCGCATGCTCGGAATACACCAGATTCTTCGCATAATCAAAATCCGCACTGGTATGTATGCAGCGCTTTGTAATTGGTGCCTGAATCTCAGGAAGCACGATGCCTTCCTGCTCCAGTTCTTCCGTAATGATCTCAAAGCTTCGCTTTTCGATCTCTGTCGGAAGGACATTTTCTATCTCTATTTTAGTATGTGCCGCGTGATTATTTTTCTGTATATTCAACGTTTTCTTCCTTTCTCTTCATAGTCCGTCATAGCCCACATCTCATCTTTTCTAACTACAAAACTTGCCATCGGCAACTTCTCTTGCATACTTTGGTATCTACAGCTCCTTACGAATACATAGTAATCCCGAAAAATTATTTCTGCATTCCCATGATCTGATAGATTGCCTTCATGTCCAGATGTTTTCTGAGTGTATCTGCCAGAAGATCATACTGGCTTTCTTTGAATGCTTTCAGGTCTACACCTTCCACTTCTTCCATTGAAAGTCCTTTCTTTTCTGCCAGGGATTTTACGATCTCCGATACAATTTTCTCCTTATCAAAAATGCCGTGGATGTATGTTCCGTATACATTTCCATGCGAGATTCCGTCTGTACTGTTCTCTATTCTGTTTTCCGGCTCCATATCCGGAATCTGTCTGTCCTTTTTCTTTACCGTATCGTGAATCTGATTCATCGGACATCCTTCCAGAAGTTCGGTCTTTCCCATATGGATCTCGTATCCTTCAAACTTCAGATTCTCAAGTGCTTTCAGATTCCCCTCCACATGAAGGAGTGTTCCATTCACCCTTGTTCTGGTCTTTTCTGTGGTAAATGTAGTCGTTACCGGCAAAAGGCCGAGTCCTTTCATACTGCCGCCATCTTCCACGCCTTCCGGATCACTGAGCGACTGCCCCAGCATCTGATAGCCGCCGCAGATTCCCCAGACCACACAGCCGCCGGCATGCGCCTTTAGAATCTTCGCTTCCATTCCGCTCTGTCTTAACCATTTCAGATCTCCCATCGTATTTTTTGTTCCCGGAAGGATAATCATATCAGGATTTTCCAGTTCTCTTGGATTCTTTACATAACGCAGATTCACTCCCGGAGCATTTTCCAACAACATGAAATCCGTAAAGTTCGAAATTCTCGGTGTCCGGATGACTGCGATATCCACCAGACCGATCCTTTCTTCTGCACCTTTTCCACCCTTTGTCATGTTAAAACGCTCTGTCAGACTATCTTCATCTTCAATCTCGACCTGCATATACGGTGTAACTCCGACTACCGGAATGCCGCCTCTTTCTTCCAACATAACAATACCGGGATCCAGGATTGTCTTATCCCCGCGGAATTTGTTGATGACCAGTCCCTTTACACGTTCTTTCTCATCATCTTCCAGGAGCATAAGCGTCCCCAGAAGCTGGGCAAATACTCCTCCGCGGTCAATATCTCCGACCAGAAGCACCGGCGCATCTACCATCTTCGCCAGCCCCATATTTACAATATCATCTTTCTTCAGGTTGATCTCTGCCGGACTTCCCGCTCCTTCGATCACAATGATGTCATTCTCTTCTTCTAATTTGTGAAATGCTTTCATAATGTCCGGTATGAGCTGCTTTTTATAAGCAAAATATTCTCTTGCACTCATATTCTTCAAGACTTCACCATTTACGATCACCTGTGATCCTACATCGTTGGTCGGCTTTAACAGGATCGGATTCATCTCTACCTGCGGCGCCACGCCTGCTGCCTCTGCCTGCACAACCTGTGCACGTCCCATCTCCAGTCCATTCTCTGTAATAAAGGAATTCAGTGCCATATTCTGGGATTTGAACGGAGCCACCCGGTATCCGTCCTGTTTGAATATTCTGCAAAGTCCCGCACACAGAAGACTCTTTCCTGCGTTGGACATTGTCCCCTGTATCATAATTTTTCCAGCCATGTTATCAACCTTTCATTCTCTTCTTCAGATCTTATTGCAATCCGGTAATGCCCTTCTGTCAGTCCTTCATAGTTACTGCAGTCCCGGATCAACAGTCCGCTTTTCAGTGCCTTCTCATACAGCCCTGCTTTTCCTTTAAAAAATATATAGTTTGCTTCCGATCCCCATACATTCAGACCAAGCTTTCTCATCTGCTCTGTCATCCAGAACTTTTCTTTTTTTATATATTCTCTCGTTCTCTTTAAATATGCTTCGCAATCAACAAGTGCTGCCACACCTGCTTCCTGTGCCGTTACCGACACATTCCACGGCTGGAGCATTGCCCTCATTCGTTTCCTAAGAGCTGCATTCTCACACAATGCATATCCAAGTCTTACACCCGGCATACAGAATATTTTCGTAAATGCTTTGATAATGACCACATTCGGATACTGTGTCAGATACCCCCGGCATTCATATCTTTCTGGTTCTTCCAGAAACTCTATAAAACACTCATCCAGGACCAGTATCGTACCGCATTTATTACACCTGTTCATCACACGGATCAGCAGTTCTTTTTCCGTTGTCTGTCCGGTCGGATTATTGGGATTGCACAGAAATATCATATCTGTATCTTCCGTAATCTGTTCCAGTATATCCTCCTGTATCCGGAAATCCTGTTCTTCTTTTAATCTGTAATATTGTACCTCTGCTCCAACTGTGCCAAGTGCCCGCTCATACTCGGAAAAAGCTGGTGCCGTCACCAGTGCTTTTTTCGGTCTCACTGCCATTACGACAGCAAAAAAAAGCTCTGCAGCACCATTGCCGCAGAGTATCTTTTCTTTTTCTATTCTCTCAAAATCACTGATCGACTCCCGAAGTCTGTCGCATCTGACATCCGGATAATACATGATCCTGTCTGCACTTTCCTGTACGCTCTTTCGTACCGCTTCGGGAACTCCCAGCGGGTTACTGTTTACAGAATAATCTGTAACAGATGGATTCCGGTAAATGTCTCCACCGTGAACTGTCTCTTTCTGTTCTGCCAACTTTTTTCACCCATGCGGCTAGCCGCTCTCTCTGCTATTTTGCTACAACCATCTTACTCACTTTGCAGAAAATAGTCAACCGGAATCTTATACCTGAATTCTTGTTGCCGCATCGCTGCTCATTGCGATCCGCTTCTCACCACTCCTGATGATCAGGTCTCTTCCGGAATTCTGAATGACTGTGATCTCACTGCCTTCATCAATCTTGCATTTTCGGATCTTATCCAGAACTTCCGGGATGCCGAACATCCACTTGATGGTGTAGCTTTTTCCAGCCGCCGCCTTTGACAATGCCTGCATAACTAACACCTTCTTTACCTCTTTTTTATATTGTAAGTTGCACTGACTATGTTAGTCAACAGGAACATTGTTTGCACAATTCTAACTTTTTATTCATAATTTGCAGATAATATTATTTGTTTTTTGATTTTTATTATCAATATCATCTACAGAACCAGAATCCGGAGGATGATTCCAAGTATCAGACCAAGCATTGCCGTCCCATATAACAGCTTATGCGATCTTCGGATATCCAGTAGTTCCATCTCCCGGACCGGATCTCCGATCGTCGGCTTCTTATGCAGCTTTCCAAAATACCATGCATCTCCTGCAAGCTGCACATCCAGCGCCCCCGCCATGACTGCTTCTGTCTGTGCAGAGTTCGGACTTTTATGATTAAAGCGGTCTCTTCGGAAGATACACGCTGCATTCTTTCCATCCATTCCGGTCAGATATGCAGCCAGGATCATCAACACTGCCGATACCCTTGCCGGAATGAAATTCACCACATCGTCTAACTTCGCTGCTGCTGTTCCAAACCACTGATACTTGTCATTCTTATATCCAACCATCGAATCCATCGTATTGATCGCTTTGTATGTAAATCCCAGAACAGCTCCGCCGATCAGCATATAAAATAACGGTGCGATCACACCATCCGATGTATTCTCTGCCACCGTCTCTACGGCCGCCTTGGTCACACCTTCTTCCGTCAGATTCTGTGTATCTCTTCCGACGATCATGGACACGGCCTTTCTCCCGGCCTCCAGGCCCTTGTCTTTCAGTGCTATGTAGACCCTGTCACTTTCTACTTTCAGGGATTTCGTTGCAAGGATCTGATAACACCAGAAGCTTTCCAATGCAAGTCCAAGCTGCCAGAAATACTTATATGCAACCGATAAGATCACCGCCGGAACTCCTGTACTGACCGTCACAACCACCAGCACCAGAATCCCTCCACCGATGCGTTCCCCTGTCTTATTCGCCGGCAGACAGTTTCTGATAATTCTTTCGGTTCCCGATATCAGATGCCCGATCAGCCTCACCGGATGATACAGCCATCTTGGATCCCCGAAGATCAGATCCAGAACAAAGCCCGCCACGATCGCGATCGTCATATATGTCATTCTCTGAAATTCTAAGTTCATATCCTTCTCCATTCTTTATCTGATAATCATAATAACTTCCTGCTGGTGTCCCGTCTTCCTTTACTGCATACCGTTCCATGATACTCATGATCGTTCCGCCATGTGCCACAACCGCAATCGTCTCCCGGTCATATGCCTGCGCATCCCGTACGACTTCCCGGAACCCTTCCAGTGTCCGCCGGATGAACGCTTCCCTGCTTTCCCCTTCCGGAAATGGCAGCTTCCCACCACTGTCTATCCATGCCTGATACTCCGGGCAGCCGGAAAGTTCGATATAATTATGATTTTCAAACAGGCCAAAATCACACTCCCGTAACTTTTCATTACAGCTATATGCTCCTGCTTTCATCATCTCCGGATAAATGATCTCTGCCGTCTGCACGCACCGCTTCATCGGACTTACATAGACATATGTAACCTCAGGATACATTCCTTTTCTCTCTTCCAAAAGCTGTATTCCTTCCAGACATAAAGATTCATCCGTCGTTCCGATATAGCGTTTTTCTTTATTTCCTTTCGTCATCGAATGACGTATCAGATAAATCCTCATACTTCCTTTATCACCTGTCCGATTCCGCACATCACACGGTATACTTTCTCCGAATATGCCGCAAGGCGCGTGCACACTCTTCCGGTCTGCTCTCTGTATTCCCGTTCCATCCGGTCAACCGGCACGATCCCGTATCCGATCTCATCTGTGATCAGGATCAGTTCCGGATTCTTCCGAATCAGTTCTTCTGCAAGATCATCTATCGGTTCTCCTTCCTTTATCTTTCTTTCGATATACTGATGGAAATGATATATCCCTTCGCAGCTATATAGTTCTTCTTCCGTACATACCGCACCGTCTGCCCATGTGACATCTGGGTAGATTTTCTTTGCGAATGCAAGTTTTCCCTGATATGCGCCGCCTATTATCATGATCATGACTTCTTTTCCTTCCTCCAATCCTGTATTTTCATCTTTCTGTTATTTTCTACTATTTCTCTGCTGTTTTCTTTCTGCCACTTGTTTTCTTCATTCTTTCCACACTTTTATCCAGCCTGTTCATCATTTGATGATTCCGCTTTTTACTACGATATCCACTACTACCACGGCAAGCGCCATCACAAGTTCACATACCTGCAGGAAATATCCACACAGATCCCCGGTCACACCGCCGAAATTCTTCATCGCCATCCGGTAATAATATCCATATACCACGCCTGCCGAGATCACACATCCGATTCCGCAGATCCCTCCGGTCAGTGGAATCAGGAAACACAGTACAATCAGATAAATGCCCAATACCATTCTTGTAATTCTGGTCGATGCACTTTCCGAAAAATCTGCCACCATACCTTTCTTCCTTGCCTGTGGAAATGTAACTACAGACAGTCCACTCAATGTTCTCGATAGCATGAAGCTATATGCGATCACTTCCATACTCCGTACACTCAGACAAGAATACACGCCAATATACATCAGAAAATAGACGGTACATGAAATGATAGCAAATGCTCCTGCGTGGGAATCTTTCAGTATTTCCAGACGCCGCTCTTTCGTCTGCCAGGAACTCAGCGAATCCTGTGTATCCAGAAATCCGTCCAGATGAATTCCTCCCGTAATAAATACCGGGATCAGGATCAGAAATATTACAAAAAATAAGGAATAATTTCCTCCTCCATTCCCATCAAACCATTTTGAAAACCGAAACACTCCATAAGACAAAAGTCCGATCACCGCACCGATCCATGGAAAAAAACACATTGCATACGATTTATTTTCATCTGTCCATTCGCTGCGCGGCATCGGAATCCTGCTGTACATGGAAAACGCAATTTTGAAACTATTCCATATTCTTTTTATACTCTTCATACTTCTTTTGCTCCTTACGAATGCATACCGGAATTCCATACACAACTTCCGTTACTATATCTGCAAGCTCTGCAAGACTTTGATTCACCATTCCGATGCATTCCCGATATTTTTCCGTCTCTTCGCTATAGCCGTTTATATCTGCGTTCACTTCATTTGTAACAATTACAAGACGTGTCGTAGAATTGCTCAGTCTGCGTACTCCTGCCAATACTTTTTCTTTTGTTTCTTTTAAATCATTCAATGTACCATCTTCTCTGTAAAGCTCATTGGCCACCAGATTCGATATGCACTCCAGAAGGATTCCCTGATTCTTTGGTATCTCAAGTTCTGATAGATCTGTATATTTTTCCAATGTCCGGAATCCTTTTCCTGCTCTCAGCCTGTGATGTCTTTCAATCTTTTTCATCGTTTCTTCTGTGTATGGCTGCATGGTTGCAATATATATGTAAGTACCATCCTTCTTATTTCTGCCTGTCAGCCAGTTCTCCGCATACTCAGATTTACCGCTTCCGCTTCCGCCTGTCACCAGATGTATCATTCTTTCTCACCTAATTCTTTATAATCTTCGATATCATTTTCTGAAAATGTACTCATCCGTCCATACACTTCTGCCGCAAGATCCAGCACCGAAAGATATGCCACAGCTCCGGTTCCCTCACCCAGGCACATATCTGCATGCAATGGTGCATCCATGTGTAACTCTTTCAGGATCTTCTGCATTCCAGGTTCTTTCGAGACATGTGACACAATCATCGCATCTTTGACCCACTCACAGATTCTGACGGCCGCAAGTGCCGCAACCGCTGAGATAAATCCATCAACTACAATCGGGATTCGATATACAGCACCTCCCAGATAGAGTCCGGTGATTCCCGCCAGATCGAATCCGCCTACCTTTTGCAATACCTCCATGCCATCCATGGGATCCGGGTGATGCAGTCCGATTCCACGCCGGATTACCTCCGTTTTCCGTTTCAATCCAGCCGAATCTAAACCCGCCCCAGCTCCAGTGACAAGTTCTGGATCTTTTTGCAGCAGAACCGATGCGACCGCACTGCTGGTCGTCGTATTGCCGATCCCCATTTCACCCACTGCAGACAAGCGGTACCCCTGCTCCTTCAGCACACGCACCGCATCGATTCCCGTCAAAATGGCTGTCAACACCTCCTGGCGCGTCATCGCTGCTGCTTTTGTAAAATTGGAAGTTCCACGGCGGATTTTCCGTTCCGTTAGGGGATGAAGTTCTCCCCGATGTTCTACCTCACAGGCAATTCCCATATCGATCGGAAACACATCTGTCTCTGCCTTTTCTGCCATCAGGCAGGAACAGCTCCTCCCGCGTGTCATATTCGAAACAACTGCCGCCGTAACCTCCTGCCCGGTCTGTGATACTCCTTCTTCGACTACCCCATTATCTGCACAAAAAATTAAAAGCGCACGCTTGGAGAAGTCTGGCACTTCCTCCCCCTGCGCTGCCGCCGTCCGCACAATATCTTCCTCCAGGACTCCCAGACTGCCAAGCGGTTTTGCCACATGCCCCCAATGCTTTTCTGCCTGCTCCCGGATTGTCTTGTCCGCTGGTACAATCTGTTTCTTAAGCTGGTCAAACCGTATTTCCAGCTCTTTTTCCGAAAAATGCCGAAAATCTTCCAGAGATTCCAATGTCTTCATATTCTCCTGCTGCATCTATATGTTCCTCCCGTTTTCGTTTCCGGCCTTTTCCATGGGTCCGTGAACGGGCGTACCCTTTCAGTCTATCGTTTACCGGTTCAAAATTCCGCCTATGATTGTACCATTGACCGGAACAATACGCAAATACAAATTTGTTCTCACACCGAAAGTACGAAAACAGTAACAAAACGACACCCCCATCCGGGCAGTGCCGTTTTTTTCAAACCCATCTTATAAAATTCTATTCCACATATCCATATAAAACATATAATCTTAGGAAGCGCAATCACTTGGTCCTCACGCAACCCCTTTCAACATCCACTCATACGCATCATATGCCGTCCGCAGGGAAATCTCGGCAGTCTCTAGTTCTGCTTTTTTCTGCAGATAGGACGCCTCGCCCTGTAAATACGTTGCTTTATTGATCGCGCCGGACTGATACTTAATCTGGGTGGCGCCGTATGTTTTTTCGGCAGACTGGTAGGCTGCCTGCGCCGCGTCACGTTCTAGGCTTAATGCCGCTATCTCAGCGTACTGCTCATCCGCTGAGGCGCTTGCGGCGCTCTCGGCTTCCTCGATCTGCTGGTGGCGCAGCTTGCGCGCCGCATCTCCGGTTGCGTAGGATCGTCTGGCTGATTTGACACTGGAACTTGCAACGACAGCTGCCGCGCGATCCGCATCCAGATTCATAGAATCCAGTTCCGTTGCCGATACGGCTGGAATTTCCCCCAGCGTAATAGAAGTTCCGCTCTTTCCAAGTAAAATAGCAAGCTGGCGCAGCGCCTTATTTGCCCGATCGGTCGTGGATTGTAATGCTGTCTGGGCGCTTAACAGGTTTTTCTGCGCCTGCAGCAGATCCGTCTCCGTGCAAAGCCCCGCTGCCAGTTCCCGCTCTTTGCGATCTGCCTGCGCCTGATAGTTCTCTGCCGTCTTGGCAGCCGCCTCCACCTCGTCCTGAAGCTGCCGGCAGGTGCCCCACTGGATCTGTGCGGTCTTTACGACCTGCCAGACTGTCCGGTTTCTGGACGCACGGCTTGACGCCGAATTTAAGGAAGTAAGCGACTTTTTATACTGCCTTGCCGCCATCGACAGCGTTTGTGCATTTCGCTCATAGGTGCCGATCAGTGCCTCATCTCCGCCCGCATCTTCGAGCTCATCTGCTTTATAGTTCATATCCCGGGCACCGGAAATCATCGCATTGTAGGCTTCCTGGTAGACGGCAGGGCTGTCCTGATAACTGTAATCGGCGCTGACAGCCGTTCCATTGCCGCGCCGCACCAGCGCCTCCAGTTCCCCGTACTCTATCATAGAATCCGCGAGCTGTTCCTCCGTATAGGAGCCGGACTGGCTGTCGATCGTGTTGTCTGCGCTGTTTTCGGTTATGGTGCCATCTTCCAGCGCCGGACCATCTGCCTCGCTGTCTGAATCACTTTCTGTGCCGGAAATCAAAGGCGTTTTCGCCGCCTGCGCCGGGCTCGATACAAGAATACAAGCCGCCAGGGCAATTCCGATCGAACGACTCAATCTGCTTTTTCCGATTCGTTTCACATTATAATCGTCCAGATGCACATCCAAAGCACTTGCACCGCTTCGGTCTCTTTCTTGCCCCTTGCGCATCTTTTGCTCTGTCCCAGCTTCCGCGTTCATCCATTTTCCTTTCAGATTTCGCATCATCCGCCCACCCCTTTCTACTGCGTGGACGCCAGGCCGTCCACCGCCCACTGGTAGGCGAACTGCGCCTGGAGAA